>Ga0118677_10013908_pt1 | contig 11482 bp, 14 predicted proteins | sample AliMusrvi5mmetaG_FD_86154 | JGI IMG/M metagenome (GOLD analysis project Ga0118677, IMG submission 86154) | reverse complement strand
AACCTTGCCGAGGTGCAATGCGCGGTGCAACAACCCCAGCAATGGGAGTTTGTCCCCGGCGACATCCGCGACGCCGCGCTGCTGGATCGCTTGTTCGACGAGAACGCCTTCGACGCCGTGGTGCACCTGGCTGCAATGACTGGCGTGGGGACTTCCATTGAAGACCCGCAGCTCTACTTCGAGGTGAATCTGCTGGGCACGCTCAACCTGCTCAACGCCGCCAAGCAGCATCTGGTGGGAAACTTCGTCTTCGCCTCGGCCTCCTCGGTCTATGGCGGCGGCAGCGCGATTCCCTTCGTCGAAACCGATCCGTGCGATCGCCCCCTGGCCCCGTACCCCGCCGGCAAACGGGCCGCAGAGATGCTCGGTTTCAGCTACCACCACCTCTACAATCTGAACTTCACCGTTGTCCGTTTCTTCTCCGTCTATGGCCCGCGGAACCGCCCCGACAGCCTCGCCTGCCAGGTGGCCGATGGCCTTTGCCACCGCAAAAAAGTGCGCCTCTACCGCAAGGGGCAGATGCACCGGGACTGGATTTACATCGACGATCTCGTGCGGGGAGTCGCGGCGGCGGCAGACCGTCCGCTCGGCTACGAGATCATCAACCTTGGACGGGGCGAACCGGTGTTGGTGGCCGATTTTGTGCGCCTGCTGGAAAAACACTCCGGCGCGCAGGCCTGCATTCTCCCGGCACTGCTGCCGGACATGGATATTCCCTGCGCGTTCGCGAATATCGACAAGGCGCGCTGCCTGCTGGAGTTCCAGCCCACCGTTTCCGTGGCAGAAGGAGTGGAGCGCTTTTGGCAATGGTACAAAAGCCAGTAAAGCTCCGCTGATCGCTTTTCCTCATTGCCGGGCTTTAGCGGGGCTTCTCCTGTTGTCAAAAGAAGCCCGGCTCAAGCCGGCTGGCGAGTTGCTTTGCAGCAAGGGCACCAGCTAAAGCTGGTGGCAAAGAAAAAGGCATTCCGGCTGAAGCCCGGCATCTTGAATGTATTGGTAATTTCAAAAAGAGGGGTTGGATCGAAATTCGCGCGTGTAATCATGGCTCAAAGGCTTAGGCTTTTTGCGTACCCATGGCTCATTGGAAACAACGTGAAACAGTTTTCGCGGAATACGAACTGGCACTGACCCTGCCGGGGCGATGGCAATTGCGCCCCTCGGATTCCCCGACAAGATGGCTGTACCGCAGCGCGGAAAAACACACCGAGCACCTCACCCTCATTCGCGAGGAACCGGGAGAAGTGGAGGAGGAAGCAACGATGCGGCGCATCGTGACCCGGCAACGCAAGGGGCTGCAACTCGGGTTCGGGCATGTGGTGGATGTGACAATGAGCGAACCGGAATATGGCGAGCGCTTTGGAGCGCCCATTTGCTCGTATCACGGGGAATCCGTCAACGCGCACCACCAGTTCCACGTTTTCTTTGTTTTCCCTCCGCGCACGGTCTGGACGCTGGTTTACGACGCGTTCCGGTTGGAGCAGGAGCAGGCGGACGCCCATGCCCAGGCGATTTTTGCTTCGCTGGCGCTACGGTAGGAACCGAGGCTATTGGCAGTTTTTCGCCATCTTGCGTCCGCCCATCCGCCGAAGCGCCGCCTGTCCGAAAGAGGCGAAGCAAAGCAGGGACAAAGCTGCCCACGTCCCAGGTTCTGGTGCCATGGACATGGGGGTGGCGCTGAAAGAAACGCCATCTAGAAAATTCCCGTAGGAACCGGGAACGAGAGACGCGAAGGAGAGCCTCATGGCATTCCCCTTGGTGATGATCGCGGATTCCGTGGCGCTGGAATAAGAACCCCAGCCGCTCGTCCCGTCGGAATAGGTTTTGGAAAAGAGGGTGGTGTCATCCGCGGTGCCATAGATGCCGTCGGCACCGAGATCGGTGATGGTAAATTGCATCGCCTCGGTGGTTAACCGGCCACGATGCGCCAGGGTAAAAACCAACGGTTGCTGAGACTTTCTCGCTCAGGGTCCCACTCCAGATTGCCAGACTGCCGCCCATACAAAAACCAACCACACCTACGCTCTTACTCGAAGATTCTGGAAGCGACAATAGATAACTAGCAGCGTTAGAAATTTCTTGACCTGCTTGATTAAGGTCAAGTTCCATCATTAATTTCTTAGCAGTATCCGGTTCTGCCGCGGCTTGACCATGATAAAGATCGGGAGCAAATGCCACAAAACCAGCAGCAGCAAATCGATCTGTTACATCGGTGATATGCCCGACCAGACCCCACCACTCTTGAATAACGATTATGGCTGGACCACTTTCGCTATCTGGGAGCGCGAGGTATCCCTCACCACTCACACCATCATGATCGTAGGTCAGATGCATGCCCACGTTATTTGCGCCGCGTCTTTCGACCGACTATATATCCGACTCCAAAACCTATGAGCAATAGCGTTGCAAAAATTACGATTGTCACACCAGGGCTGTGATCATCTCCACCTATATCTGAAATGTGGGGACGCACAGCATGTCCATCATCATCGGCCCAAGCAGTTGAGTTCAAGAAAAATAGGGGCGCAAGCGCAACCACACTTAAAACTCTACTTTTCACAGAAGCCTCCTCAGTACTTAAGCCATTCTTTTCCTGAACCTCTAGTCTAACTACTGCTTAATTGTGATGGGTAAGTACTGAAGAATGTCTGAGGAAGTTATTGGATTCAATTCCATCGCGGCAGCTCTACCAGCCAAGGCATGAGCACTAATTGCCTTAAATACGACTACCACCGCTTCATGAATGGTCTCTGGGTTCCAACTTGCAAGCATTGAGCCGATCAATCCCGCCAAGATGTCGCCAGTCCCAGCGGTGGCCAATTCAGGACCGGCCAAATCATCTACAACTACCAAACCATCAGGCGCTGCAACCACTGTGTGATGCCCTTTAAGAACAACTATGCAGCCAAGTTTTTCAGCCATCTCCTGTGCACTCTGCTGTCGACCCTCTTCGCCTTCACCGATGTCGAAACCTAATTTGCGAGCTTCACCTTCATGTGGAGTTATTACAACTATCTCAGCGTTTATTCTCCGTGCATAACGCATCGCTCCAGCATCCAGCACCGCAAATTTGCTACGAGGAATTTTGAAGCGTCGCCTTAATTTTAGAGAGCCAGGACCGATCACCCAAGCATCAACTCTAAGTTCCTTAACTTTTCTACGAAGCACCACATCCGGGTAGGCACTTGCAATGAGGTTGCGAGTCAGGTCATCATGAGAAATAAAATTTATGTAGCCAGAGCCCCCCCGTCGGGCACCGCCAACGCAGAGCACAGCCGCTCCAGAATATTCAGGACTCCCAGCGATAATGGCAACCGTTCCGTGCGAGTACTTGTGCGAATCCCGAGGAAGTTTGCGCAAGAATTTCTGATTCATGCTCGTCAGTATCCTCTTTAGCCTGTGACGCTGGGAAGGGGCAACCCCTACTTTTTCACTTCTCGGCCAGCACTTCCCCTTGTACTCCAAAGACATAATAGACAGCCAGGGCTAAGCAGACGAGGAAGGCAACCACGGGAGAAATCAAAGAGACAATTAAGGCAATAATGTAAGCGACGATGCCAATGTAACCCTTGCGCCAGAGAGATTTTAAGGTCACCCCAGTTGAGTGAGAGGCCAAATGTTCATGCCCCATCAGGTGGTGAATCAGCAACATATAGGTGGCGGATACATAAACCCAGTTGGCGCAGTAAATGCCGACAGCCCACTTGGCGCTAGAGCCTTGTTTGTACCAAATCGCTGCGACCGAAGTCGTGAATGGGATCGAAACGATACCGAGTAGCAGAGCTAGATTGATAAAGAGCAATTCTCTATCTGCCATAGCGATGCGATCCAGAATCGAGTGGTGGTTAACCCAACAGATTCCGATCGATAAGAAACTTATGACGTAGGCCAGATAAGAAGGCCACTGATGACCCAGCTCTCTACTGAGATGACCTCCCGCGACATCTGGGACTTTGAGATTAAAGACCAAGAGGGTGATCGCAACTGCGAACACTCCATCGCTGAAAGCTTCGAGGCGACTAGGTTTCATGGGAATAGTTTGCCCGATCGGTGACGCTTTCGGAGTAAACTCTAATTATCCATTCGGAGGCCGCATGTCGATCATTGAGTTTCAGGGACTAACTAAGGTCTACAAGGATGTTGTTGCGGTGAAAGAGTTAACCGCAACGGTGGAAGCCGGTCGAATCACTGGATTTTTAGGACCAAATGGCGCCGGGAAAAGCACCGCCCTCAAATGTCTACTCGCACTTGCAAAACCGAGCTCTGGCTTCGCCCACATTCGCGGTGTTCGATACCAAGAATTGGATAGCCCGATGCGGCAGGTGGGTGCGGTAATCGAATCTGGAGGCTACAACCCATCTTTAAGCGGCATCCAGAATTTAAGAATTATTGCGGCAGCTGCAGGAATCCCTGACCGCCGCGCGATTGACGTTTTGGAACTTGTCGATCTATCGGATGTAGCCTCGAAGAAGGTTAAGGAATACTCCCTTGGAATGAGACAGAGACTTTCGCTCGCCACTGCCATGCTGGGAGATCCAGAGATCTTGGTGCTTGATGAACCAGCGAATGGATTAGATCCCATTGGAATCGCATGGCTTCGCACATTCCTCAAGAGCCTTTCGCACGATGGGCATAGCATTTTGATCTCTTCCCATCAATTAGCAGAGATGCAAAATACCGTCGATGATGTTTTGATCATCCATAAAGGAAAATTAATCACCGAAGGGAAGATCTCGGATGTTATTGGATCTGGCACGTTAGAAGAAGCTTTTATTCGGTTGGTGGAGGCTTCCTCATGAATATTCTTAAATCTGAATTTCGCAAGGTGGTTTACACCAAGTCTTTCTACGGATACCTACTGGGAGCAATTTTCCTAGCACTCATCTCCTCAATCCCTGCCGCGTTCTCCATCAACTCGCTTAAATCTCAACTCGATGGAGCAAGTCTGATGGATCCCCAATTGGTAGCAGGTATCTATGGCAAAGCCATCGCGGGATATCTTTTCGCCATGATCTTGGGTATTGCAATCATCGGTAATGAATATCAAACGGGTCAAGCAGTTTCAACTTTCTTAGCCACACCTAAGAGAATACGAGTTCTCCTTGCGAAACTTGTTGTGGCGGCCTGCGCTGGGATCTTCTTATTGGTTGTCTCAACGCTTATTGGTTTTGGCGGCGCATATTTAGGGTTGAGCCATTACCCTCACGCCAAAACAGGTCTCGCTATATTTGTGAATTTAATTCTCGCTTCAATCATTTCAGGCGCCGTGATCGCACTTATGGGTGTGGCTATAGGAGCGCTAGTTCGAAATGTAAAAGTGGCGCAAATAGGCGCCATTATCTGGCTGCTGATCATTGAAAAATTGATTGTGGTTTTCTGGGCAACTGGGGGCAAATTTCTGCCTTCGGGGCTCATCGTAGGAATGATGGATATACATATTAATTTGAAATCAACGGAGAGATTTCTAAATATATCTTCTGCAAATTATTTTGGGGTGGGAACCTCCGTATTGCTGATGCTCGCATATGCGGCGATATTTGCCTCGATTGGCTCTTGGGTCTCACTTCGACGAGACATTGACTAGCCAGGAATTAACTCCCGATTACTCGGCGAGCGATGCCCTCACATCGCTCAAGCCGAGATCGGTTTCTTACTTAAGACCAGCTTTTCCTAAAGCCGATACCAAAGAGATATAGAACCCTTGCGCGGTAAATGAAGCGCCGGGGATGTTGTTGATATTTGAAGATTGAGCAGTTATGACTTCCTGTTCCAGCATCGGGATCGCCTGGGAATTTATCTGTTGATCTCTAAAAGTTCCTACAGGATAGACAGGAGCATTGACCTTCGTGATCTTGCCATTTTTAACGGTAACCGAAACTTGAACCGCCCCATAACGAGTCATATAGGCAGCGCCAAGGAAGGTGCCAGACTTTTTTGCAGTCGTTTTCGTGGTGGCCTTAACGGCCGCTGCGTTGGAAGCGTTAACACCAAGTGGAATCAGCGAGGCAAATGCACCTATCCCGCAGATTGCTGCTGTCTTACGAAACCTTTGTGATGCCAAGATCCAACTCCTTAACTCGCTCTTCTATATATGAATTAAAGAACTTTGAACTGGGAGATTTCTGAGAGAGGGCTGAAATTGACCTTCGGATCTACCCTAATTCTGGGTAGGGAAGCCCAAATTGATCCCTCCGTGACTGGGATCGAGCCAGCGGCTCGTAATGACCTTTCCGCGGGTAAAGAAGTGGAATCCCTCGGTGCCATGTGCGTGGGAGTCACCAAAGAGCGAAGACTTCCACCCACCGAATGAATAGTAGGCAACCGGAACTGGAATAGGAACGTTGATTCCGATCATGCCGACTTCGATCTCATTTTGGAATCGACGAGCAGCGCCCCCATCATTTGTAAATATCGCGGTGCCATTGCCATATTCATGCGCGTTAATCAACGCGACACCTTCTTCATAAGAGTTTACGCGCACAACCGCTAATACAGGTCCAAAGATTTCATCGGTATAAATAGTCATGTCGGTTGTTACATGGTCAAAGAGAGTTGGTCCAAGCCAGAAACCACCATCTTCTCCATCGACTACAGGATTGCGTCCATCTACAACGAGAGTGGCGCCCGCAGCTACCCCGGCATCAACATAACCCACAACCTTGTCACGATGTGCACCCGTTACAAGTGGACCCATGTCCGATCCCCTACGCCCATCTCCCGTCTTTAAACCTGGCATACGATCTGCAATCTTCTTCACAAGTTGATCTCCAATGGGATCAACGGCAAGCACCACAGATATAGCCATGCAGCGTTCTCCGGCGGAACCAAATCCAGCGTTAATAGCTTGGTCGGCGGCGAGATCTAGATCAGCATCAGGCAGCACCAACATATGGTTCTTGGCTCCCCCAAGTGCTTGTACGCGCTTCTTATTCTTTGTGCCGGTCTCGTAAATATATTGCGCGATGGGAGTAGATCCCACAAATGAGATGCTCTTGATATCAGGGTGTTCAAGAAGTGCATCAACGGCCTCTTTGTCGCCGTGCACAACATTAAATACTCCATCAGGTAGCCCAGCTTCTTTAAGCAGGCCAGCAATGAAATTGGCAGCAGAAGGATCTTTCTCGCTCGGCTTAAGAATTACGGTATTTCCAGCGGCCAGCGCTATTGGAAAGAACCACATAGGAACCATCGCCGGAAAATTGAAAGGAGAGATGATCGCTACTGCACCTAAAGGTTGGCGCACCGAGTGCACATCCACTCCGCCTGATACCTGCTCTGAAAATCCGCCCTTAAGAAGGTGGCCCAAGCCGCAGGCGAATTCAACGACCTCTTGACCGCGAGTCACTTCACCGAGTGCATCACTCAAAACTTTGCCATGTTCGGAGGTAATGATTGCCGCCAACTCCTCTTTGCGAGCATTGAGCAGTTCGCGAAAGGAAAAGAGAATTGCAATTCGCTTTGTGAGCGAGACTTCACGCCACTCCTTGAAGGCGCGAGTTGCGACTCCCACTGCTTCATCGACTACCTGGCTGGAGGCTAGGTCGACACTCTTTGTGGCGACTCCTGTAGCTGGATCAAATACGGGTGCGCTCCGCCCACCTGCTCCGGTCCAGATTTGGCCGTCAACGAAATGCGTGATTCGAGTAGTCATACCCCAATCTTAAGCGTGAACAATCACCACCGGACACTTTGATTTGGCCGAACAGCTCTCAGAGACAGAGCCAAGGATCAGGTCAGCGAATTTGCCATGGCCACGTGATCCCATGACCAATAGCTCCGCACCTTTTGAGAGTTCAACCAAGGTGCGAACCACACTTCCTTCTATTGAGGTGGTCTTTATTTGATCTGCATGGGAACCAAAAACCAATCCCACACCAGACTTGAGTATCTGATCCGACCATATTTTAGGATCGCTCTCCCCTACATATGCACTTGTTCCAAAACCAACTCCAGCGATATCAAGGGGTGACTCTGCGTACTCCCAGACATTGACTACTTCAATATCAAGTCCAAGTAGGGCCGCATGCGTTGATGCCCAATTAAGCGCGGCAATTGCCGATGGCGAGCCATCAAATGCTACGAGTGCGATCCGCGTGGGCTGGGTTGTGCTCATTTTGTCTCTCCAGTTTCAAAATCGAAGATAAATAATCGTTTAATTGATCGCTTTCAGTATCCTCTGATTTCCCCCAGTTGACTCTAAAAATTACCTTACGAATTCTTGATGTAGTGATAGCACTAGTAAATCCGCATTGCGAAGCGCTTAATTAAGCGGATAATGGTGATTTGTAGGTGTGCTCGCTCTAGGGGGTAGCAATGAAAAAAAGACCTGTTCCAGCACATCCCGCATATGCGGTTATAGGCAAGACGCGTACCTTAATTTGGGAAGACGGGTTGCATTCACACAAAAAACCCACCGCAGTTTGTGACCCTAGGTCTCGACCGCGCTTTAGCAGTGTGAGCGGACCGCGATCAACTTCGAACTACGACTATCGTGAAAGTTCGTCTGGTTCGAGAGCTAAGTTCCATTTAATACCAGGATGGCTTGAGCCAGGACTTGATCACCATTATTGCGAATTGATTTATCATAAATTACAGAAATTTGATCACATCTTTCTTGTTGGTGCAGGAGTGGGACGGTGGAGCGGAATAAACAATTTCATTCGGTACGTAGAGTCCGAACACGAAGAATTTCCCGGCCGGATTTATCCGGCCCGCTTCTTTAGGCTCACCGATTTTCCGGATGAGAAACTAATGGAAATCTTTCGTAATATGAAAGCCGACCAACTCTAGAAGGCGGTTGTATAAGCATTGATGGCAGGCTGGCCGCCAAGGTGCGCATACAAAATTCGACTGCCGTCGGGGAAGTAACCTTCCTTCACAAGATCGATAAGTGCGGTAATGGATTTACCTTCATAAACCGGATCGGTGATCATCCCCTCTAAACGAGCAACCAATTGAATTCCTTCAATTGTGTGTTCGCTCGCTACCCCATAAATTCCATCGTGCCAACGGTCAAGCAGAACGATCTCTGCGTCTTCGAGTTCTCGTCCTAGTTCAATCGCAGCCGCGGTTCGAGTGGCGATGCGCTTTATCTGTTCCCATGTCTTTTCAACTGTAGCTGAACCATCAATCCCAAGAACAGAGGCGGCGCGATTGCTATGTGCAAAACCAGCGATCATTCCAGCCTGCGTGGAGCCAGTTACTGAACAGACAATTACATTTTCAAAGGTGAATCCGAGCTCACGCTCTTGATCCTCAACTTCAAAAGCCCAACCTGCAAAGCCGTGACCCCCAAGGGGATGATCGGATGCACCTGCGGGAATTGGATATGGCTTTCCGCCTCTCGCAATAACATCAGAGATAGCTTCTTCCCAAGACTTTCTAAATCCAATATCAAATCCTGCGGCATCAAGACGCACTTCAGCGCCCATAATTCGACTTAAAAGTATGTTGCCGGTCTTCTCGTAGTTGACCTCATTCCAATCAACCCAATGCTCCTGCACCAACACGCATTTGAGCCCCAACTTCGCCGCGACGGCAGCGACTTGACGCGTGTGATTGGACTGGACCCCACCGATCGAAACTAAAGTGTCACAACCTAAAGAAAGCGCATCCGCAACAAGGTATTCAAGTTTGCGAGTTTTATTTCCTCCATAGGCTAACCCTGAATTTACATCTTCGCGCTTTGCCCAAATCTCAACCTTGCCACCGAGGTAATCGGTGAGGCGGTTAAGGCGATGGATGGGAGATGGACCGAAGGTAAGTTGAACTTTCGGAAAGGATTCAAGGGCTTCTCGTGACATGACGAGAATAATGTCATCCAAAGAGTCGGTAATCCAACAAATCCAGATTATTTGGAAAGAATCACTCGGATTTGATCTGCTCGAAGGCCTTTGCCAGCAAAACACGCTGATTTGTTTCAGGGGAGAAAGGAATATCTAGTTTCTTGGCAAGGCGAGAGATTGCGTTTTCACAAGATTTAATTTGAATATTCCTAACTCGAGCAATTTCACGGTTAGAAAGTCCAGCAGAAATGTATTGCAACAATTCGCGTTCCGTTTGCGACAAATTCAACAATGGGTTTGCCTCTGTAGATTTCTTTGGATTTCTAGGCACGGGTCATTCAAGCATCTCGTTCTATCCACTCGCTCGCTCATTTAAATATTTAGTGCTCAATCATGGGTTATCCCCTCGTATATAAATTATTCACGAGGGGAATTCCCCTAGACTTACCACGTGTTAGAGAGATGGACGCGATTCATTCTAAGAAATCGCAAAAGTGTTCTCGCACTGTGGCTGTGCATTTTTATTCTCGGAATTTTCAGCAGCACCAGACTTGATTCACATTTAACTACCTCATTAAATATTCCACAAAGCGCTTCTTCACAAACTGATGTGCTCTTATCTAAGCACTTTAATGAAAATATTGAAGGAACATTTACTGTCATCTATCCTTTTAAAAACGCGACCGATTCTCAGATCTCTTACTTTGAAGTTCAAATATTAAAAGCCTCAAAAATAATTCCCACCTCCTCGATCGCTGAAGAGAAAGCCCTCGGTGGCATCCTTTTAGTCAATATCAATACTGCACTCTCTCTGACAAAGGCTGCAGCGCTTACGGCCACCTTTCGAGATGAAATTCAAAAGAGCGGTTTGCATGGAGCTTTGGTGACGGGACCACCCGCAATCAAAAGCGACGTGACCCCGGTGCTGAGTTCGGATCTCCGTCGCGGCGAGATCTTTGCGATCAGTTTTGCACTTCTGGTTTTGATCCTGATTCTCGGTTTCTCATTACAAGTACTGGTTCCCTTTATATTTGCCGCAGGATCAATCTCAGCAACCATTGGCTTGGTCTTTCTTATAGCGCAGAAGTATCTCGTGGTCCTCTACATCCCCAATATTGTGGAGCTCATTGGACTTGGGTTAGCAATCGATTACTCCTTACTCATACTCTTCCGGTTTAGAAGAGAGTCAACAGCACAATCCAACGAGCCAATCGAGACCATTGTTCGAACGATGGCGAGCGCGGGTCGCACAGTTGCTATTTCTGGCCTCACCGTAGCTATCGCTCTCTCAACCTTAATCTTTGTCCCGGTTCCATTCATTCGTTCTCTCGGAGTTGCGACAGCGCTCGTCCCACTCATCTCACTGGCCGCCGCCTTCTCTTTACAACCTGCCCTACTATCTTTCTTCACCGCTTCGGGAACACTCCAAAGTACTCACACCAAACCCTTCAACTCTCTGGTGACCCTCATTATTCGCAGACCTGTAGTAGTTGCTTTCTCGTCAGCCATGGTCTTGCTGGCTTTAGCTTCCTCAGCTTTGGGGCTTCACATCACGCCAAGCTCGTTGACAGCCATCCCCGATCAGTTGGAGTCACAGCGAGCCCTGAACATAGTGAGTTCGAAGGTGGGGACAGGAGTCATCACCCCCGATCAATTGGTCATTGATTTGGGGGCTTCCTTAGGAGCTTCCTCTTCTGAGG
>Ga0118677_10013904_pt1 | contig 11484 bp, 1 predicted proteins | sample AliMusrvi5mmetaG_FD_86154 | JGI IMG/M metagenome (GOLD analysis project Ga0118677, IMG submission 86154) | reverse complement strand
CTGCTCGCTTCTTCTCATCTCTTTTGCTCCTTTTCTTTTTGAGATGAGTTTACCGCTTCTCGTTCGGCTTTTACAGACACCCGTTTATTTCCCGCTTACCTTCTCGTTCGGCTTTTACAGACACCCGTTTATTTCCCGCTTACTTTATTTCCCGCTTACTTATAAATTAGCAAGCGGTTTCAGCTTAACACTTCCACCGCTTGCCGCCTATACCATTATTTCAGAATTGATCTAAACCTATTTGTAGCAACTACTCTACGGTTATCTGGAAGGTCTGAATAGCATCGTAGGCACCAAAGGATGAGTTGTTTCTAACAAGCACAGATATTGTGTAAGTTCCAGGTTTTCTTGGTGTCCAAATACAATCTTGATCTGCAGAGTAGTTTTGGAGAGTACTTGTACCCATCGCATCATCTGTTACATAGAACTTGTAAAGCAGATCTTCCCCATTTATGCTGGTCGCCGAGGCTTTTATTGAAATCGGTGCTCTTGCCTGCGCATTTTCGTTAAGCTCTGCTTGGTTAATTGTTATGTTTGAAACTTGTGCTATGTGCTCGCTATTGTCAGTTACATTCACATCCGAATTCTCTAAAGCTTCATATGAACCGGCACCGGCACCCTTTGCTCTGACTTGAATCTGGTAATCACCAACTCTTGCAGGTATCCAATCTAAAGTATTGGAGCTGCTCCAGTCCTTAACAAGCACATAACCTGTTGCATCATATCTCCAGAATGAATATTGAACAGGTGCTTTCAACCCCGATGAGGCTGTAAAGATAACTTCCGTATCTTTTGCAACATCAGTCAGAGGAACATTAGCGCTGAGTGTTATTGGGGCAACATGAGTGCCGCCTGTTCCGCCCGTTCCGCCTGTTCCGCCTGTTCCGCCTGTGCTGATTCGCGGTACCACAATCGTCTTAATTATACCGTCATCATATGCATTTCCTATTTGTGTTACAAATTCTCTGTTTACAAAGCATGCAATCTGATATGTTCCGGGTTGCGTGAAGGTATAGTTAATGTTATCTGCCGAGTCTATCAAACAGGATGTGTAAATCGCGTCTCTTCCCGGTTCACTTATACGATACCATACTGAGCCGTTTGTGAAGCTCGGATGAATCGCAACAGTATTTGAATTACCTAACGTTAATGCCATGTTGCTGATATTGCCATATTTTATGCCGGTGTTCAGTGAATACAGTTGCACCTTAATTTCCCTTGTATCCGAGGTTGGGCCGTTGCTTGCTGTCAGCTTTACGGTGTAGATTCCCGGTGTTGCTGCCGAAGTGTTCCATAAAAATTCATTTGTGTTGCTGACTGTTAATTCCGTTGATGTTTCTTCAACCATTGCGGTGTATATTGTACCGGGTACATTGTTGCTGATTACTTTGAAGAGCAACGGCGAACTTGCGTCAATCTCTTTTATAACCATATCTTTTGCATATGCTCCATCAGCAAGTACCTTAGATATTACAACTTCTTGAACATCTGAGGGTGTATAAGTATCTCTGAACTCTCCAACAAAAGTATTGCTTTCATCAACAATTCTGACTGCAACCGTATAATTAGCATCGGGTGAAACAAAGTTGGGTATTGTGAAATTTACACTTCCATCCGGTTGCAAAGCACCGGCGCACCCGGCTGTATATGCTTGTGACAATATCCACTGATCGGCTTGCGTCTCTAAATTTGAGAATAAATCGCTTGTAATTTTTTGGTAACTCCATATCTGATATTTGGTATCAGCTGTACCGCCCTTAATATTTACAACCATTCCAGCTTCAGTCTTAGTTATACTGACTGCAGATGAAGACTGTACCCACTGCGCTGTATAGGTTGTGTCCGCCAAAGGTGCCGTTGCAGGCACTTCCGGCAGCCACCCTGTGAATGTATACCCGAGCTTTGTAACTGTTGGGGCGGAAAGAGTCGCGCCATATTTCATTGATCCGCTTGTACCGCCGATTCCGCCATTCGCGTCCCAAGTGATTGTGTAGCTGTTTATGCTCCACTGCGCCGTATAAGTAGCATCTGCTGCCGGCATATTGGAAGGAACACTCGGCGACCAGCCCATGAAGGTGTAGCCGGCCTTTGTGACTGTCGGCGCCGAAAGCGCTGCATTATACTGCGTGGACGTCGCCGCTATGCTGCCTGTGCCGCCGTTCGCGTCATAGGTTAAATTGTAGCTGCTGATGCTCCACTGCGCGACACAGATTGTATCAGCGGCAGGCATTATCGAGGGAACAGCAGGACTCCAGCCCGCAAAAGTATAGCCTGTCTTCGTCGGATTTGCCGGTATGGTTACCATTGTGTCGTAGTTTTGACAGATGGATCCCACAGCCAGACCGCCGTTGCTGTTAAAACTTATTGTATAAGAGTTCACTACCCACTGCGCTGTATAGGTAGAATCAGCAGCAGGCATATTGGAAGGAACGTTCGGCGACCAGCCCGTGAAGGTATAACCGGCCTTGGTGACTGTCGGCGCCGAAAGTACTGCATTATACTGCGTGGACGTTGCGGCTATGCCACCTGCGCCACCGTTAGCATCAAATGTAACGTAATAGCTGTTTGCCGACCAAACCGCATAGAAGGTAACAATATCGCTTGGGGTGTTTGACAGATTCAGCACACTTTGCCCGTTAGAATATGTCGGTGTCGTGGCTGATGATGACGTTGCCCAGCCAAGGAAAGTATTGCCGGTTTTTGTGAAGCCATTTGTTGTAAGATTTGCAGATATATCATAGATATGCGAGGAGTTTGCTGTGCTTCCGCCTGTACTCATGTTGCCGTTATAGTTGACCGTATAAGTGTTTGCAGTCCACTGCGCCGTATAGGTAGAATCAGCAGCAGGCATATTGGGAGGAACACTCGGTGACCAGCCTGTGAAGGTATAGCCGGTTCTTGTGACTGTTGGTGCGGAAAGCGCTGAATTATACTGCGTGGAGGTTGCCGCTATGCCGCCTGCGCCGCCGTTTGCATTATAGGCTAAATTGTAACTGTTTATGCTCCACTGTGCTGTATAGGTTGTGTCTGCTGCCGGTACTGTTCCCGGAACAGACGGTGTCCACCCGGCAAATGTGTAGCCCGGTTTTGTAACAGTAGGTGCTGTCAGTGTTGCACCTGACTGCATTTGGGTTGGTCCCCATCCGCCCGTGCCGCCATTCGCGTTAAATGTTATGTTGGATGTCGTTGCAGGAACTGTTACACTGCCGCTTTGTATGGTATATGGTATCGATACCAAATCGACATCGCAAAAACCGCCTACAGTCAATGTTATCGGTGTTGACCCTGACCAACCCGAGTTGATTGTTAACGTAATCTTACACATCTGTCCACCATTCATAAAGGGTATATAGTCCCCTGAATCTTCATCTGTCAAATAATACATAAAGGCATCGGTTACTTTATTACCCGAAGTATTAGCGCCTATCGACGATGTGGCACCAAGCACATTAGCAGCAGAGCCTGTTGCGCTTTTATAAAATGTTAACTTCGTGTTATCAAACGTTAGATATAAGTCTGCGGCTGCCAGCCCTGAGTTTGCAGATATGCTTACTGTTAAAACAACATTGTTTCCTGCCGCTCCGGTTACGCTGTTTACGGTTAGTGATACCGGGCTTGCTGCATGTACTGCCAACTGAAACGAGAGAATGCTTGCAATCATAATACACCCCAAAAAACAACTCAAAATCCTTTTCATTTACAACTTTCCTCCTAAATAATTTTTAAACAAATAGAAATATCGGTCTTGATATTCTATATCGCTTACAACATATAAATAATTTGCTCCGGCAAAATCAAGTTTTGTTCTATTCTTACATTTTACCCAAAGGAGGTTAACCTGCCGGACGCATACTGCAAAATCATAAGCGCATCAACTGAAGTTACCGTACCGCTGTGATTGACATCGGCGGCAAGCATTTGGCTGGCTGTCAGTGTGATTCTGCCCGATGCCGCCTGCAAAGCCATCAACGCGTCAACCGAAGTTATCATGCCGTCACCGTTGATATCCCCGAGCATACCCACGGTAATGGTTCCCTGCGTTACAGAAGACGGCAAGTTCGCATATGCCTCATCTGTTAATTCATCAACTTTGAAATTTGTGTTGATGGTTTGACTCGGCGTTCCGTCCTTTATTTTGAAGGTTATTGTTAGTATTGTCCCGCCTGCGGTCACCCCGTCGCTGTTTATATACGTCATGGTTACTTTACTGTTTACAGAATTTATTGAAGAAATTCCGCCCGCCAAAGCATCTCCCTGTACGGCCGACATATACTGGAGCAAGCTTGAATCATACGGCAATTCAAATGTTGCAGCCCCAATATTTGAATTTGCAGATACAACTACCGATACCGTTATCGTTGCTCCCGCGCCTCCCGTTACACTGCTCACCACAAACTGAACGCTGTTTGAAGCACTCGGATTTGTTGTTACGCTGCATGCTGTGCTTTGAGGAGATTCCGCCGCGCCGTTCACTGCTGTAACTGTGAAGTTGTATGCCGTGCTCGGGCTTAGCCCTGTCACCGTGTATGCAGTTGATGTGATTGCACTTGCATTCATCTTTTGCGCTCCGCAATACACATTGTACGATACTGCTCCCGATACAGCGCTCCATGAAAGACTCACCGTCGTATCCGTTTTATTTGTTGAGGTTACAGATGCCGGAGCCGTGAGAACAATGCCCCACTGCGCCGTGTAAGTTGTATTCGCCGCGGGCACTGTTGCCGGTACCGTCGGCGTCCAGCCTGTGAAGCTGTAGCCTATCTTTGTGAGCGTCGGCGCCGTCAAGGCTGTTCCGAATGTCATCGCAGTACTCGTTCCGCCGGTACCGCCGTTCGCGTCAAAGGTGATGGTGTAGCTGTTTGCTGTCCACTGTGCTGTGTATGTCGTGTTTGCCGCAGGCACTGTTGACGGTACTGCCGGTGACCAGCCTGCAAATGTGCAGCCTGTCTTTGTAACTGTCGGTGCTGTCAAAGCTGTTCCGAATGTCATCGCGCTGCTTGTTCCGCCTGTGCCACCGTTCGCGTCAAAGGTGATTGTGTAGCTGTTTGCTGTCCACTGCGCTGTGTATGTTGTATTTGCTGCGGGTACTGTTGCCGGTACTGACGGTGACCAGCTGCTGAATGTATAACCTGCCTTTGTAACTGTCGGCGCTGTAAGTGCTGCGCCCACAGTCATCTGCCCGCTTGTCCCTCCGGTACCGCCGTTTGCGTCAAATGTGATCGTATAGCTTATGCTCCAAACAGCATAAAGTGTTACCGCTCCTGTAGTTGTTAAATTGCTCACACTCTGCCCATTTGTATATTGGACTGCGCCGCCGGATGAGGTCGCCCATCCTGAAAACGTATACCCTGTTTTAGTAAATCCGTTTAATGTCAGAGCCTTCGCAATATCATAGGTGTGCGTTGAATTTGCCGTTGAACCGCCTGTGGAGCCGTTGCCGTTATATGCCACGGTGTATGTTTTTGCCGTCCACTGTGCTGTATAAGTGGTATTCGCTGCCGGAGATGTTGAAGGTACCGCCGGTGTCCAACCTGTGAAGATATACCCTGCCCTTGTGACTGTCGGCGCGGTCAGCGATGTTCCCGAAACATAATTGTAAGTTGCTCCCCCCGTACCACCGTTCGCGTCAAAGGTGATTGCATAGTGTGTAACTTCCCACTGTGCCGTATAGGTCGTGTCCGCCGCAGGAACTGCTCCCGTTGCTGCCGGTGACCAACCTGTGAAAGTATACCCCGTTCTCGTGACTGCCGGAGGGGTAAGAACTGCTCCATATGTCATTACTGCAGGCCCGGTTCCTCCAATACCGCCGTTTGCGTCAAATGTGATTGTGTAGCTGTTTATGCTCCACTGTGCCGTGTATATCATATTCTGTGCGGGTACTGTTGCGGGTACTTCCGGTAACCAGCCCGCAAATGTGTACCCTTCTCTTATGACCGGCGGCGCTGTTAACGCTGTTCCGTATACCATCGTCGCGCTTGTTCCGCCTTCACCGCCGTTTGCGTCAAAGATAATTGTGTATTGGTTGACTGTCCACTGCGCTGTGTATGTCGCGTCATTTGTTCCAACCGTACCCGGTACCGTTGGCGTCCAGCCTGTGAATGTATACCCTGCCCTTGTGACTGTCGGCGCGGAAAGTGTTGAGCCGTAAGCCATTAATCCGCTTGTGCCGCCCGTTCCGCCGTTTGCATTGAATGTAATTGTGTACTGATTAATTGTCCACTGCGCCGCATATATCACATTCTGCGCGGGTACTGTTGCAGGTACAGACGGTGACCAGCCCGCAAATGTATAACCTGTTCTTGTGACTGCCGGCGCGGTTAACGCGGTTCCGTATACCATCGTCGCGCTTGTGCCGCCCTGACCGCCGTTTGCGTCAAAGATAACCGTATATTGATTAACTGTCCACTGCGCTGTGTAGGTCGCGTCATTTGCTCCGACCGTAACAGGTACCGTTGGCGTCCAGCCCGCGAAGGTGTATCCTTCCCTTGTAACTATAGGTGCGGAAAGCGATGATTCGTAAACCATTAATCCGCTTGTGCCGCCCGTTCCGCCATTTGCATTGAATGTGATTGTGTAGCTGTTTATGCTCCACTGCGCCGTGTATATCATATTCTGTGCAGGTACTGTTGCAGGTACTTCGGGTGACCAGCCCGCAAATGTATAGCCTGTCATTGTGACTGCAGGCGCGCTTAATGCGGTACCGTATACCATTGTCCCGCTTGTGTCACCCGTTCCGCCGTTCGCGTCAAAGATAATCGTGTATTGATTCACTGACCACTGCGCTGTGTATGTCGCGTCATTTGCTCCGACCGTACTCGGTACCGCCGGTGACCAGCCTGTGAATGTATACCCTGCCCTTGTGACTGTCGGCGTGCTTAACGCGGTTCCGTATACCCTCACCGCGCTCGTTCCGCCTGTTCCTCCGGCCGCGTCAAAGGTCACTGTGTAACTGTTTATCGTATAGATTGCGTAAAGTGTAACATTTCCCGCGGGTACATTGAAACTGCCCAGTGCCGTTGCTGCGTTCGGGTCTGTGTTCCATCCGATAAAGGTGTAGCCTGTCTTTGCGAAGCCCGTTGAAGGCATTGTTACGCTCGTACTGTAATCCTGCGTTACCGGTGCTTTTGTACCAACTCCGCCGTTCGCATTAAAGCTTACTGTGTATTGGTTGATTACATAGATTGCGTAAAGCACCGCATCTCCCGCGGGTACATTGAAACTGCTCAGTGCCGTTGCTGCACCCGGATCTGTGTTCCACCCGATAAAGGTATAGCCTGTCTTAGTGAAGCCCGTTGACGGCAGTGTTACGCTCGTGTTGTAATCCTGCGTTACCGGTGCTTTTGTACCAACTCCGCCGTTCGCATTAAAGCTTACCGTGTATTGATTAATTTGCCATTGCGCTGTGTATGTCACATTCCCCGCCTGTACTGTTGAAGGTACCAACGGTGACCAGCCCGCAAATGTGTAGCCTGTTCTCGTTACTGCCGGTGCGGTTAACGCTGTGCCATATACCATTGTCGCAGTTGTTCCGCCTGTTCCTCCTGCTGCGTCAAAAGTCACAACATAGCTGTTAATGCTCCATTGCGCCGTGTAGGTCGCATTACCTGCCGGTACTGTGCCCGGTACGGATGGTGACCAGCCAACAAATGTGTAGCCTTCTCTTGTGACTGTCGGCGCGCTTAACGCTGTGTTGTATACCATCGTCGCGCTTGTTCCGCCAACTCCGCCGTTTGCATCAAAGGTCACAACATAGCTGTTGATGCTCCACTGCGCTGTGTATGTTACATCCTGTGCCTGCACGGTTCCCGGTACCGTCGGTGTCCAGCCAACAAAGGTGTATCCTGTTCTTGTTACTGCCGGCGCGCTTAACGCTGTGTTGTATACCAGCGTTGCAGTCGTTCCGCCTGTTCCTCCCGCTGCGTTAAAGGTCACAACATAACTGTTGATGCTCCACTGCGCCGTGTAGGTAGAATCAGCCGCAGGCATATTGGAAGGAACGCTCGGCGACCAGCCCGTAAAGGTATAGCCGGTCTTTGTGACTGCCGGCGCGCTTAACGTGGTGTTGTATACAATCGTTGTAACCGTACCGCCTTCGCCGCCGTTCGCGTCAAAGGTCACAACATAACTGTTGATGCTCCACTGCGCGGTGTAGGTCGCATTGCCTGCCTGTACTGTTCCCGGTACTTCCGGTGTCCAACCGATAAAGGTGTAGCCTGTTCTTGTGACTGTCGTTGCTGTTAATACCGTGTTGTATACCATCGTTGTAACTGTCCCGCCGTTGCCGCCGTTCGCGTCAAAGCTCACTGTGTAGCTGTTAATTGTATAGATTGCGTAAAGTGTCGCATTCTCCGCAGGTATATTGAAACTGCCCAGTGCAGTCGTTGCGTTAGAATTGGTGTTCCATCCGATAAACGTATACCCTGTCTTGGCAAAACCTGTCTCCGGAAGCGTTACGCTCGTGCTGTAATCCTGCGTTGCCGGTGCTTTTGTACCTGTTCCGCCGTTCGCGTTGAAGCTTACCGTGTATTGGTTGATCTGCCAGATTGCTGTGTAGGTCATGTTCTCTGCCTGCACCGTTCCCGGTACTTCCGGTGACCAGCCCATAAAGGTATAGCCTGTTCTTGTGACTACAGGCGCGCTTAATGCTGTGTTGTATACCATCGTTGCAGTCGTTCCGCCTGTTCCTCCTGCTGCATCAAAGGTTACTGTGTAGCTGTTAATGCTCCACTGTGCGGTGTAGGTTACATCTACCGCCGGTACCGTTCCTTGTACTGCCGGAGTCCAGCCAACAAATGTGTAGCCTTCTCTTGTTACAATCGGCGCACTTAACGCTGTGTTGTATACCATTGTCATGACTGTTCCGCCAACTCCGCCGTTCGCGTCAAACATGACATGATAACTGTTGATGCTCCACTGTGCCGTGTAGGTCACATTCCCTGCCTGTACCGTGCCCGGTACGGAAGGTGTCCAGCCTGTGAGCGTGTAGCCTTCTCTTGTGACTTCCGGCGCGCTTAACGCTGTGTCATATACCATCGTTGTGACTGTACCGCCAACTCCGCCGTTCGCGTCAAAGGTCACAACATAGCTGTTGATGCTCCATTGCGCTGTGTAGGTTACATCCTGTGCCGGTACTGTGCCCGGTACAGATGGTGTCCAGCCTGCAAATGTGTAGCCTTCTCTTGTTACCGTCGGCGCGCTTAACACGGTTCCGTATACCATTGTTGTAACTTTACCGCCTTCGCCGCCGTTTGCGTCAAAGGTCACAACATAGCTGTTGATTTGCCATTGCGCTGTGTAGGTTTCATTCCCCGCCTGTACTGTTCCAGGCACTCCAGGTGTCCAGCCAACAAAGGTGTAGCCTGTTCTCGTTACCGTCGGCGCTGTTAACGCTGTGCCATATACCATCGTCGCAGTCGTTCCGCCGTTGCCGCCGTTCGCGTCAAAGGTCACAACATAACTGTTGATCGTATAGATTGCGTAAAGTGTCGCATTCTCCGCAGAAACATTGAAACTGTTCAGTGCCGTTGCCGCGTTTGGATTCGTGTTCCATCCGATCAACGTATAGCCTATCTTTTCTATTGTCGGCAGGAGCACTAACGATCCATACGGTTGCGTAACCGCCTGTACCGAGCCTCCCACAAAGGTTATCGTGTATTGGTTGATTGCATAGATTGCGTAAAGTGTTGCTCCGTCAACCGGAACAATATAACTGCTTAACACTGTTTCTGCGTTTGGATCTGTGTTCCATCCGAAAAACGTGTAGCCCGTCTTGCCAAAACCTGTCTCCGGCAGTGTTACGCTTGTATTGTAATCCTGTGTTACCGGTGCTTCTGAACCTGTTCCGCCGTTCGCGCTGAAGCTTACAGTGTATTGGTTAATTGCATAGATTGCGTAAAGTACCGCATCTCCCGCCGGAACATTGAAACTGCCCAGTGCAGTCGCCGCATCCGGATCTGTGTTCCATCCGATGAAGGTGTAACCTGTCTTGGCAAAACCTGTCTCCGGCAGTGTTACGCTTGTATTGTAGTCCTGTGTTACGGGTGCATTTGAACCCGTTCCGCCGTTCGCGTTGAAGCTTACCGTGTATTGGTTGATTACATAGATTGCGTAAAGTATCGCATCTCCCGCGGGTACATCGAAACTGCCCAATGCCGTTGCAGCGTTTGGATTCGTGTTCCATCCGATAAAGGTATATCCCGTCTTTGCGAAGCCTGTTGCCGGCAGCGTTACACTCGTGCTGTAATCCTGCGTTACCGGTGCTTTTGAACCAACTCCGCCGTTTGCATTAAAGCTTACCGTGTATTGGTTTATCTGCCAGATTGCTGTGTAGGTCATGTTCCCCGCCTGCACCGTTCCCGGTACTGCCGGCGACCAGCCCATAAAAGTATATCCTGTTCTTGTGACTACAGGCGCGCTCAATGCTGTGTTGTATACCAACGTCGTGACTGTACCGCCGTTGCCGCCGTTCGCGTTAAAGGTTACAACATAACTGTTGATTGTATAGATTGCGTAAAGTACCGCATCTTCGGCAGGTACATCGAAACTGCCCAATGCCGTCGCCGCATTAGGATTGGTGTTCCATCCGATAAAGGTGTAGCCCGTCTTGCCAAAACCTGTCTCCGGCAGTGTTACACCTGTATTGTAATCCTGCGTTACCAGTGCTTTTGAACCTGTTCCGCCGTTCGCGTCAAAGCTTACCGTATATTGGTTGATTGCATAGACTGCGTAAAGTGTTGCTCCGTCAACCGGAACTGTATAACTGCTTAACACTGTTTCTGCGTTTGGATTCGTGTTCCATCCGATGAAGGTGTAGCCTGTCTTTACGAAGCCCGTTGCCGGCAGTGTTACACTTGTGCTGTAATCCTGTGTTACGGGTGCTTTTGAACCTGTTCCGCCGTTCGCGTCAAAGCTTACCGTGTATTGGTTGATTGCATAGATTGCATAAAGTACCGCATCTCCCGCCGGAACATTGAAACTGCCCAGTGCCGCTGCAGCGTTTGGATTCGTGTTCCACCCAATAAAGGTGTATCCCGTTTGGGCAAAACCTGTTTTCGGTAAATATACAAGGCTTTCATAATCCTGTGTTGCGCTCGGAGCGTTGCCCACACCTCCGTTCGCGTTGAAGCTTACCGTGTATTGGTTGATTACATAGATTGCGTAAAGTACCGCATCTCCCGCCGGAACATTGAAACTGCCCAGTGCAGTCGTTGTGTTAGAATTGGTGTTCCATCCGATAAACGTATACCCTGTCTTGGCAAACCCTGTCTCCGGCAGCGTTACGCTCGTGCTGTAATCCTGCGTTGCCGGTGCGTTTGTACCAACTCCGCCGTTTGCATTAAATCTTACCGTGTATTGGTTTATCTGCCAGATTGCTGTGTATGTCATGTTCCCTGCCTGCACCGTTCCCGGTACAGCCGGTGTCCAGCCAACAAAGGTATAGCCTGTTCTTGTGACTACAGGCGCGCTTAATGCTGTGTTGTATAC
>Ga0118677_10013903_pt1 | contig 11484 bp, 9 predicted proteins | sample AliMusrvi5mmetaG_FD_86154 | JGI IMG/M metagenome (GOLD analysis project Ga0118677, IMG submission 86154) | reverse complement strand
CCTTGGCCGGCGCATGCTGCAATTGGCAAACCTGCAAGGCCGGCAGTAAATCGGCAAAACTGCAATGCTCCGCAAAATCCGGTAACCGCCGTTTGAGCCGGTCGCACGCCTGAACCGCCCGGCCATCCTGCCAGGAAACGAACGGCCGCGTCGCGCGGCCGCGCGAATCGAGTACGGTGAAGGTTTGGGCCTGACTGGTGATCGCGATGGCTTCGATGCCGTCCAGTTTTTTCGGCAAGGCCCGCCGCAGCGTCGCCTCGGCCACCGGCACGTCCAGTTCCACGCGACCACCACTTGCGTACCGGTAGCGCACCGGCGCACTGCCCCCGCCCACCTGGCGAAGCTTCCGGTCAAACAGTCCGGTCTTGAACGAAGTCGAACCAAAATCAATCGCGAGAATCATCGGTTCGGAATTCTTTTGTAAGACACACCATTCCACTGGTGCCTTGCCCGCGGCGACAGGCAAACCGAAACGACCCGCGTACCCGCCCGGCAAACGGGCACAGTTTGGCACTGCCCTCGAATTAACAAGTCGTTGGTAGGGACAGACCGCCGGGCTGTCCGAATCCAACCACCAACGCGGCGCGCCCGGCGGTCGCGCCCTACCGGGGTTGATTCCGGGTCCGGAGGAAATGTCAAGTTACCCGCCTGACAACTGCCAATCACAATTTTGTTTGGCGTGTCAATCATTCGGGGGCGACCATTTTCAATGCGGTCTCGATCAGAACCCGTCCGGCGTGCGGCTCGAACATCGAGCTGGCCGCCTCGTAGCCACCGGCCACCGCGGCGGCCGGAGTGACAATGTAGCCTTGCAACTCGCCGTTGGTGTAGGCAGTGATAAAAATTTTGCAGGGGGCCCGGCGTTTCAATTCCAGCGCGTATTCAACGAACATTTCACCAGGAAACCCAACCAGGGCCACCTCGCCGATGCGCACCACCTGCACTTCGAACGGCTCCAGTCGCGCCATTAATTTCTCCACCGCACCAGTCGCCTGCATGCGCGCCAATTGGACGACCGCTTCCGCTCCGAATACCGCACACTCCGCCGTCCGCACCTGTGCGCGTTCTGCGCCACCCGCCTGTAACCGCACAAATTCGGCCCGGTAATCCGCCAGTAATTTCTCCGCATCGGCCACGCCCGGTAAGGTCCGCCGCGGCAGTTTCACGGTCTGTAACACACTCGCCAATTCCGCACTGCCCGCGTTCAAATTCGCCAAACTGCTCAAGGCAGCCGCCCCGAGCTTGCGGCCCAGCCGTTCCGCTTCCGCAAAGGTTTGGCCGTTCACAAAATAGCGCGGGCTTTGATTGCCGCACGGCGCGGTGTGATACAGCACCACCAAATCCCGGCCCAACGCTTCCTGCAAATGGAGCCGGGCAAAATGCGGAAAATCAGCCGACACCAAGGTTGAATCCTCATGCAACACCGTCGGATGCATCCCGTAAATGAGCGTCACGGCCAGCAGTTTGCCGCCGCTGCGGACCGCCAGGACGCCGGCTTCCGGATCGGTCGCGCCATCGTGCGAATGGCGGTTACCACCGACGCCGCGCGCGTCGGCGGTCGTCCACGCCAACTCGGCGGGCTGCGCCCGGCCCCGGGCGGCCAGCGCCGCGATGACAATCTGATCTTCGCAATATTGCAAATAAGCCGGGTCGGGCGCCGGCATCGCCGGGTCGCCGGCGAATGGCAGATAATCGAGCGTGACGGGCGCGGAATGGGTGTGGGAACAGGTGATGAACACGCTGGATTCCGGGATCCCAAGCTGACCGGCAACACGGCGGCGGATGCGGCGCGTGACATCCGCGTTGAGCTCCAGCAAATCAAGCGCGCACAACAGGACGGACTGATTGCCGTTCGCCAGAAACAGCGCGGCAGCCAACAGTGGGTCATGAACCCCGGTGGAAATGCGCCGGACGTGGGGGTACCCGGCCAATTGCATCGGCTGGGTCGGACTGATATCGCGCTGTGCCGCGCCGGCAAAAAGAGTCATCTGGGTTCTCCGTTAATTCTCAAGGGGAACGATGCAGTTGGCGATGTGAACCCCCCTCACCCGGACCGTGCGGAGATTCTGCCTCACCCCTCTGGGGAGAGGCCGGCCCCGTGTTCCCGCGACTGCGGGAGGGACGGGTGAGGGGCCGTCGGATCTCCCAACGGCAGCGTTGCTTTCAGAGGAACTCGGAATCATGCCAATGACAATAAGAAACCCACCGTCGAATGGTCAATGTGAATCACAAATCACACGACGATTGGCGCGGCCAGTTATAAAACATTGCCACCGCACCTTGGCTGACGGCAGTACCAAGATGCACCCATGAAGACGAACACGCACAAAATGCCCTTTCCAGTCACCCGCGGCTGAGTGATAGTCCGCAGGGGAAAAACAGGCTAGCAAGAACATCCGCAAGCTGCTATGTTTCGGGCATGAGCTATCTGACGGTTGAAGTCGAAATTGACCACGGGCATGTTTCTCCGAAAGGTGCCGAAGCCTTACCGGAAAAAGCATCCGGCCTGCTCACTATCCTCGCGCCGCCGCCGCTGATGTGTCCGCGCCCCATTGGCTTGGCCAAAGGCCAGTTCACCGTACCGGATGACTTCAACGCCCCGTTGCTGGAAGACGTATTGCAGACGTTTGAAGGCAAATGAGAATCCTGCTCGACACCTGCGAATTCCTCTGGCTCGTGTCCGGTAACGCGAAATTATCTCCCGCCGTGGCCGCTGCCGTTCGCGATCCACAGAACCAAGTGCTTCTCAGCGTCGTATCGTTCTGGGAAATCTCCCTCAAGCACAGTCTCGGCAAACTTTCCTTGCCGGAATTGCCCGCGCAATTCATCCCGCAGCAACGCGAAAAACATCTCATCGCGCCGCTGGCGTTGGATGAAGCCGCCGTCGCGCAACTGAGCGGACTACCGGCGATGCACCGCGATCCCTTTGACCGGATGTTGGTCTGTCAGGCGCAAGCACACGGGCTGACGCTTGCTTCATCCGATCCGCTCATCCGCCAGTATCCCGTCGCGCTGCTTTGAACGGAACTGATCGAGATTGCTGTTGACGCCAGAATCACGCTTGCGCAGGGGGTAAGGAGTTCTGTGTTGCGCACCGATTACGAATGAAACCGGGCACCAGCCTTTCCGTCAATTGTGCGGGGTTGACCCTTCCGACTGCGAAGCCGTCAGCGGGATTCACGAACCAGGCCTTAGCCTGTCATGCCGAGCCCTGGTCGCCTCTGACGCCGCCTGCGGCGGGTAAACTTGTCGAGATATCTCAGCCGTGATGAGGTCGCGGCCAGTTATAATACATTGCCAGCGCACCCGGCCTGGCAGTAGGATGCACAGCCAGAGAGGAGCGCAACTGATGGACGTTCGATTCAATTGTCACCAGTGCGGACAGCACATAGCTGAAGCCCAAAGCAATTATCTGTCCGCATTGCCGGAGAGATTTGCCAGTGTAACGCGGTGACAAACAACCCCCGCCCGGATCGGGGCGAGCGTTCGACTTTTCGGCGGCGGCGTCAAGCGGGATTTGCAGAAAGTGGCGCGAAGCGCAAATTATAACTTTGACAGGGCAACTTGGTTTGCTTAATCCTCGCGGCAAGGAACACGCGCAGAAATGAAGCTCTACCTTGAAACCACCATCCCGAACATGGTGGAATGCCAAACCAAATGAAGGCGTTTGATCTGGCAATTTTCCGCGCGGCGCTGGCCGCCGGAAGAATTGAGTGGCGCAAACACGTTCTGCAAAAGCTCGCCGAGCGCGGCATCGCGCAACAAGGGGTCCGCGAGGTCTTGCTCCAGGGCGAGCGGATTCGGGAATATGCCGATGATAAACCGTTTCCCAGCGCGCTCTTTTTGGGTTATGTTGCCGGCAAGCCGCTGCACGTGGTGGCAGCCTGTGACGAAACAAACCGGCAGGCGTTTGTCATAACGGCCTATGCGCCGTCGCGGGAAATTTTTGAAGCGGACTATCGAACCAAACGAAACTTATGAACTCGACCAATGACCAGTGCCCGCTTTGCGGCGGGAACAAAACGAGCGGCGAGACCACGTTCACAGCGGATTTGGGGAGCGGCGTCGTGGTCGTGCGGCGGGTGCAGGCGACGGTTTGCACCCAATGCGGCGAAGAGTGGATTGCAGACGCGACGGCGCGTCGTCTGGAACAAGTGGTGAACGAAGCGCGCCTGAAACACAGTGAAGTGGAAGTCACCGCTTTCTCATAGTTTTCCGCACATTATGAGATTGCATGTGGTGGTATGAGCCAATTCGCGTGCAAACGACGCTTTGCAGAAGCGGCCTACACCAGTAAACGAGTTACCAGGGTGACCTCAATCCTCGTTTAACCGGACTGGCTGTAAGCCGGGAATGTATTTGCAGGCTTCCATGAGCGCGGCACTGTACCGGCCGTAGGCCATCGCAGTGTGATGGATGAACGGGCCTTCCATCGTGATCCGCTCCCAACGCGGCCAGTTATCCACCTTCATCCAGACATAATTATTCAAGGTATGCGGGCCGTCCATTGAGGTACCTTCGCCAACCGCGAGCCGATAATCGCCGGTATCGCCATCGAACCGCGTCACGGTGATGTCGCCGCCCCGCAACGGGAAATGCGGCATTCCGGCCAGCGGACTGGGCAAAATCCAATGGTGACCAATTTTCACTTTGGCACCGGGCTGACACAGGTCCGTCGGCGCGCCCCCGTGCCAGAGCAAGATTCCGTTGTCGTCGGTGGGATGGCGGATGGTGAATTCCGCCAGATAGACCGGTGCCGCCGCGAACGCCGCGCGATGCAATAATGTGGTACTGATCGCGCCGTGAATATCCGATTCACTGCTGAACGGCACAGTGTTACCCACGAGACTGTCGGCAAAAAACGTGTATGCGCCCATCGCGTCCACAATGGCCGGGAACGACTCAAACGCGAGCGCGTCGAGGCCGTTGTCCGCCACGTGGGCCAGCATCTGGTCGCGCACGGCAAGGATGCGCATCAGCGGCTCGTCATCGGCAAAGCCTTCGACGACGATGCGCTGGCGAAATTCGCGGGCTTCGCGTTCGTACCCGGCCCGATTGCCGGCCAGCCGCTGCCGCGTGTGATCAATGAAAGCCACCATGTCAATCGGCAAGACTTCGACATTGAACCGTTCGAGCAACTCGCTCTCGTTGGTAATCGTGGTCCAAAAGAAATCGATCCGCTGGCCAATCTGGCCGATGCGCATCCCGCGCCGGAGCGTATTGGCGGCGTTGGCGGCGCGCAGAAACGTGTCCACACCCGTCCGCAATTGCGGATCATTCATCCGGCAATTCTCGAGGTAGGTGAAGGATACGCCGAGTTTGCGCAGCACTTTGGTCGAGGCGAACATCCCGCAGAGCGAGTCCCGCAGGCGCGTCCCATCCGGTAACGGCGTTTCGTCGCGCGGGCCCCAGACGAGCGTCGGCACGCCGAGTTTTTTACCGATCATGCCAACGGCACCTTCGGTGCCAAAGTTGCAATGCGGCAGGAACACCGCATCAATTTCCTTGGCGCGGAAATAGGCGACGACCGGGTCGACATGCGACTGGTCGCGAACGATGCCATCGGGCAACACCCCTTCGAGATCCACAAAGTCCACCTGCCACTCGCGCAGCTTGGCTTGCAGTTCGCCCTTGAGTCGGAGGGCGTCTTTATGGCTAAAGACAAACTTGCCGATTGGACAAAGGCCGAGTTTTGGTTTGGAGCGTTTAGTCATATTAGTCATCATTCAGTTGCGCTCACGACTTCCCCCTCACCCGTCCCCGAAACGACGCGGGGCCGGCCTCTCCCCCAGCGGGGCGAGGCGCGACGTACCGGGCGGTGATCCTGCCTCGCCCCTCGGGGGAGAGGCCGGCGTCAATGCCACGGCCGTTTGTGGCGTTGGTGACGGGTGAGGGGGAAGTCGTCAATTGCATATTTTCTCAGGCTAATTCCTTCGATACTTCCGCAATGGATTCTTCGATAATGTCCATGCCTTTGTGGGCCACTTCATCTGGCATGATGATCGGCGGACTCATCCGCAAAATGTGACCCGCCGGAATCCAGGCCAGGCCTTTGGCAAACGCGCGCTGATACACCCGCTTCCCGGCTTCGTCAAATGGCACTTTTGTCTTCTTGTCTTTCACCAGCTCGACCCCAATCAGACAGCCCTTCACGCGCGTGTCGCCGACGATCGGGAAATTCTTTTTCCACGAATCCATGCGTTTGGCAAATAATTCACCGAGATGCGTTGCGTGTTCGAGCAACCCTTCCTCCTCGATGACCTCCGTGCTCGCCAACGCCGCAGCGCACGCCATCGGGTTGCCGCCGTAGCTCGACGACGCGCTGATCGCTTCAAATTTTTCTTTCAGCGACTCGCGCACCGCCACGCAGGTCACCGGGAAGCCGTTGCCAAACCCTTTGCCGATGGACACGACATCCGGCACCACGCCCCAGTGTTCCATGGCCAGCCACTTGCCGGTCCGGCCCCAACTGGTCAGGACTTCATCGGCCATGAGCAGGATTTTTCGGTCGTCGCATAACTTGCGCAGTTTCGGAAAGAAATCATCCGGGGGCATTACCGAACCGCCCCACCCTTGAATCGGTTCCAGCACAAAGCCGGCCACCGCGTTGACCGTCGCCCGGTCCAGGTATTCCGCGTAAAACTCGATGTACTTGTCCGTGTCAATCGTCCCATCGGGCTTCGTCCAATGCGGCCGGTACGCGTTGGGCCGGGGCAACAGATGCATGCCCGGGGCGCGCGTGGCGCCATACACAGGCGAGCGGATTTCAGCAAGCGAGACCGCCCCGTAGGTCTTGCCGTGGAAATCATAGAAGCAGGAGAGCAACTCGTGCTTGCCGGTGCCCGCCCGCAACACGCGCATACCGGCTTCGACGGCGGCGGTGCCGCAGTCGTAGAATTGGTATCCCTTCAAATCGCCCGGCAAGATCTGGGCGAGTTTTTCGCAGAGCAACGTCTTGATCTTGGTCGTGAAATCATGGGCGTTCATCAGTTGCCGGGCGTATTTCGCCACGGCCTCGCTGACCTTCGGATGGCAATGACCCAGCGTGGTCACGTAGATGCCGGAACTGAAATCAATGTATTGGTTGCCGTCGACATCGCGCAGCGAGCAACCCTGGCCAGACTCGAACGCCACGGGGAATAGTTTGACCTGACCCGACAATCCCTTGAAATACTTGGTGCAGCGGTCGTGCCAATGTTTCGATTCGGGGCCGGGCACCGACTGGGTCACGATTTTCGGATATTGCGCGAAATCTAATGCATACGGAGCGGGGTTAAAACGTGGTTTTTTCATATCCATCATCCTTTACAGTTTACGCGCGAAAAACGGGGGATTCACACATGCGTGGGCGAACATTAAGAACGTTGCCAACATCTGACAAGCAGAAAACGCGGCCGGTGGCGCGACGGCGCGACGAGCGGACAGCTCGCGAGCATCATGATCGCCAATGGATTGATAGTCGTGCCGTTAAGAAGAACGAGGTTTGCGACGGGATTACAGCGTGTGGGTTTGCGGAGAACCGCGTCTCATCGGATTCGGCTCCATCCAACTCGGCTTGCTCGTTTATTAGTCGGACAGGCGCCCGCCTGTCTGTGATTTATGAAGATCAATCAAACGGGCGGCCCTTCGACAGGTCCGAGATGGACTCGCGACTCCTGTCGGCGCTCAGGGTCCCGAGCAACGTCGAGGGAGACGCCCGTTCCACTATTGAATAAACAGGCGAGACGCCTGTCCAACGATCCGGCAAACGGGCGGGACGCCCGTTCTACTATGGAACCGACAGGGTGGGAACATGCTCAGAGCGCGACGAGCCCCTGTCCAACTACCGTCCCCTGCCCTGCGAAGAAAAGTTGACTTGCGGAGAAAAGATCCGACAATCCGCGTCATGAAATATTTATCGGCAATCTTGAGTGGGCTGGTAGTCGCGACCACAGTGAACGCCGCCGATTGGCCGCAGTGGCGCGGTCCCAACCGTGATGGGATTTCAACGGAAAAGAATTGGTCATCCCAGTGGCCGGCGACCGGCCCCCAACAGCTTTGGAAAACCAACGTCGGTCTGGGCTGTTCGGCCATCACCGTCAGCCAGGGCCGCGCTTACACCCTCGGTAATGCTGCTGAAACCGATTCGGTCGTTTGCTTTGACGCCGCCACCGGCGCCGTCCGCTGGAAACATTCCTACCCCTGCCCGCTCGCCCCAAAGTATTGGGACGGCGGCACTCTCGCCACGCCCACCGTGGATGGCGACCGGGTCTATACCTTGAGCAAGATCGGCGACCTGTTCTGCCTGCAAGCCGACACCGGTAAAGTCCTCTGGCAAAAGCAACTCGTGACCGATCTCGGCGGCAAAATGCCAACCTGGGGATTTGCCGGCTCGCCGTTCGTGTTGGACCGGTGGGTTCTGCTGGATGTCGGCGCGCCGGAGGGCGCGTTCATGGCACTCGACAAACTCACCGGCACTGTCGTCTGGAAAAACGGCAACGACCCGGTCGGATACAGCACCCCGACCCTGTTCACATTCCAAGGCAACCCCTGCCTCGCGGTGTTCAACGGATTCGGCCTGGTCGTGCATGAACTGAATGGCGGCAAGGTAGTCGCCCGGTTCGCCTGGAAAACACAATATGACGTCAACGCCGCCTCGCCGATTGTCGTCGGTGACAAGATTTTCATTTCCTCCGGCTACGGCAGCGGCTGTGCGCTGCTCCAGTTGAAACCCGGCAGCCTGACCGCGCTCTGGCAAAACAAGGCGATGCGCAACCACTTCGCCAGTTGTGTCCTCTGGCAGGATCACCTGTACGGATTTGACGAGAGCACGCTGACCTGCCTCGAATTCGCCACGGGCACTGTGAAATGGACGGAACCAAGTCTCGGCAAAGGCGCCCTGCTGCTGGCCGATGGCAAATTGATCATTCAGAGTGAAAAAGGCGATCTGGTCATCGCTGCAGCCGAACCGGCCGCCTACAAAGAAATCGCCCGGGCGAAGGTGTTGAGCGGCAAATGCTGGGTCGTGCCAGTGTTGGCGAATGGCCGGTTGTACATGCGGAATAATGCCGGCGACCTTGTTTGCCTCGATGTCGCGAAACCAAAATAAGGGAGACGACAATGCTGACTCGCAAAGTTTCAATGATCGGTTTTCTATTGTTCGCGCTAACCACACTCGGCTGGGCGGCCGACTGGCCGCAGTGGCACGGTCCGAACCGCGACAATGTTTCCACGGAAACCGGCTTACTGGCCGAGTGGCCGACAGGGGGACCGGCCCTAGCCTGGCAAGCAACGGGGCTGGGCGGCGGATTCGCCGGCGTAGCGGTTGTCGCCGACAAGATTTTTACGAGCGGCGATTTTACCAACGGCGCCAGCGTCCTGGCGTTGGACGCCAAGACCGGCCAACAGCTGTGGCAATCTCCGCTCGGCAAAATTGGCGGTGGCAATGGGTATCCCGGCCCGCGAGCGACGCCGACAGTGGACGGGAAATTCGTCTATGCGTTAGGGCAGTACGGCGATCTGGTCTGCCTGCAAACCAAAGACGGCAAGGAAGTCTGGCGCAAGAGTCTGGCGAGCGATTTTGGCGGAAAAATGATGTCGGGCTGGGGCTACAGTGAATCGCCTCTGGTGATCGGGGAACAACTGCTCTGCACACCCGGCGGCGCAGCCGGCAGTGTGATTGCCCTCAACAAAAAGACCGGCGCATTACTGTGGCGGAGCACGGAACTGACGGATGCCGCGGCGTATTCATCGTTGATCACCGCCAAGATTGCCGGCAGGGCACAAGTCATCGTGTTCACGGGCGCGCACGTGGCCGGGCTGTCTCCCACGACCGGGAAAGTATTGTGGTCGGCCCCGCGTGAAGGCCGCACGGCGGTGGCCTCGACGCCCGTCTGCAAAGACGACTGCGTATTGGTAACATCCGCCTACGGAGCCGGCTGCAATTTGTTCAAGATCACCCGCACCGGCGAGGACTTCAAGGCGGACACGGTGTACGCGAACAAGGAAATGGTAAATCACCATGGTGGCGTCGTCATGGTCGGAACGAATGTCTATGGGTTTAGTGACGGCAAAGGCTGGGTCTGTTTAGATTTAAAAACCGGCCAGGGGGTTTGGGAATCGAAGAAACTCGGCAAAGGCACCCTGGTTGCCGCCGCGGGCCATTTGTATCTGCGCAGCGAGACCGGCGGGACGCTGGTGTTGCTCGAATCCACGCCGTCCGGCTGGCAGGAGACCGGTCGTTTTTCACAGCCCAACCTCAGCGGAAAAAGCACGTGGGCACATCTGGCGATCAGCGGCGGAAAGCTGTTCGTCCGCGACCAGGATGTATTGCTTTGTTATAATATTAAAAAGTGAAGAGTTTTGTCTCCGGCCTTCTTACCGGTGTCACCCCGAGTATGTCGAGGGGTCGGCTGAGGGCTTCCCCGCTTACTCAATACGGACTCGAACGATCCTTCGATATACTCAGGATTACAAGGTTGGGAAATAATGACAGCGCTTTAGATCTTTAACCCCAGACGGTGCGGCCGGCGGCCTGCCCGCGATTCCTAATCGGGGTCACGCCCTCCCTCGACGTCTTTCCGATCCAGTGGCAATACCCAGTTCATTCCCACACACCAAGACCCTGCCACCGTAAACTTGCACGGATTCCCTGCTTCGGCTACAACACCTCCATGCGCTACGCTTTAATCATGGCCGGTGGGTCCGGGACGCGGTTGTGGCCGATGAGCCGCGCGGCCCTGCCCAAACAATTAATCCCATTCATCCACGGCCAAAGCCTGTTGCAATTGGCCTCTGACCGGCTCGCAGGATTGGTCCCGGCGCAAAACCGGTTCATCTGTGCCAGCCAACAACATGCCGATCTGATTGGCCGGTCGCTCCAACTACCCGCCGACCAGTTTCTCGGTGAACCGACCGGCCGCGATACGCTCAATGCCGTCGGCTTCAGCGCCGCCATCATTGCGCAGCGGGATCCGGAGGCCGTCATCGCCGTCTTCACTGCCGACCACGTGATTCAGCCGGTGGATCAGTTTCAGAAAATCGTGGCCCATGGCTACCAACTCGTCGAACAGGCACCCAACACGCTGGTCACCTTTGGTATCACGCCAACGGCGGCGGCAACGAGCTACGGCTACCTCCAATTGGGCCCGTCGATTGATGAGTCCGCGCGCGTCGTTGCACAGTTCCGGGAAAAGCCCGACAGCGCGACCGCCCAACAATATTTCGCAGCCGGGCCAACCCGGTACCTCTGGAACAGCGGGATGTTTGTTTGGCGCGCCGCCACCTTGCTCGATTGCATCCGCCGGTATGAACCGGCCAATTACGCCGGACTGATGAAGATCGCCGCAGCCTGGCCCACCTCCCACCGGCTGGCCGTGCTGGGCGAAGTTTTTCCGACACTGAAAAAGATCAGTGTGGATTTTGCCGTGATGGAACCCGCCGGCCGCGACCCGCAGGTGCGCGTCGCCGCAGTGCCCATGCCGTTGCAATGGCTCGATGTGGGCT
>Ga0118677_10009327_pt2 | contig 11484 bp, 6 predicted proteins | sample AliMusrvi5mmetaG_FD_86154 | JGI IMG/M metagenome (GOLD analysis project Ga0118677, IMG submission 86154) | reverse complement strand
GGCAATGACATAGCCCTTGGTCTGGGCATGGGAGAGGGCGGCGCGCAAGTTGCCCAACTGCCGCGCGTGATCGCCCAGCCCGAGGGTGGCGATGGTGCCCTCGCGGGTGGTCAGGGCGAGCGACCAGGTGTTGGCCTGTTTGATCGAATCGATCCAATGGGGGGCATCCGGATCGCTTTGGCTGGCGCTGGCTAGCAGGCGGGTGCAACGATGCAACTCGGGCTGCAGGATTTTGCCGCCAACCGCGATGGGTTGATTGTCGCGGGCCGGAAGCACAATGACGGGGAGGGCTTCGGCCGCTTCAAACTGGCGCGCGGGGCATGGATAGACCATGTCGTGGTCGTCGACCAGCAGGGCCCCGACCTTGCGGCTGGCAGGGATGCCGCCCTCCGGGCAGGCGATCCACGCCAGCGGGGTGCGGGCGGTGACGCGCACCACCAGGGTGCCGGGCAATTGCCGCTCGACGCGCGCCGCGGCAATTTGCGGCAACGTCGAGAGGCACTTGGCGAGGGCTTCCCGATCCAGCCGAAACAGGTTGGCCCGCAGGTCGATGCCGGTGAGTTTGACAAAATCAAGTTCGTCGATGGCGGCATTGGGATTGAGATCGACCGCCTGCAAGCGGAAATCCGGATTGTCATAAAACGCCCAGCGGATGCCCTGGCGGACACCCCAGGCGGTGGCGGCGAGCAGTGTCAGCACGCACAGCGGCGTGAAGCTGCGAAACAGCAATTTGAACAGGCCGATGCGCAACATCCGGCCGGACCACACGCGGGCATGCAGCACGTTGTCGCGGGCGGCGTTGCGGGATTTGTTGGTGCGGCGGCTCATGGCACGGGGGTGGCTTGGCGGGATGCGGGATCAGCCGCGGTGGCGCAACTGGAGCGAGAGCTCGGCGATGGCGAGGCAGAGGTTGGGAAAGGAGATGCCGAGGGCGGCCGCGGCTTTGGGCAGCAGGCTCGTCTCGGTCATGCCGGGAATGGTGTTGGCTTCGAGCACATACGGACGGTTGGATGGGTCTAACAATACATCGACGCGCGAGTAAATTTCGATGCCCAGCGCCCGATGGGCCGCCAAGGCGGCTTGCTGGACGAGCCGGGTGGTTTCCGCATCCAGCTCGGCGGGGCAATAGTAATCGCTGCCGGCGCTGCCGCTGAGCCAGGGGTATTTGTTAGCCAGGTCGTAAAACCCGCTGCGTGGGGCGATGTGGACGATGGGCAGGGCGGCATCGTCGAGGATGGCGACGGTGAGTTCCTTGCCCGCGATGAACTCCTCGACCAGGACGTCATCGCCATAACGCGCGGCGTCGGCCATGGCGGCGGCCGCCTCCGCTTGCGCGCGGACGATGTGCACCCCCACGCTGGAGCCCTCACGCGGCGGCTTGACCACAAACGGCGCCGCCATCGCCGGCAGGCGCGGCCCGCCGCACACATCGACAATCTCCGCCCGCGGGGTGGGCACCTGATGGGCCAGGAAGGCGGCTTTGGCGAGATTTTTATCGAATGCCAGGCGGCTGCTGGCGGCCCCCGCACCGGTGTAGGCGACGCCGAGCTTGTCTAGCAACTCCTGCAGCTCGCCGTCTTCGCCAAACGTGCCGTGGATGACGTTGAAGGCCAGATCGGTGCCGGCCGGCAAGTCGAGGCGGGTGGTGGTGACGTCCACGGCCACGGCGTTGATCCCGAGGCTGGTCAAGGCCTTGAGCACGGCGGCGCCGGAGGCCAGCGAGATTTCGCGCTCGGAACCCGGGCCGCCCATCAGCACGGCGACGGTTTTGGAAGTAAGCATGGTGTTAGGCATAACGCACGAAGTTCGGAATCCTAAACGCACAGGCGAGGTGGCAACGAAGGGTCATGGTCGCGGCTTGGCTTGGGATTTGGGATTTGGGATTTGGGATTTGGGATTTGGGATTTGGGATTTGGGATTTGGGATTTGGGATTTGGGATTTCAAATTTGAGATTTGAAATTTGAGATCTCTGATTTGGTGGGATCGGATTTGACAATGGCGCGGGTGACCCTTCAGTGTCTCGCCATGCCGGACACCAAATTGCCACCCATAGACCAGGATGAGGCCGATCGCGCCCCGCATGAGACCCATGCGCCCGCGCCCGGCACCAAGCCCACCGTCGTCACGCCGGTGATGGCCATGGCGATCGTAATCGTGGCGCTGCTGGTGGTCCTCATCGCGATGAAACTCAAGCCCGCCACGACCGACCCGCGCTTGCCCGCGCTGCTGCAACAACTCGAGGAATTGAAACGCCAGAGCGGCTCGCTGGGCCTGCCCACGCTGGGCGGCGGCGAACAAATCGAGGATGTGGCCGAGCGCATGAAAAAGGATGCCGACAGCATGGTGCTGCTGGCCGGGCGCTACAAGCAGTTGCTCGACGAGAGCAACGCCAATCTGGTCAGGAAAAACGCCGACCTGCTGCACTCGGAGCAATACCGACAAATGGTGAGCAGTGATCTCGACCGCGTCAAAAGCGAATTGCAGCAGGCCAAAGCCGGCGGCTATGAGGCGGAGTCGTTGCGCCGCGAAGTGGACAAGCTCAAGGCCCTGCGCGATGCCCAGAGCGCGGAACTGGCCACCTTGAAACAGCAGCTCGGCGCGGTCGGTGAACAAGCGTCCAAGGCGGACCTCGACGCGCTGCAGCGCCGCTTCGAGGAAACCCTGCGTGCCAAGGAGTTCTTCGAATCCCGCGCCAAGGAACTCGAAGGTGAACTCGGCAAGGCCCGCCTGTTTGCCCGCTCCGAAAACGAGTTGCTGCCCGCCGCCGTCAAGCTGTTCCAAACGCTGCGCAAATTGGAAAACCAGTCCAAGGCGGATATCAAGAAAGCCTATGCGCAAGTTGAAGCAGACCTCAACGCCAACGTGATCCAAACCCTGACATTCCCCACCGGCTCCGCCAAAATGACCCTCGCGGATGAGGAGCCGGTCAAGCATCTGGTTGACAACGTGCCGGACGGCGACATGCTGTTAGTCATCGGCTATGCCTCGGAAACCGGCAATGTGGATGGCAACCGCACGCTCTCGTCGGATCGTGCCACCGCCGTGGCGGAAGCGCTTACCAGCGTGAAGCATCCCGGCCAGCAGGTGCAAGCGGTCTATATGGGCCAGACCGATCGCTTCAGCAGCCGCACCCCGGAAAGCAACCAGCTATGTGAGATCTGGCAGATCCACAAGTAAGGTGGTGGCCGCCTACTTTTTTTCGATTTGTCAGAATCTGCTCGTAGAGTTCATCGACTGCATCGCGGGTATTGGCGTAATCGAGCCGGATGTGCCTGCCGGGGAATTGGCGGCAACTGATGCGCATGCCGCCAACGCGCAGCCGGTTGAATCCTGCAAGGGGGCCTTGCAAACCTTTGACCCACCCCGACCCTTGGCCAACCACAGCCGCTCCCGGGACACCACGCCTCACTCCATAGGCTTGATGCCGATGAGCAGGGCGTTGTCCGCAGTTAGATATTTCTTCGCCAGCGCGTTGATTTCCTTCACGGTGATCGAGGCATAGTCGGCGTCGCGCTCGCGCACCAGGTCGAGCCGCTTGGGATCGAGCTGGCACTCGCTGAGGGCGGTGTTGAGCCAGTACTTGTTGTCGCGCAGCGATTGCTTGAGCATGCTGAGGGTGGGCTTGAGGGCGCGGTCGAGTTCGTCGGCGGTGGCACCCTTGGTGGCGAGGGTGTCGGCGAGGCTGCGCATGGTATTGAGCAGCAGCGGCACGTCGGGGGACTTGCCGACGCTCTGGCCGAGAATGAAGCCGAAATCGTCGAGCGCCTCGGAGCCTGAGGCGGCACCATCCGGGCTGTAGGAGGCACCGAGTTTCTGGCGGATTTCCATGCGCAGTCGGTCCTGATAGATCTCGGCGAGAATGTTGAGGCGGCGGAATTGCTTCTGGTTGTTGCGCAGGCCCGGGGTTTTCCAAATGGCAGTGGCGACGGCCTGCGGGATCTTCGAATCATAGGTGAAGGTCTTTTCCGCGGGCGCATTCGGGAACACGACCTGGCGCGCCTCGGCCAACTCCGGCTTGCTGCGATCGCGCTTGGGCAGCGCGCCAAAGCTGGCCAGCAATTCGGGCAGAATCGCCTCCACTTGGAAATCCCCGACGATGGACAGTTCGAGATATCCTTTGGTGAGTTCGGGAGTCAGCCATTTCTTCGCGTCGTCGAGGGTGTAGGACGCCAGTTTCCCCATCGGCGCCGCCGCGTAACGCGAATCGCCGCCGTGCAACCAGCCTTGCATCTGCTGCTGCGGCCCCGCCGGCGTGTGGTTGAGTTGTTGATAGATCGTGGGGATCGCCTTCTGGAATTGCCACAGACCCTCCTTGCGGTAGCCAGGATCGGTTAGAAAGGCGCACATCAGCCGCACCTGCAGGCCGAAATCCGCCGGCGTGGTGTTGCCGCCGAGGGTGAAGGCGTCTTCAGTGATGCCCAGGGTGGAACCGACGTTCTTGCCGGCGAGAATTTGTTGGAGTTCATCCACCGAGTGCTTGCCGAGGCCGCCGCCTTCAAACACCGCCGTGGCAAAGGTGTCGAGCATCGGCTTATCCGCCGGTTCGGTCAGCTGGCCCGAGCCGATGCGCGCCAGCAACAAAATGCGGCCTATCTCAAAATCGGTGGGCTTGAGATTCACGCGAATGTTGTTAGACAAGACCAGTTGGGTGATCCCCAAGTCGGCCACTTCCTTGCGGCTGGTGATGGTGCCCGGCTTGCCGAAGGTGGTGTAGGCGAATTTCTGGCTGCTGCCGGCGGCGGGCGCGGTGACCGGGGTGCCGATGGATTCCTGATAGATAGCGGCGAGGTTCTTCTCGGCATTCTCGGGTTTGTCCTTGGTGGTGAGGATCAGGTGCATGCCGGGGGCGTCCCAGAATTTTTTGAACGCGGCTTGGCAGCCTGCCGCATCGATTGCTTCCAGCCCCTTGCGCGCGATCTCCAGATTGGCTTCCGGGGTGGAGAATACCTCGTTGTCGTTGATGGACTTGACCAGGGCCAGGGCGATGGTTTCGGACTTGCGGGTGGCTTGCTGTTTGACCGCTTGCTCGTAGGTATTGAGAATGTTGGCCTTGGCTTCGGCCAATTCCGCGGCGGTGAAGCCATGCTCCAGCGCGCGGCGAAATTCCTGTTCAAGCACCGGCACGGCTTCCTGCCAGCGGTCATCCGCGGCAACGACCTCGACGGAGCCAATTTCGGCATAGTTGAACGCGTCCTCGTCGCTCGCAACACCGCCGGCAATAGGCGAATTTTCCTTTTGCGCCAGCCGTTCAAAGCGGCGGCTGAGCATGGCATTGGCGATGTCGAGCGGCAGCAGCGAATTGCGGGTGGCGACGCTGTCGGGCTTTCTCTGATAGGGGCGCACCAAAGTCAGCGCCAGGTTGGTGGAACTCACCTCTTTGTCGGCGAACACCGCCGTGGCGAGTCCCTCGGGCGGGGTGATCGGACCCAGATCGGGATTGTGGCCCGGCTCGACGGGATTGACCATGGAACTGAAGGTCGCTTCAATCTGTTTGCTCATGGCTACCGGATTGATATCGCCGACTACGATGAAAGTCATCCGCACCGGAGTGTAGTAGCGGGTGTAGAAATCCACGAAGCGTTCGCGCGGGGCGGCTTTGATGACCTCCTCCAGGCCGATGGGAAAGCGCTTGGCAACCAGCGATTCGGGCAGCAGCGCGTTGAATTGCTGCTGCATCAGGCGGTCGTTGACCGTGTCGCGGCTGATTTTCTCGGACAAGATGACGCCGCGCTCGCGATCGATTTCCTCGGGTTGGAGCAAGGCACCGTCGCCGAAATCGCGCATCACGGTGAAGCCGAGCTTGAGGGTGGCTTCGGCCAGATCGGGCAGGTCGAGCATGTAGACGGTTTCATCGAAGGAGGTATAGGCATTGACGTGGGCGCCAAAGCCGATGCCGAGGCGTTGCATTTGGGGGACGAGCTCCTTGCCCGAGTAGTGTTTGGTGCCATTGAAGACCATGTGTTCGAGAAAATGGGCGAGGCCTTGTTGGTTGTCGGCTTCCATCAGCGAGCCGGTGGCGATGTGCAGCCGCAGCGACACGCGCTTGGGTGGCTCACCGTTGGGATAAATGATATAGCGCAACCCGTTGTCGAGGTTGCCGAAGGTCGCGCCCTTGTCCGCCGCAATATCGGAACCCGCTTGCGGCCAGGGGCGCGGCGTGATCTGCGCGGGCACCGGATCGCTCGAGGCCGCTGGCGCCGGCGATTTCGGCGGCGTCGCCGGGGCGCTTGCCGCGGCGGCCGGGATTGGCGGTGGTGCCGCGACTGCCGGCTGTTTGGAGCGCAGCGACAGAAACACCGCCATCACCACGAGGGCGAGGGCGAGCACGAGGGGTGTGGCCTTTTGCATGGGCGGAGAGTGCGCCGACAGGCGCGGCTTGGCAACGAAGAAAGTACCGGTGGCCTATCCCGCCCAGGGCGGAAGCCCTGCCTATCATCATCCGTTCAAATTCAATCTTTAGCATTTCCCCCTAAACAAGACTCTCAAAAAGGTCATGTTAGTCGCGACATGAGCTCCCGATACCAGACCGCCTGGGTGTCAGACATCGGGAGGATGTGCCGGGCGGCGGTCTTCGCCTGGGTCGCGCGGAGTTCGATGATCCGCCGGTTGATGTTCACCGCGCTCCAGACATGACGCGGAAGTGCCGCAACCGGTTGTTGCGGGTCGCCTCGGGCCTTGTCAAACCCCAACCCTAGAGTCCTTGAAACCTCAAGGATGTTGTCGTTAGGTCAAGTTCTTCGTCTTGTGTCTTGAAGTCTTGTCTTTTGGGTCTGAGGCGCAGCCTCGCTAGCAGAACCATGTGTGTAATCCTAGCCTGCCCCGACAAGGTGCGTCCCAACGCCCAATCCTTGAGAACCGGCGACCGAGCTAACCCGCAGGGCGCGGGTGAGGCGTCGCGCGAGGATGGCGAGGTATGGTGGGTCCGCCCGCAGCGCTCGTTTGACACGACACCTCCAACCTCCCCGCCGCCACTTGAGCCGCCAAGCAATCGCCCTTGCAGCCCGCCGGGGCATCGCTTGGATTTTCTTCAAATTCGGGGTTGCCATTCGTCCGGTAATCTGCTCTCTTACTCCTCCCGGCCTGCCGGGACTCAGTGCGCGCGTGGCGGAATTGGTAGACGCGCTAGATTCAGGTTCTAGTATTCGCAAGGATGTGGAGGTTCGAGTCCTCTCGCGCGCACCATATTGAAAACCAATGACTTAGGGAGCCGGAACGGCTCCCTTTTTTATTGCTAGAAATAGGGCTTCCGGCCATTTCCCGGCCACTTTTTCAGGATGATCTGGTAGGGGGGGTGATGTGAAGCCCTGTAAATGTGAGACCCCTTCGCTCGATCCTCTTCCATTTTTGCGCCGCCGCGCTCGGCAGGCTCAGGCAGCAACTCCTAGAAGTGGATCGGCTGCACGGGTCTCGGCGGTGGGGTGGCCCAGGGATGTCCTTTAGGCGGGGCGGGGCGGGTTCCTCCTCGTGGGTCCATCGCCAATGACAATGCCTCGCAGCGTCTGATGGCCCACGACATACAGGCTGTCGGCGTGCTCCTCGTCGAAGGCCACACCCGCGTCTATCACGGTTCCCTGATCAAACGCCCGCGCCGCTATGTCAGCAGCGAAAAACTCCGCCTACGTGTGGGCTGGCTTGGGAAGGAGCGGGGCGAGCGATGTCATCCGCCGGATGGCTGAACACCGGCAGATGGCCGTTGAAGAAATAGAACGTGTCGTCGCGTGTCTCGAAGGTAAGTTCGATTTATTGATAAAACAACAAAAAAATTTGTTCCTCAGGCGTCCGCTTTTCGAGAACGGGCGGTAGGTTGCAATGGCCAGATCCAATTAGCACGCATCTTCATAGGAAATTCGTGCAAACGAACTGGAGCGAACAGGAGGAAAGGGGCTGAAGCGACAGACTGTTCGTTTGTAATATAAAAACAATAAATAGGTAAAAATGTTGAGTTGGTAGTTTGCGCGGCCCGAGATTGGCTGCATTTTCTCCTCGGCCATGCCAGTTAATCCCTCAAATCCGACCGACCGAGCAGTGCTCCAATCACTATGCGATTTCCATGATTCATCTCCAACCAAATCTCTCATGAACCAAAATAGCAAAAAACAGACGGACGGCAGAACTGCCGTGCAACCCGAGCCATCAAACACCACCAATGAAACCCAGGACCGGATGCTAACAGCGCCGGACCCCCGATGAGCCCAACCTCCTACCTCGAGGTCGCCGGAACCCAGGTCACTAACACGAGGGGCAGCGGCATGCGCCCCAGTTTTACCGACGGGCGGACCCACATGGTTTTCAACCTCGGCCTGGACATTAGCGCGCTGCGCCCGCGCCAACGCTATGTTGTCCGCGCTCTGCTCCAGTGGATGACAGGCAGGTCCCTGCCCACTCGGCCCATGTCACAGGATGATGGCCACGGTCCCTGCCGCCCAACCCAGCCATGAACTCCAATTTCATCGCGGTACTCGCCATTGCGCTCAACCTCTTCATCCCATGAAATCCCTCCCCTCGCACGTCGAGACTCCGGTCCTTCTGCCGGATTGTTCCGGCTCCCGGCCAGCGCGAAGGGAGCCTGACATTCTATTTTGCCGTGCCAGGCACAGCGACCTGGGTGACGACGTCGAATGTCTGGCGGATTATCCAGGGCGATGTCCCCACTCCCTTTGCTTCGGCTCCAGTTGCCTCTGTCTGCATCCCCGGCAAAATGAGATCGCCGCCCAGACCGAAGCTGCCCGGCACTATTCGTCGGCGGACGATGGCAGGAGCATAGGTATTGTAGCCTGATACAACGAGACGCGATTCGGGGTGGGCTGACTGGTGGCGCTCGTGGTCCAGCGGATAGTCGGGCGTGGCTTAGCGGGCAGAGCTGAGCACGTCGCATTTGACGAAGACCATGACTTTGCGGGAAAAGTCCGGGAAGCCGTCCTTGTTTTTGGGGGAGAGCGCGGCCGCCAGCAGGTATTCGTCGACGCCGGTGACGACGCGGGTGTTGAGGCGCAAGGTGTAGAATGTCGGCGTCTGGACGTTGGCAGTGCCATGTGCGTCCTTCCATTCCGACCAGAGTTGGTTGCCGACGTGATAGACGAGTTCCGGAACCAAGCGCAGATTGACGAGTTTGTTGTCGTCACTGAGGCTGGGCTGGATTTCTAGGGTGGAACCGAGGTTGCGCGTTTCCCAAGCGGAGGCCGTCGGACCCACCGCCGGGTCGTGAGGTTCGATGGTCATAATGCCAGTCCCATTGTTGGGGTGGGCTGGGATTTGCGACGGCTCGAATTCGGTGGGATAGATGAATTCCTCGATCGACTCGGATTTGGACGTTTGGCCGTGTTTAGCGGTACACAGCATGGATTCCACGATGGTGGCCTTGCTGTTGGCGACGAGTTCGCCGACCTGCTTGCGCAGGGTGCCATCGTTGGCGGCAGGGTGCTCGGCAGACATGAGTGCGGTGAACTGCTCGTGGGCAAGCTCGATGAACTCGACCTGCACGCGGATCTGCCGCGAGTCGTTGTTTGCGGGGGCAGGCTCGGCGGGAGCTGGCTCGGAGGGGGTTGGCAGGGCGTGTGGCAGCGTGGCGATGGCAATCATCACACCACCGACTAACAGTCTTTTCAACGGGATGTTCATGGTTGGGGGCAGGCCTACCAGCAAATGCCGGCGCTGTCGAGCGGAAGTATGGAGAATCATAGGCTGCGGGCAGTCAGGGCGTTGAGAGAAAGAGGTGACGCTTTGCGGCAGGGGCTGTCGCGTTTCATGGGAAGGCGGGCGGGAATGCCCGCACTCCCCAGCGCATGGATACAGGGATCTTCCAATTGTCGCTGGACACTCTTCACGTTGGTCCTGGCAGGATTTGCTTGCCGCGAACGTGAGGGGCATGACGCAAAGTCTTGCTATGCGTTGCAGATAGGCTATTGCTTCGCCTCGAACTCCCCGATGACCTCTGGCTTCCCCGTCCTGCTGGACCACAGCATCATCTTAATCCGCGCCCCCGCAAAGTCGGGGCGAACGAGGTAAAAGACCCGTTCCTCCCCTTTGACCAGCGTGGCCGCAAGCGACCCGATGTGCTGCCCCCCGTCCAGCACCTTCGCCGACGACAAGACCTTCGACTCCATCGCGTAGTGCGCCACAAGGGCCTCGTGGGAGTCGGTGCCATCGTTGGGCGGGGGCTTTGCGGGCATCGTCACGCGCAGCAGCCGATCATCCCCGTGGCGTCCTCCGAGCGCCACATAGACGCGTTCCCCGGCGGCGGCGAGCGTGTTGCTGGCATAGAACATGCCGGTGTTGCTGATGCTGGAGTCACGGTATTCCAGTCGGGCGATGCACACGGCGTCCAAGATCGGATTCGCATCCGCATCGTCAGGAGTAAAAGAGAAGTGTCCCTCCCACAGCGCGTCGTCAGCCTGGAAAAAGTAGCGTCCATTCGGGGTGAAGGCCCCTGCGCCCACCTTGTCGATGCGCCGACTGAAGACCGGGACAAACGCCATTTCGCCAGGTTTGCGTGCGTAACAGATGCGGCCAGTGTGCGGTGCTGGTCCATCCTTATCAATGCCCGTGACGATGAGCCAATCGGCCATGCCGTTGGCGGCCTTTGGAGGTGCCGTGGCGAGATCCTGGACGTCGTGCACTTCGCCGGTGTCACAGAGCCTGCGCGTGCCCTTGGCGTCGTGGACGTACACGGCCTGGCCCGTGAGCACGAGCGTCTCGCCTTCGGCACCACATGCCAGCGACCTGACGGTCTGGCCCCATGGCAGGTTGAGCTGGATCTTGTCGATGACCTTGGTGTTCAGATCCACCCGCCACAGGGGGTTGGTGGTGTCGGTGGGTGGCAGGAAGGTGACGGACTGGCCGTCGGGTGAAAAGACTGCGTCGGCGGCCAGGGCACTGACGGTGAAGGCAAGACCCAAACTGCATTCGAGGAGGGAGCGTTTCATGGCGAGAGCTGCCGCAGCCACTCGTGCATAAGGCTGGCTGCGGGAGATTCAACACCAGTGGCCGGGGCGGGACAAGCGTTTGTTCGGTGGGCTCATGGGATTCTTAGAGGAGGAGCGGGCCGGGAGTCGAAGACCCATGACCGCTCCCTTGGCGCTGACCATGCCGCCCTCCAACATCCCACAAGTGCGCCACGACCTGCGCAAAGACCGGCGTTCCCCGCCCCGGCTTCCTCCCAAAAATCGACCGGTGCGCACAAAGCGGTGGCAAGGTGCGTACATCAACATTCACCGTTGGTCGGACACCCGTTTGAAACACGAAGACATCTTTGATAGAAGAGCCCCCGTTTGTGTTCCTGCACGGCTCCAGAAGGGGTTTTCGGGTCCGTTGTGCGCCAATCCTCGCGGCGTGGGGCGTCCCGCCATCATCGAGCTGGACTTGCCGGCAGCGGTCAGGTACAACCCGGCCATCAATCCAATGAAAGCGCGCCTGCTGCTAGCATCTGTCGCCGCCCTCTATCTCGCCTCCCTGGCGCTGGCGGCACCGGCCGTGGAGCCGCCCTC
>Ga0118677_10013902_pt1 | contig 11485 bp, 20 predicted proteins | sample AliMusrvi5mmetaG_FD_86154 | JGI IMG/M metagenome (GOLD analysis project Ga0118677, IMG submission 86154) | reverse complement strand
ACCTGCTGCATCATTCCGAGTTGCAAAGCCGCGAGGTCTGCGAGATAGTGGACTCAACAATTCCAGCAGAACAAAAGGACAACTTCATGAGCACCGCAGACATTTTGAGACAGGAGGGTCGGCAGGAAGGTCGGCAGGAGGGTCGGCAGGAAGGTCGGCAGGAAGGCGAAATTCTCGCCCAGCAGCACGCGATCGTCGAGGCCTTGGAGATACGCTTTGATCGGGTTCCTGATGGACTCCGCGAGGAAATCGGTCACATCGTTAATTCCGCACGCCTGCATGTCCTCCTCCGTGCGGCAATCCGTTGCGCAGATCTGGAGTCCTTCGCCAAGGAACTCTGATCGCGCCGCCTGTTGTCCCATTCCGGGGGATAATCCGGCCTCGATGGCAGGTGATCGCGCTGGACAATGCGCAACAATTCAGCAGCTTTTACCCGTTCCGTCTATGTGTTCCAGGTAGAACTGGTACCTTATCCTTATCCTGACGTGTATGTCACCGATGCCAACCACTCGCTGTCAATCGGAGGCTATCGTGTGACGCCGGACCTGATCGAACGGGGGCGCAGTGGAAGATGGAACCCGGATTTGGAGGATGAGGACAAAACCCATCGAAACGCTTTGGCGGCGCGCGGGTATCCATGGACGGTCATCCCGCTTGAAAGCAGGACCGAATATATGGGTGCCCTCGAACAGGCGAGTTTGAAGGGAGACATTATCCCTTTTTTACAGTTTCTGGCGAAACTGGTCGGCAGCGGGTTGGCCGGAGAAGCCCTGCCTGAGGTTCCCCGGTCCTGACAGGCAACCTGTTTGTGCTCTTCCAGGAAAGGACTCGGACACACATTTTTCGGCAAATCGTAAAAGTTTACATTTCGGCAATATGGAAACTTTCCGGACCTGACCACAAGATGTAGTGGTCCCAAGCCCCGGGACGGCGGGCGGCGGCGCGGAGTATCTTGTCTTCATGGACACAGGAATGCGAGCGCTGAGCGACGGGGAAGTCAAAGAGATGTTGGCGGCAATGAGCGGCGGCAAAAATGCGGTGAGAAACCAAGCCATGTTTCAGCTGGGAATTTTTACGGGATTCCGGATCTCGGAACTATTGTCGATAAAAGTCGGCGACGTTTGGGACGGGCACAGGATCAAAGATCGGTTCTCGGTTTCAAGGGGATTTATGAAAGGGAGGAAGGAATCGCGGACGATGCCGATCAATGAAGGAGCGGGCGATGGCATTCTCCGGTGGTTGCGGTGCTCAAAGCGGGATAATCCGTATTACCTCGACTGGCCGCTTTTCGCGGCTCAGGGCAAAAGAAAGGCGATCAGCCGACAACTCGCAACGCGCGTTCTTGTCGAAGCTGCGGAACGTGCAGGAATTGATGCCCGGCGGATCGGCGGCCACAGCATGCGGAAAACTTTTGCAACGAAGGCGTGGAGCAGCCAATTCGTCGCCGGCGACATGGCCAAAATGGCAAAATTATTGGGTCACAAAAATTGGAGCAACACTTTGCGATACATCTCGTTTCTAGACGGTTCTCTTGATCGCGCAGTCATGGAGATGGAGCTTTCTTAACTCCTCGAAATTGAGCAGAAACGCCTGAAAACGCTCGAACGATTCGAGCGTGGTCTGGTGGATTCGGGGCAGTTCAGCCCGATGGCTCTGGGCAATCGCCTCTTCCTCTTCCGTCGCCATCAATCCATATTCCTTGTCAACAAACTTGCAGTGCCAGTCGGCAATTCCCCGGGTGATCAGCGCCGGCCTGAGTCCGGCAACGTCCTCTGAGGCAGTTCGGTAGAGAAGGATTCGGTCGTCTCCATCGGGCGCAATCGGTTCCAGACGGTCAACGAATCCCAGGACTCTTTGGAGCGCATCTTCGAGGCGCACCCTGTAGCGGGTCACATGGAGCATCATCGCGCACTGCCGAACTTGGGAGAGGGCTTCTGATTGGGGTGGGGCGAGGATTTTCTGAAGTTCGTCCTGCATCTTTTCGCCTGCCTGCCGCAGCCTCCGCGCAATAACGGGCAATTCCGGTTCGCGATGAACTGTCGGCATGTCGGCCGGAAGTTCAACCCCCGTTCTCTGGATCTCATCAAGGAATGCCGATCTCTCCGGGGATGGTTCGCCTTTCCCGGCAGCCGAGGAAACGATCTGAACCCGGAACCGGGCAAATTTGTGCTGTGCTTTTGATTGCAGCTTCCATGGGCTATCGGCAGTTCCTTCCACGGCGAGATCGATATCGGAACGCGGGTGCCATGCGCCAGATCTGACCAGTGAACCGAATGCCCGGACTCTGCATCCCGGTTGTTCCACCCGGAGCCAGGCGGCAATCTGGCAGGCTTCAAGCCAGGCTTCCTTTTGAACGGGATCGTTGTGGGGGACGCGCAAGAGCGGGTTGAAGGGAGCCGAAATCATTGGCTGGATGAATGGCGATATGCCCGAGAATTTCAATCATCGAGTGATGCGGAAGATGTCAGCCAGCATTGATATTTTCTTTTTCATCAGCCTCCGACTGCATAAGCTTCGAGGCATGGGAATGTTCGACACCATCACGCTTGATCCGGCAATCCGTTGCCCGGATTGCGGGGCATCGGTGGCCAGCCACCAGACAAAAGAATTTGAATGCATCATGTCGTATTACCGCATCGGGTCGGTCGTCCCCTCCTCCTGCGAGTCGGGCATCATTCGGGACCAGTTCTGGTGCAGGGCCTGCCAGGATGCCGACCGGCAGGCCGTGCGCCCGCTCTATCTTGTGATCTGGCACTCGGTCCTCGCCGCTGTGGAGCTGGATCCCGGCGAGGCCGAGCGCAAGTTGCGTGAAACCGACAGGCTCGACCTCGTCGGATGGCTCGCCGACTCGCAGAGGGAAACCCTTCGCTGGCAGGGCAGATTCCGGAGGCTCATGAGCAGCCTGGACGCTTGGCAGAGGCACTTGCAGGAAAAAGCCAACCCCGAACCGGATTGCGAAAAATCCCGCTTCTGGAACAGGTTCTTATCCCTGCCGGACGAAATCCTGAACGCACCGGATCCGCTCGATGCGATCATCAAATCCCACAGCGAGGATTCTCCAGAGGACGAACCGTAGCCAGCACATTCCTTGCGGATGCTCTCCGTTGCTGGTGTGAGGGGGGCGGGTTCTACAGACAACCGAAGCGATGGTGCTTTGTGAGTCCGATTCTTTTTGACAGCATTTTCCAATAGATGGATACTCAACCAATGGGATACACGAGCACCGCCCACTATGAAGCGATCATCCAGCGGCACATCCGCTCCGGTCGCGCATCGAACAAAAGCGAGGTGATTCATCAGGCGCTGGCTTTGCTTGACGCTGTGACGCAGGGCCACGGCCCTGTCGGAGCGAGCTTCCGCAATGCCGAAGAACTTGAGTTTCACCTGCTGCAGGCCGGTCCTTCCTCGCCAATGACCGCCAAACGGAAGTCGCGCATCTATGGCGGTCTGAAGCCATGAGTTCGCAGGCATCGGAAAACACTGACGAAGACCTGATTGCCGCCCGGGATTTCATCGCTTCCGACAACGAGGGGGCTGCCCGCGATTTTCTGGATGCCGCATTTGAAACATTCGGGCAGTTGTCCAAATTCCCGGAAATGGGGCCGGTGGCGGACTTCAAACACCGGGCTTTGAAAGGCATGCGGTTTTTCGTCCTTCCACCCCCGTTCAATCGCTGGCTGGTTTTCTACCAACCGACCGACAAAGGCGTGGATGTCCGCCGCATCCTCTACGGAAACATCAACTGGCGGGAAGAGCCCAAACGGTTTTTTTGAACCGGCGACGTTTCCGGCCGCGCGACATGCGCCCTGCCGACGCAGGCGGTCTCAAGCATCCAGACGGCAATGCGGCTCACGGGTTGGAAAGCCTTCGCCACTCTCCAGCACCCGTCTGTCATTTCGTATTCCTGATCGTAAGGATTGGGCAGTCACTGATTCAATCATAAACACTTGACGCCAGAGTCCAATCAGGCCAAGTTAGCTATATGATAACCTCAACGATTTCCGATACAAAAAACCGCTTGAGCGAGTTGTTGGTTCGCGTTCAATCCGGGGAAACGTTGATCATTGTTGACAGAAAAACCCCCGTTGCCCGGGTGGAGCGGATTCGAGGAATTGCGGACAACCCGAATATTTTGCCTGCGGCGAAAAAGTGGAATCCTTCGAATATCCTCGAGCTGCCGATCTTGGCTGCCCGGGAAGGCTCAGCCAGCCTTGTGGCGGCAGTTGGCGAAGAGAGGGAAGGTGGCTGGTGAATTTCTGGGACACCTCGGCTCTCGTGCCGCTGCTGGTTCGCGAAGAGGATACCCAAGCGCGTGAGGCTCAGCTCAAACAGGCAACCGGAGTCATCGCCTGGTGGGCGACAAGAGTGGAATGTGTGTCGGCTCTCTGCCGACGCGAGCGGGAGGGCCAACTTTCCCACGAAGCGATTCAAGCCGCATTGGTCAGGTTGGATGCCCTCGGTCGTCAATGGCTCGTCGTTTCGCCCTCGCAAGTCATCCTTTCGCGCGCCGAGAGGCTGTTGAGGCTTCACCCCCTCAGGGCGGCGGATGCCATGCAGCTCGCCGCCGCTCTGCTCGCGACGCGGGAAGAGCCCGAAAACTGCACCTTCCACACTGCCGATGCCCGTCTCGCGCTCGCTGCCGGGAAAGAGGGATTCACTGTGATTTAGACTGTTCCCTCATTCGCCAGCGAACATCTCCGGCGATTGGCGATTGCCGGCCTCATCCTGAAACGCCACGAAGGGCGCGAGGTCAGACACGCGCTCACTACACAGGCCCGTAATGTTCTGACATTCTTACGAATGTTGGCCTAACGGCCGATGAAAAGGAAGAGGCTTTCTCAGAAAACCCCGTCGGGTGCGGCAGGGATCGCGGTGCGGGGAGGCCGGCTGGACACCCTGCAGGCGCAGGCAGCCCGTTGCCCCGATCGTGTATGGAGCCGGTTTTGTGCTTACGGTTACCCGAGCGACATGGCACGCTTCATAAACTGGTCGAAGAGCGGCACCGTAAAAGCCGTGTCCCCATGGGCGGGACTGAAAACCATTCCTTTTAGGATGAGCGAGTTTCGGACCGGTGCACACGCCTGGACTTTGATCGATAGAAACGCGGCGATGTCCCCGGATCGGTGGGGGCCAGGACCAAGCTCGGCCATGGCACGCAAGTAGCGTTTTTCCGTGGGCGTCAGCCGGTCGAATCGGACGCGGAAAAAATTCTCGTCGAGCTTGTTCAGGATTCCTGGTGTTGCCTTTTTCACATCGGATTCGGAGATCGGAGATTTGGCCGCGTGGTTCCAGAGTTCATAGCCCCATTCTTGAAGGAAATACGGATATCCTTGCGTGAGCGAAGCGATTTCATCCAAGGCCTTCGACGCGAACTCAACCCCCTGGCTTTGCACGGGGATTTGCATGGCTTCTTTTGCTTCGCCAGCCGGCAGCGGCCCGACATTGGGAAACAGGAAAAGGCGTTCGGCATAGGATTTCGCCTTTCCGGCGAGCCCGACCAGTTGTGGCAACCCGGCACCAAAAAGCAACAGAGGCAACTGTTTTTGGGAAACGGCATGAAGGGCTGTGATCAGAGCACGGAATTCCTTCTCTGAAAGATATTGAATCTCATCCAGGATCAGGGCGACCGCGGAGTTTCTGGCCTGAGCCGCTTCCGCAACCGCCAGAAAGAGAGAAGAAAGGTCGGACTGAAGATCTCCACTATCCGCCGTGCCGACCTCAGGATCGATCTCCAGAGTCAGATGTTCATTACCGACTTTGACGGTCCCGATAAAGCTTCGGAAAACTCGAAGGGCACGTTTGACCTTTTTGTTCAATCCAGCCATGCGATCCAAACGAAGGAGCATTTCACGCAACGGAGGGAGTAGCAGCTCGGGCAAGCTCTGGTCTTCCGGCGTTTCAATAAAAATCGTTTGGTATCCGCTTCGCTCGGCTTGGTCGGCTATGGTTCGCAGGAGAACCGTTTTGCCAACTCCCCTCAAACCCACCAAAAGCAGGCTTTTCTCAGACCGCCCGGCCTGGATCCGCCCCAACGCGATCCGAGCCTTTTCAAGTAAAGGTCCACGGCCAACCAGTGCGGGGGGAGGTGTCCCTGCGCCGGGTGAAAAAGGATTTAGAATCGGATCCATGCATGATTTATACCCATGTTATCCTTCCAATCAATAACATTGCGAATATTTCTATACAGGGCACTTGGCCAACTGAGCAATTCAATCACCGTTCGAGGTAGCGGGCTGCCATGGCGGCAGCGGTGAAGTTTGCTTCGGAACTTGCTCTCGACGCCAGTCCGCTTGCTCGGCAGAGATTGCGGGCCTCATCCTGAAACGTTACGAGGGGCGCGAGGTCAGACATGTGCTCACGCCACGGGCCCGTAATGTTCTAACATTCTTACGAATGTTGGCATAACAGCCGATGAAAAGGAATGGGATGATCAAGTTGGATGGATGGTCGCCCGGGATCGAGAGACCGGCAGGGATCGCGGGGCGGGGAGTGTCGGCAAGACATCCTGCGGTCGCAGGTTGCTCATTGGTCCAAAGGTGTATCGCGCATGTTTCGTGCCATCCGGAGCCAGTCCGAGGAGTTTGAGGTTTCTGTTTTTGCTGCCCTGTTTTTGTGGAGGCCTCTGAAAGAATACCGCCACACGGATGACGCGGTGAGTTGCGGGTACGCCTTCCCCTCTTTTTCAGAGCGCTCTGTCGCGCGGGTGTTAAGGCCAATCCATCCGCGTGTGGGCAGTCGGTTATTCGAGGCTCAAATCCGCAAGGGACAGGATTTTTACGCCTGTGTTTTCTGGAAAATCATCAACATTCGTGGTGACCAAGATTCTCACGCCGGCTTCATGCGCCGTCGCGATGATTTGCAGATCGTGCAGTTTTTTGCCCGAGGTCTGAAACCTCACCGACCAAACTAGCAGATTCCGGGAGGAAAGAACCGATTCGGGAATGACGGTCGCCCGCTTCCGGAATTGCCGCACGTTCTCCACCGCGTCCTCAATCGCCAATCCCAAGCCGTTGGTTTTTTCCGGACGGGTGGCTACCACCAGATATTCGCGAACAACCTGTGTTGGGAGGAACAGCTCCACCCCATTTGCAGGGAGAAAGGCAAAAACGCTTTGCGCTTTGCTGTGAAATATTCTCCCCTCGTCAGTCGTGTCGAGAAGGACGTTTGTGTCAAGGCAGACCTTCTCCCCCGGCTCAATCCTCATAAATTGCTTCCCTCGACCAATTTTGCAACCCGCTGGTGCGAACTGTCTTGAGTTTGAGTTCGCCCGTCTTGCCAGCAGGCCGGCTTGCCGCCTCTGTCAGCAGCGCATGCAGTTCGCCTTGGAGAGAGCGGTGATGGAGTCGCGCCCGTTTTTTCAACCGGTCAATAGTCGTCTCTGGAATATCGCGGAGAAGAATAGATTTCATGGAGTATCAAAATGATATCACGTTGAAAGATAACGGTGGCAATGACGGCCCGTCAATCAGTTTTCCGCATGCTTTTTTTGGTTCATCCGCAAAAAGTGTGTTCATGAAATTTCCGGAAGAGATAAATAATGGTCAAGCCGCCTGCGGCGGGTACGTGGTCGATTTCTTTGAACCACTTATGAATGCAATGGGTGCCGGGCGCAATGGCTCCGGCAGATGCCCGCTCACGCGGGCGGAAATATTGAGGACAAGAGGCGGGAACCGGCTGGCCAGTTCGGCGGTCTGTATGGGCAGGCGACTCTGCAAGTTTTCAACTTGCGAGATCGCCCGACCACACAGGCCCGGACTCGCTTCGCGATCCGCGCCCCTTCTCCTATTCTGGCAATACCGGCGAAAAGCCCCATTGGGCTTTTCAGATCAGTGTCTCTAAGTGGTTAACTTTCTCGTTGAAATACCCCGCCGCAGGCGGCTCGTTTTATTGTCTATCCCTGCCTGTATGCACAAGATTTGCGGAAGAGCCCTTTTTTTGCAGCTTCCGCGCATATTCTTTCGCTTTCCTTGCGACCCGAGTGCGTTTTTGGCGAGTTGCGCTCGGCTTTCGCGAAACATTCTGACATTCTTACGAATGTTGGCATAACAGCCGAAGAAACAGGATGGAGTGGTGGATTGGGGCGGAGGGCTGGCAGTCGTCGCATGGAGGGCAAGGATCACAGGGCGGGCAAGGATCACAGGACATCCTGCGGTTGCAGGTCGCTCATTGGCCCGAACGTGTATCGCGCATGTTTCGTGCCATCCGGAACCAGTCCGAGAAGTTTGAGGTTTCTGTTTTTGTGCAGGCCTCTGAAAGAATATCGCCAGGTCGTGGAGGCAGTGAGCTGCGGGTAATCCGGCGTCTGGTCCGGGACGATCACCAATTGCGGGATGTTCTTCCATCCAGCCACGTATTTCGACCAGGAATCTACCGAGATCAGAAGAGAGCATTGTTCCACGAGGCGGATCGCCTGGGGGAATGTCAGACGGTCCTGAACGACAATGCCCTCGTCCGCCAATGCTGCGCCTGCCGGATCGAGAACATGGATGCAGGCATCCGGGTTCCGGTCCCTCACCCCATTGACCACCGCGCGCCAGTTTTCCACATGCCAACGCTTTGCTGGCAAACCTTCCAGATGCGTCTGAATCACGATATTCCTCCTCGCCGTATCCAGAGGAACCTCGTCCTCCGCGCGCCACACGAACCCCGGATCAAACAACCCGGGATGAAACGGCTCGATCAACGCCCGTAGCCCACGAGTCAAGTATTTCTGGAATTGCGGGACCGCTCCCACCCCGTCCCATTGGATGTCCGGACATCGGGAGAACAAGTCCTGCACCGCCTCCGCAGAAGGGGCACCCGCATCGGCGCGCACCCCCGCCAGTTCGTGAGGAAGATGGCGGACCGTAAACGATAGCGACATTCCCCATTCCGAATTTCGCATTTGCCCCAACCCATGGCACATTACTCCGCTTCGCTCCGGTATCGGTTGATGCGCGCCGTCCCCGGCGTCTGCCCCTGCGGGGTCAGCCTGCGGTTGATCTCCCGAGCGGCTACCCTCGCCGCCTGGTTGTGCTCCCTGCACCAAACATCCGACTTGGTCTCTTTGCCCTAAGCGCTCCAGCGCTGGTTTTCCGCATTCCGCATTTCGAATTCTTCCGCAAGGAAGCAAACTGACCTCCCGCAGTGCATCTCCCCACCCGCCCCAAGTTTGGATCGTCAGCATATTTTAGCAGTCTTCGGATATTTTGATCGATAATCAAGACGAACGACCGGAGACGCCCCTTCATACTTTATGGATTCGGGGCAGATTCGGAGGGAACGATGGGTCCACCTGATCGGCCTCCGGATATTGAAACGAGAAGTTTAACCACTAATGGACACTGATCTGAAAAGCCCAATGGCGCTTTTCGCCGGTATTGCCAGAATAGGAGAAGAGGCGCGGATCGCGAAGCGACTCCGGGTTTGTGTGTTCGGGCGACTCTGCAAGTTTTCACTTGCGAGATCGCCTGCCCACACAGACCGCCGAACCGGCCAGCCGGTTCCCGCCTCCTGTCCTCAATATTTCCGCCCGCGTGAGCGGGCATCTGCCGGAGCCATTGCGCCCGGCACCCATTGCATTCATCAGTGGTTCAAAGAATCCGAATCCCAACCCGCCACAGGCGGCACGACCATTACCCATCCCTTCCGGGTCAGATCACAAATCTTGTGCATACAGGCAGGGATAGACAATAAAACGAGCCGCCTGCGGCGGGGTGCTTTACGAAGATTTCAACCACTAATGGACACTGATCTGAAAAGCCCAATGGGGCTTTTCGCCGGTATTGCCAGAATAGGAGAAGAGGCGCGGATCGCGAAGCGACTCCGGGTCTGTGTGGTCGGGCGATCTCGCAAGCGAGTTTGCAGAGTCGCACGACCACACAGAGCGCCGAACCGGCCAGCCGGTTCCCGCCTCTTGTCCTCAATATTTCCGCCCGCGTGAGCGGGCATCTGCCGGAGCCATTGCGCCCGGCACACATTTCTTCAATTAGTGGTTCAAACAATCCGACCCCAAACCCGCCGCAGGCGGCTTGACCATTATTTATCCCTTCTGGAAATTTCATGAACACACTTTTTGTGGATGAGCCAAAAAATCCATCGAATGGGCTGCTGCAATGGCAATAGGGGCGGAATGTTGGATTATGAATGTTGGATTCACAGAGTCGTCAGCGTGTGGTCAGTATCCAGCCTTCATCAGGATCGCGGTTTCTTCCATCCAAAATCCATAATCCAAAATTAATAATCCGCCAAGCGTGTCGCGAGAATCGCGGGTTCTGAGGCAGGATCCCTGTTGCAGAAGAGTTTCAGTGCTCTGCCAAGATATCCCTGAGCGGTCGCGTTGGCGCATTCTGATGGGAAGCCTGTTCCGAGCGAAGAATTTGAAGGTCCTCGTAATCTTCAAGCAGTTGTTGAATCTCGATGAACTCCTCGTAAGGGAGCACAACAAACTCCTTTTCCCCTGCTTTTTCTATGATTTGTGGGTGAATGCTCATTTGGTTATCTGTAGGCGTCTTTTCGGTGGAGAATACGGTAAACGATAATGCGGCCGCCGACCACCTCGAATAGTGCACGGTAATTTCCGGCCCGCATTCGGTATTCGGGAGAGTGATTGGAGAGCCGTTTTACGTCTCCTTGCATGTCGCTTTCAAGAAGTTGTAATCGCTCAGCAACCTTGGCAAAGTCCCCTTTTTGCAGGGATTTGAGATCCTTTTCGGCTTTCGCCTTGAGTTCAACCTGATACTTCACTTTATTTTAAAATGCCGGGTCGCCCGCGCGTGCTGGTCGCGGACCGCGCGAATTTCCTCAAGGACGGAGTTTTCCTTCATGGCTCAATGGACATCAATTCGGCGGGAGTTGCAATAACGGGACAGAGAAAACCGATTTCACGTTTCAAAGCAACACTTCTCGATCCTTCTGATCGTAAAGCGGTTGTTGATGTGCCTGCAATTCCATGTGAGCAAAAAATCGGTTCATCCGCAAATCGTGTACATGGAGCAGAAGACAGGCAGCCAGGCGGCGAGGGGCAGCCGCTCGGCAGACTGACGAAGGCAGCCCGCACGGGGAGACGCCGGGAATGGCGCGACTCAACCGATATGCAGCGAGCCGCCGGAGGCGGGGTAACCAAACGAACAGAATGAACCACTGATGGACACTGATCGGAAAAGCCCAATGGGGCTTTTCTCCGGTCTTGCAGCAGAAAGATGAGGCACGGATCGCGAAGCGAATCCGGGTCTGTGTGGGAAGGCGACTCTGCACGCTCGCTTGCGAGGTCGCCGGCCCAAACAGACCCCAGACCCGGCCTTGCCGGTTCCCGCCTCCTGTCCTCAATATTTCCGCCCGCGTGAGCGGGCATCTGCCGGAGCCATTGCGCCCGGCACCCATTGCATTCATGAGTGGTTCAAAGAATCCGAATCCCAACCCGCCACAGGCGGCACGACCATTACCCATCCCTTCCGGGTCAGATCACAAATCTTGTGCATACAGGCAGGGATAGACAATAAAACGA
>Ga0118677_10013900_pt1 | contig 11486 bp, 5 predicted proteins | sample AliMusrvi5mmetaG_FD_86154 | JGI IMG/M metagenome (GOLD analysis project Ga0118677, IMG submission 86154) | reverse complement strand
GTTTCTCCCAGTTGAAAGGCTTGCCGTCAATGGCGCGCTTGAGCGTCTTGAACAGGACGATGGAGAAGACCTGGCGATAAGCGAAACGCTGCAGCCAGATGTGGAAGAGCAGCCAGCCGTCGCCCTTGTTGGCGGGGTGGCGCCGTTCCAGGCTGAACGCAACCGTCGAGGTCACAAAGTCGATCAGCAGGAAAGCCACGAAGTACGCCAGCAGCTTTTCAAAGCTGGCCGCCGATGCTGCTTCAGGATGGTAGTGGCGATCGATGAAATAGTGCACGACGCCGGCCAGGAACATCACGTCAATGAACGGCGAAACCAGCGGCAGCAGCATTTGGAAGACGAGGATATTGGGAAGCGCGAACCATCCCAATGCCTTGTTGCGGACGAATGCGAGGCGGTGCTTCCATACCGCCTGCAGGATGCCGAACGACCAGCGGAAGCGCTGGCGCATCAGGCCCTTGGCGTCGATGGGCGCCTCAGTGAATGCCAGCGAGCGGTCTTCGTAGACCACCTTGAACTTGTGTTCGAGTAGGCCCATGGTCAGGTCGGCGTCTTCGGCTACGGTGTTGATGGGGTAGCCGCCGATCTCCTTCACCGGGGCGGTGCGCCATGCGCCGATTGCGCCGGGAACCACGGTGACCACGTTAAACAAATCAAGCGCCCGGCGCTCGAAGTTCTGGCTCGTTATGTATTCCAGAGCCTGCCAGCGGGTCCACAAATTCACGCGGTTGCCCACCTTGGCATTGCCTGCCACCGCGCCGATCAGCGGGTCTTCAAAGTGAGGAATCAGCTTGCTGATGGCGTCGGATGCGATGACGGTGTCGGCATCGATGCCGACGTAAATTTCTTCACTCAGCCGTTCGAGCGCGTAGTTGAGCGCGGCGGCTTTGCCGCCATTGGCCTTGGTGAGCACCTGGACGCGACCGGCGGCAATCTCCGCCGCATACGCCTGGCGAGCCACCTCAAAGGTGCGATCGGTCGATCCGTCGTCGATGACGATGATGTGCAGGTTAAGGTAGTCGGAGTTGAGCACCGAGCGAATGGTGCGTACGATGACAGTTTCTTCGTTGTAGGCGGGGATGAGCACGGCTACGCGCGGGTTAAAGCCGGGCGAGGCCTGGCGGTGAGGCCGCAGCAGGCGGTCGATGATGGCCAGCACGCCGATGAGCAGCAGCCGAGCGCTCATCAGTATGTCACCGAGAAAAAAGACCATCACAATGAACTTGCCGATAAACGCCAGGCCGGTGAAGGCCAGTGAGTCGGGCAGCGCGCGGGCATGCTGCATAAAGGTAAGGCGCGGCATTACCTCGGCCGTGGTCTTGCCCATGAGGGTTGAGACAGGAACGATTTGATAGCCGCGGGCGCGGAGCGTGTCAATCAGGTAGGGCAGCGCCAACACTGTTGCCGAACGATCTCCGCCGCCGTCGTGCAGCAGGATGATGGAGCCGCGGAACTGCGGCTTCACCTTCATGATTTCCAACTGGTTCAAAACCGAGCCGGCGATTTCTTCCGGAGTTTTGCGGGGACGTTCGTTCCAATCGTCTGTGTCAATCTTGTTGCCGATGATCGTGTAACCGGCCTGTTGAATCCGCTCGACGGGCGCTGCCTGGTCGTCGGTGTCGGGCTCTTCGTCGATGTCGTAAGGCGGGCGGAAATAGAGCGGCTGGATGCCGAGTTTACTGGCAAATAGCCTCTCAGTCAGCTTCAGTTCCAGGTCCAACTGCTGGTTGGTGATTTCGCTGATGTCCGGATGGCTCCAGGTGTGGTTGCCAATTTCGTGACCCTCGCGCACCACCCGCTGCATTACACCCACATTCTGCGCCGCCTCCGCTCCAATCATCAGGAAGGTGGCTTTCACGCCCTTGTCGCGGAGAATATCCAGAATCCTCGGCGTCCATTTCGGGTCGGGGCCGTCGTCGAACGAAAGCGCCACCTCGTTGGCATGGTAACCGTACTGCTCGATGATGTAGCTGCGCGGATATACTTCCATGTGCTCATCGATGATGAGCTTCTTGCGCGGGTCGGTCTCGTCGGTATCGACGGATACTGTCCGCTTGCCGGACTGCGGCAGGCTGCTCACTCGGATAATGTCGCCGTCGCCTTCGTCGTCCACATCGTGGCCGGGCTGCACCGAGGAGAGCGACTGCGGAGAGTCTGGGCTGCTGGGCTTGTCCCAGATGCTCCACAGGGAACTGTCTTCCCGGCCGAGACGCCAGAGCGCAAAGGTTTGCAGGCCAAGGCCGCGGGCGGCGCGCATTTCGTTCAGGATCGTAACGCCATCGAGAAACCAGACTACGTGGCGCACGTTGCTGTCTTCGTCGATGTACTCAAAATGCGGATTGAGCGAGTCGTAATCCAGATTGAGATCGGCGTCCGCGTCAGAAGCGCGCTGCCATGCTTCTGAGATGTTGAGGTCGTCAGTATCCAGCACCTGGGGCTTGCGATGCCTGCGGTCCTTGGGATTGGGAATGGAGAGCGTCCAGTCGTAACCGTAACTGCCGATGGCGCAGATCAACTTCTCTTTGGGGACGACCTTCATAACCCTGGTCAGGTTGCCGACAAACCACTCCTGGCTTGCCACAGGGCCAGGATCGCTCTCTGCCTGGTGCTCGTCGTAGTTCATCAGCACGATGCCGTCGGAGTTGGCTGCAATCTGCTTCAGGTCATTGTCCGTTGCGGAAACTGCGACGTTGACGTAGAGGCGGAGATTGCGCTCATGCAGGTCGCCGTAGAGTTCCTGAATGAAAGCTTTGTAAGCGGGGTTGGATTCTTCGGAGAGGTTTTCGATGTCGAGCGAAAGGCCGCGATAGACAGGGTATGCGGTGAAGAAGCGCACAATTTGGTGGCGCAGGGAAGCCCGCTTTTCGATGTCGGCCAGCATGACGCCGACGGCCGGATCCCAGGACTTGGTGTGGGGATTGTAGTTATTGAGGTGAGGAAAAATTTCAGTATCTTCCCTACCCCCCTGGATGACGCGTTTGACCCTATTGCTGTCGTCCGGATCATGCACGGTTGTGCCATCCACGATTGGATATTCGCGGATGTTGTCGCTGCTCATGCCCAGCAGGGTCCCGTTGGGCGCATCCACGTGAAGCCACTGCGGGTAGAGCAGGTCGATCTGGTGCACGTGCTCCTTGAAGGAGGAATAGCTGGCCGCGTCGTCCTGCACGTAATAGGCAGCGCGCAGACCTTCACCGGAGTTCAAGGGAATCTCAGAGGGTTTGCGGTCGGTTTTGCGCCGCGCGGGGCGGGCAGTCTTGCCGCCTTTGACAACTACCGGGCGGTCGCGGAGAGCCTTGTAATTATGCTTGGGTGTGTTCAGCACCAGGTCGGGCAGGTGCTGATTGCGCAGAACATTGAAGATAAATCCGCCCAGAACCAGCGTGGAAACGACGGCAGTAATGTCGAGGATGCGGCGGAGCCGCTTCCATCGCTTCCGTTGCGGGTCAAAAAAAATCTGTTTATCTGGCATATGCGGTCTTGTCTATTCTACTTGGGATCGACGCTGAAAACGGGCTACCCTGTACAGTACGCATCGTATGGAAGACGCACAGTGGAGTCAATTCGACCGCCGCAGCACGACCGTTGGCTGGTTGATGGTCGTTCTCTCTGTCACTCTGGCCCTGGGGGCTGGGCTGGCGCTGCGCCTGTGGATGCTGAACAACTTCTTTGCAGTCAACGGCGATTCACTGGTTTACGGGGAACTGGCCAAGAATCTGCTGACGCACGGGCAGTACGCTTTTGGGCAGACGGCGGGAAATCTAAGTCCCACGCTGATCCGCCTACCGGGCTACCCGCTGTTTCTGGCCGCTTGTTTCCATGTCTTCGGCATCGAAAACTACGCCTCGGCACCCTGGCTGCAAATTGCGATGGACCTGTCCGGCTGCCTTTTGCTGGCCGGGTTTGTGCGCTTGATTGCCCCGCAGGCGCTCAAGACCGGCGCAGCGCAATGTACGCTCTGGCTGGCCGCATTGTGCCCCTTCACCGCCATCTATGCCGCGGAACCGCTGACCGAAGCGCCTACGCTCTATTGCCTGGCCCTGGCGCTGTGGTCGGCGGCCTGGCTCAAAGACCAGCCGCGCTGGTCCGGCGCCCTCTGGTTCACGTTTGCGGTTACGTTTGCGGCCATGCTGCGGCCTGACGGCGCATTGATTGCCTTGGCGCTGGCCCCGGCGCTGGTGATAGGGCTCAGGCGCAGGGAAGGGAAGCTGGGGCGCGACAACGCAACTGCCGCCCACAAAGCCCCGAATACGACGCGCGTCGCGCTGGTTTGCCTACTGCTGGCGCTGGCTCCGTTTGCGGTTTGGACCTGGAGAAACTGGCAGGTCTTTCACGTCTTTGAACCGCTGGCGCCGCGCATGGCAGCCGACCCCGGCGAGGACACCCACCCCGGCTGGGAGCGCTGGGTAAAGACATGGTGCCTGGATTTCAATTCCACCTACGATGTCTACTGGAACGTTCCCCAGGGCCCGTTGGATATAAGCAAACTGCCGCCCCGGGCATTCGACTCGCCTGCGCAATACGCTGCCACCAAGGCGCTGGCGGCGGACTACGACTCAAGCGGGCAATTGCTGACGCTCGCAATCGACGACCGCTTTGGACGGCTGGCTTCGGAGCGGATTGCCGCGCATCCCGTGCGCTATTACGTGGGTCTGCCGCTGGGAAGGGTGGCCGACATGTGGCTGCGGCCGCGCGTTGAAAATCTGCCCATCGATCTGGACTGGTGGGCGTATGAGAACCATCACCAGGAAACTGTCATCAGTTGGGCTTTGGTGGGCCTCAACGCGCTCTACCTGCTGCTGGCGGTGGCCGGTCTGTGGCTCCGACCGCGCATGTGGGGCGCGATGCTGGCTTACCTGCTGCTGCGCAGCGCCATGCTGCTCAGCGTTGCCGCCCCCGAGGCACGCTACACCATCGAGTGCTTCCCGATGCTTTTTGCGCTGGGCGGGATCGGGCTTTGGTGGGGGATGGTGAAGATAGGGAAGCTGGGAAGGCGGCTGGCGGGGTAACGAACACAGGTCGCTGTGGCTAAAGAAGAGAGGCCTATTGGGATTCGCGGAATCCCACCCTTTCGACAAAAGACGTCGAAAGGATGGGGCACCCAGCGCATGTGACGAGGACAAAGAGGAAGTGAGAGTTGTTACCGGTTGATGAACTGCGTCTTGGCGTCGGTCTTGATTGCGAAGGCGTAGGCCGGCAGCGGCTGGTTGGTCTTGATGTTGTAGTAATGGCAGGTGCGGGTCTGGCCCTGACCCTCGTCAAAAACCTGCTTCAGGCTCACGCCGCGCGCGGTATCCACCCAGACATCTACCTTGGGCAAGATCTTCAGAACAGCGGGGTCTTTGGCTACCAGTTCAAGTTTCTCGGTCTTCACTCCATCTATCTCTTCAGATCCCAGGTACTTGATATACCACTTATCCGCGAGTTCCTTGCCGCTGGCGCCGAAGCCAAGCACCAGGTAGCCCTCATACTTGCCGGCCTTGGTAAATGTCGTCACCTGGTTGACCATCTTCTCGAAGAGCCTCGAGATGCCGTGGGAGATGGTCAAAACCTTGGGCACTACCTTCCCGTTAACCTCGCGAATGTGAACGCCCATCTGGAACGCGTTGCCGCTGCGCTCGTAGTACACCACTCCCTTTTGCACGTCCTTGTCGGGAACGGGGTCGGTTTGAATCGAGTCAAACTCGAAGTCCGCGGTGGTGGAGTGAAAGTTGGCTGCGGCCACATCCAGTTGCTGCAGCACTTTTTGCAGGTTTTCGGCGGCAAGCAATGCCCGGCCCGGCAAGAAAGCCAATCCGATCAATGCCGCAAACACTAGTCTTCTTCCTGTATGCATAGTTTTCCTTATCTAGTTAGACGTACGAGCGGGGCGGGCGTGCAGTTCACGGGAATGCCTACCGGTGTGCCCACACCTTCCACACCAGGTTTCCCTGGGCGTCGGTGAAGGTCTCCCAGTGCTTGACTGAGACTGCGTCGCCGGTGACAGGTTCAATGGCTTTTCTCAGCGCCTTCTTTACCACTGAATCCGGCGCGCCGAAGGGCACATTGGCGTCGGCATCCTGCACGCTGATCACCAGTCCGCGTTCGCCGTCGCCGATGACCTGGATGGGACGCGAAGGCCCGGAGAAGGCCGAGGCCTTTTCGCCGTAGTTCCACAGGTGTGGCGTCACAAAGATGAACAGCAGAATCAGCGTCACCATCACGTCGTAGTGAAAGCAGCCGCGCGGATATGTCCAATAAAAATAGCTCTTCAAAAGCTGCTTGAAGTTGCGGCGCGCCTGCGCTTCAGGCACAATCTCGCTCGAAGACTCCATCAGGACTCCTTCACAATCCGCTCCAGCCCGCCCATGTAAGGACGAAGAGCCTCGGGAATCAGCACCGAGCCGTCAGCCTGCTGGTAATTCTCAATAATGGCCAGCCAGGTGCGGCCCACGGCCAGTCCGCTTCCGTTCAATGTATGCACAAACTCAATTTTACCCTTGCCCGCAGCCCCGGTCGGCCGGTAGCGGATGTTGGCCCGCCGCGCCTGGAAGGCCTCGAAGTTTGAGCAGGAGGAGATTTCGCGGTAAAGTCCCTGGCCCGGCAGCCACACTTCAAGGTCAAACGTCTTTGCCGACGAGAAGCCGGTGTCGCCCGTGCACAAAAGAACTCTCCGGTAGGGCAGCTTCAGAGTTTCCAGAATCTCTTCGGCGTCGCGGGTCAGCTTTTCGTGCTCCAGGTCAGATTCCTCAGGCCGGGCAAACTTCACCAATTCCACTTTTTGGAACTGGTGCTGCCGGATAATGCCGCGGGTGTCCTTGCCTGCTGCGCCGGCCTCGGCGCGGAAGCAGGGCGTGTACGCCGTCAGGCAAATGGGCAGGCGAGCCTCGTCGAGAATCTCGTCGCGGTATAGATTGGTGACCGGAACTTCGGCGGTGGGTATGAGCCAGTGGTCGTTGTCTTTGAATTCGCCCCGCCCAACCGCTTCAACGTCGGCGTCGGAGCAGCGGAACAGGTCCTCGGCAAACTTGGGCAACTGCCCGGTGCCAAAGAGGCTCTTGCTATTGACCATGAAGGGCGGCAGCACCTCTCTGTAGCCGTGCTTTTGGGTGTGCAGGTCGAGCATGAAGCTGATAATGGCCCGCTCAAGCCGCGCGCCTGCGCCCATATAGACCACAAACCGCGCCCCGCTGATCTTTGCCGCGCGTTCAAAATCCAGAATCCCCAGCGCTTCGCCCACTTCCCAATGCGGCTTGGGTTCGAAAGCGAGCACGGGCTTTTCGCCCCAGGTCTTGACGGTCAGATTGTCGGTTTCTGACAGTCCGGCGGGCACCTCGTCGCGGGTCAGGTTGGGAATGCCGGCAAGAACCTGCCGCAGTTGGTCATCCAGCGAGGCTGCGGTCTGGTCCAGTTTGTCGAGCTCTTCTTTCAGGGCGCGGGTCTCGTCCATCACCGCGGTGGCGTCCTGCCCTGCCTTTTTGAGCGCGCCAACCTGCTGGCTCAGCTCGTTGCGGCGAGCCTTCAGGCGCTCTGAAGTGGTGATGGCCTCGCGCCGGTTCTGGTCGAGCGCGCGAAAGTCGCCAAGCAGCGCAGCGGGGTCGGCCCCGCGCGCACGCAGTTTCTCTTCAACGAGTTCTAGGTTTCCCCTGACAAATCCAAGGTCGAGCATAGTGTTACCAGTTTACTTGAACGGGTTGGAGGGGGCTTCCTCTTCTGCCCTCGCCGGCCCTGGCGCCACCTCGTCCGGCCAGCCGGGAAGGCGCTGGTCGCCGGTGATGAGGCGCGCGCCGCGGGTAAAGGTGATGTAGTTCCAGACCCATGCGGCAAAAACCGAGAGGCGGTTGCGGAAGCCGATCAGAAAGAAAATGTGGATGGTAAGCCAGGTGATCCATGCCAGAAAGCCGCTGATGTGCGCCTTAAACGGCCATTCCACCTTGGCTACCGCATCCATGCGGCCGATGGTGGCCATGTCGCCCTTGTCAAAATAGCGGAAAGCGGGGCGATCGCGGCCGGCCAGGTCCGCGGCAATCATCCTGGCCACGTGGTGGCCCATCTGGATGGCAGGCTGGGCTACGCCGGGCAGTTGATGTCCGTTCTGCTCAAGGTGGGCCAGGTCGCCCAGGACGAAGACCTTCGGCAGGCCCTGAGGGTTAAGGTGGTCGTCTACCAGCACACAGCCTCGCCTGTCGACGGGTGCGCCCAGCATCCTGCCCAGCGGCGAAGCCTGAACGCCGGCGGCCCACAGCGTCACAACGGCATTGATGCGCTGGTCGCCCGTCTGCACCCAGCCGGGGCCGATTCCGGTGACTTGCGTGTTCACGCGCACCTCAACGCCCAGCCTTCCCAGCGCATGGTGGGCCTTGGCCGAGAGGTCCCTCGGATAGGTTCCCAGCACCTGTTGCGACGCCTCCAGCAAAATCACGCGGGACTTGGCGGGGTCGATGTGGCGAAAGTCGTGGCGCATGTAGAGTTGGGCAATGTCTGCAATGGCTCCCGCCAGTTCCACCCCCGTGGGACCACCGCCAACCACCACGAAGTTGAGCGGCGGATGCCAGCCGTGCTCTACCATCTGCCGCTCGGCCAGTTCAAAGGCCAGCAGAACCCGGCGGCGAATCTCGATTGCGTCTTCAATTGTCTTCAGGGCCGGGGCAAACGGCGCCCAGTCATCGTGGCCGAAATACGAGTGGGTGGCGCCGGTGGCCAGCACCAGGTAGTCGTAGAGAAGCCCCGCGCCCGAGGCAAGCGCCACGCAGCGCCCGGCAACGTCAATGCCAACCACCTCATCCATCAGCACCTGGGTATTGCGCTGGTGGCGGAGCACGGTGCGAATGGGCTGGGCGATGTTTGCGGGCGAGAGCACGGCCAGGGCCACCTGGTAAAGCAGAGGCTGAAAAATGTTGTGGTTGCGGCGATCAACCACGGTCACTCGAACCGGCAATTTGGCCAGGCCCTTGGCAGCGTTGAGCCCAGCAAAGCCCCCGCCGACAATGACGACGCTGGGTTGTTGGCGACGCAGCGGATTGGTGACGTTGGCCACGGGTCAGCTCCTCCCTTCCTCCATACAAGATGCGCCAAATGGCGGCCGGGACGTTTTGAATTGAGATAAGAGGGGGGAGATTGTATTCCTGATTCCGCGTTGAGGCATTGAGCGGGCCGGAAGGGCTAAGGCGAGAAGCTTGGCGGACCGCCATGCACAGCCTTTTCTGTGATCGCGGGCCTATAATCGCTGCGATCCCCTGACAGAATCGCCGGCAGTTCCTGAGGTCGAATTGCAGGCGCGAGGAGAACCATGGACCGCGACTCGACGAAGGCCAGAGCACTCCTGCTCAGGGTACTTTTGCCGCTTTTTCTCTTCCCGGCCGCCTTTGGCCAGACGTTCACGGTCACCCCGTTGCCGTCCGCACTTACGATTTATCCCGGCCAGCAGAATCTCCCGCTCGCCGTCACGGTAGGGAACAGCAACTATACGGGGCCAATCAGCGTAACGATCACCGGGCTGCCATCGGGCATCAGCGTTTCCCCGCTTACGCTGACGGCGGGCGCCTCAGGGAACCTGAACCTGAGCGCGACCGTGTTCGCCGGGCAGGAAGGCTTTCATCCCGATTACCCGACCCGGGAAACGAGTTGGACGGCACAGGTAACGGTAGTTGCCGCGGCGGGAGCGGTGCGGGCTACGTCGCCGCTGCAATTGACGATTTCGATGTCCAATCCCTCCTTTGTACCCACCACGGTCAACGTGCCGGTTGTCCGCATCGATACCAACGGGGTAGGGATTAACGACAAGGTCACCGACATTCCCGGCACCATCACCATCACTTCAGCCGACGGGCAAACCTCTTACCTGCCGAGCGCCGCGAATACGGACAACACGGCGGACTTCCACCTTCACGGCAGTTCCACCACGAACATGCCCAAGCTTGCTTATCACGTGAAGCTGAACACCAGCCTCGACCTGCTGAACGTAATGGGCCTGAGCTGCCCTTATGTGACAAGCAAGGCCAAGCCCGTCTGCGACAAGAGCAAGAGCTACATCCTGCTTGCGAATTTCGACGACAAGACGCTGATTCACGACTGGGCGGCTTCCGCGCTGGCCAATGCCATCCCCATCGGCAACGGATACCTGGGTTCGCCTGCCAACTCGCCCTCGCCCAGCGGCAAGAGCACGTTGATGCCGTGGGCCTCGCATTCGTTGTTTGTAGAGCTCTACCTGAATGGCGTGTACGAGGGCGACTACCAGCTTATTGAGCAGATCAAAGTGGACAGCCATCGCGTAAACATCAACGAACTGGCTGAAACCGATGTGACCGACGACATCAGCGGCGGCTACCTGCTGGAGTTCGATCAGCACGAGACCGAAGCGTATGTCTTCTTTACACCGCAGGGGCTGCCCATCGGGCTGGCAGACCCGGATTTCACCCCCGATGCCGAGATCCCGCAACAGACGGCCTACATAACCAACTACGTCGATACGGCGGAAACGGCGCTGTTCGCCGAAAACTTCACCGATCCCACGCTGGGATGGCGCAAATACTTCGACGAAGCCTCGGCGGTGAACTTCTACATCGTCAATGACGTGATGGGCAACGTGGATGGCGGAGTGTTCTTTAGCAGCACGTACATGTACAAAGACAAGGGCAATGCGCTGCTCTATATGGGACCGGTGTGGGATTTCGACATCAGCGCTGGCAATGTGAATTACGCGGCAATCGTCAATCCCACCGTGCCATGGGCGCAAGTCGGGTCGGCCTGGTACCAGCAGTGGTTCCGCGATCCGGGCTTCAAAGCCGACGTTGCCACGCAATGGAACGCGCTGAAGAACAACGGCGTGTTTACGGCGTGGATTGCTTCCATCCAGCAGCAGGCGCAGACCATTGAGCAATCGCAGGCCAACAACTACCAGCGATGGCCCATGCTGGGCATTAAGGTCTGGCCCAACTCCGGGGCCGTCGGCACCTACGACGGCGAAGTCCAGACCTTTGCCAGTTGGCTCCAACTGCGCATCGCTTACCTTGACTCGGTCTTCAACAACAAAACGCAGACAGCCACCACGCTGACCGTAGGTGGCGGAACACTCCGCAGCCGGTCGCCCGTCTCCCTAACGGCGCAGGTTACGGGCGGCGCAAACCCCTCCGGCGCCGTGTCTTTCCTTTCCAACGGCGTTCTGCTAGGCTCCGCATCGCTGTCCGGCGGCACTGCGAACCTGACTACCAACAACCTGACGGACGGTTCATACACGCTTGAAGCAGTCTTTAACGGAGACGCCACAAACGGGCTTTCAGCCTCCGCGGCACGCATGGTCCAAGTGGCTCCGGCGCTCACCAGCACAATGGTAAGCGTGGGCGGCCCGGCCACTGCCCACCAGGGCGCAAGCGTCAGTTTCTCCGCCGCCGTCATTCCCAACTCCGGCACGGCCGTTGCTACCGGCGCCATCACATTCACCGTAGACGGCGGCGCCGGTATAGCCAAAACGCTGAACGGCGGCGGCGTGGCCACCTACAGCGACCAGT
>Ga0118677_10013899_pt1 | contig 11487 bp, 9 predicted proteins | sample AliMusrvi5mmetaG_FD_86154 | JGI IMG/M metagenome (GOLD analysis project Ga0118677, IMG submission 86154) | reverse complement strand
TAGCAATTGAGTTTCATTCGATGAACAATTGCAGATACCGCAAATATAAGTATTATATATTCTCCTTTAACACTCAAGCCGTCGAGTGTTTAGCCCCAAGATTCACGAGCTTGAAAAGAGAGGGGTTAATAGAAAGTGAGATGAGCGCGCAGGCAACGAGAATATCATAGCCCTCATCGGGCATGATATCGAATTTCAGGGCCTGCTCTGCCATGATAAAGGAAAATTCACCGATCTGAGAAAGAGCAAGAGCGACAGTTACAGCCATCCGAGGGGGGTACTTAAGGACTGTAGCTATAAGAAAGGCAAGAGCTGGTTTTACAAGTAATACGATGCTAAGTATTGCTAAAAACAGTCCAAAATGCTCAAAGAGGGCCATCGGGTTAAAGATCATTCCTACAGATAAGAAGAAAATCACAATGAAAGTATCTTTCAGCGGAGTAGAGGTTATCAGAACTTTTTTTCTAAGAGGTGTTTGAGCCGCGGCCATTCCTGCAATAAAGGCTCCAAGAGCAATCGAGGTTCCAAAGAGCATTGCGGAACCTGTTGCAATTAAGAAGGTAAGAGCTAAAATCCCCAGAAGGAAAAGTTCGTGAGAGCGGGTCTTTTCCACTTTCACAAGAAGATAAGAAACGATCTTTTTGCCCACAGTGAACATGATAAGCGCTAAGAGAAAAAATTTAAGGATAGCCATGATAAAAGAGCCTAGCACCTGCGGAGGTGAGTAGCTATCACCATTAAAGGAGGCTGCAAGTGTTGGGATTAAAAGAAGAGCCGCAACAGTTATGATATCCTCTACGATAAGCCAGCCAACGGAGACCCTACCTTCTTCTGTCTGAATCAAGTTATTGCTTGTGAGTACTCTTACTAAAACAACAGTACTTGCGACACCGATTGCAAGCCCGAATACAATACCCGCTTCCCAAGACCATCCAATAGCATGCATGATGACAGAGGTAATTACCGTAGTAAGAAGGGTTTGTCCAATGGCTCCCGGTATTGCTAGGTCTTTGACTTTTAAAAGATCTTGCCATTTGAAATGCAGTCCCACTCCAAACATCATAAGGATAACCCCTATTTCTGCGAGTTGCTCAGCGATTTCTTTATCCGCGACAAAGCCTGGAGAATAAGGGCCAATAAGATAGCCAGCTATAAGATAGCCCATGATGGGGGAGAGTTTTAATTTAAGCGCAAGATAGCCAAGGATACTTGCGAGGGTAAATCCTACTGTCAAGATGATGACAACTTTGAGATTTAAAAGTTCCGGAGACATCTTCCTCTTGAGGGTTGCTTTAAGCTATAAAACTCCTTATACAATCTCAAACGTTGTAAGGGAACTATTTTTTTTTGAAAGAAATTTGCCTTCTGTAATGTATTGAAAATAATGAGGGGGATACCCATCATTTTCCCCCATATAACCGAGGTTTTTATGAAAAAAATACTATCAATTTTTCTTTGTTTGTTTTTGTTTGCTCAAGGATCGGCTTTCGCAGAAGACAAGCCTATTCGTGTTTATGCAGATATTGTAGGAGATCTATTCCATGCAGGTCATATCGAGTTTTTAAAAAAAGCTAGGGGCTTAGGAGACTATCTTATCGTAGGAGTGATGTCTGATGAAAATGTGGAAAAATACAAAAGAACCCCGATTCTTACTTTAGAAGAACGGGTGAAAATGATCAGTGCGTGTCGGTATGTCGATGAGGTAATAGTTGATTCTCCTTTAAGACTCTCAAAAGAGTGGCTTGCAGATCATCAGATCGATTATGTAGTGCACGGAGATGATTTCAATCCCGAACTACTTAGAGATTTCTACGGATCTTCTTTAGACCTCGGTATTTTCCGCGCAGTTCCTTATACTCCGGGAATATCTACTTCAAACATCATCCAAAGGATTGTGGAGAGATACGAGCAAGGAGAATTCGGTAAAAAGGCTTCATAATTAAAGAGCCAAATCTATTTATTAAGGGGGAGATATTTTCATTTCCCCTTCAAAAATTCCTTGCTCCCAAACACCCTCAAGTACTAGATTCCATTTTTATAAAGAATTTCAGATCATAGATTTTCCCCATTTCTTAATGTTTAACTGAGGTTGTTATGAAAAAAGTATTCTCCTTGTTTCTTTGTTTTTGTTTCTTTGCTCTAGGATCCATTTTTGCAGAAGACAGGCCTATTCGTGTTTATGCAGATATCGTAGGAGATTTATTTCATGCGGGCCATATTGAGTTCTTAAAAAAAGCTCGCGGTTTTGGTGACTATCTTATAGTAGGAGTCATTGCTGATGAAAATGTGGAAGAATACAAAAGAACCCCGATCCTTACTTTAGAAGAAAGAGTGAAAATTATCAGTGCCTGTAGATATGTCGATGAGGTAATAGTCGCGCCTCCACTTAGACCCACAAAAGAGTGGTTAGCAGATCATGACATTGATTACGTAGTGCATGGGGATGATTTTAATCCCGAATTACTAAGAGATCAGTATGGCGCTTCTTTAGATCTTGGTATTTTTCGGTCTGTGCCTTATACACCGGGAATATCTACTTCAAATATCATCCAAAGAATTGTATCAAGATTTGAGAAAGGGGAGTTTCATAAAGTCGATCTTTCAGAAAAATAAACGTAAATAAAATTAGTTCTGCGTTTATTTATTAATAAATGCAGAATTGAGTTGATGTTCTAATTGTTTGATTTTATATCAATAAGAAGAACGGTCAATTGGTTTTTTTATGCTGCGTAAATATTTACTTCCGACAGTTGCTTTATTTGGAGCCCTTATAGGGCTTGTTGTCGTTTTCTGGAGTGAAAAAAAAGAAACAGTCCCTCCCATTCTCTATCCCCCCTCTACATCTCCGTATAAGAATGCAGTCTATGGCTCGGGGATGATAGAGGCATCTACAGAAAATATTGCGATAGGAACTCCCTTTATTGAGCCTCTGACAAATATCTATGTCATCGAAGGGGATATGGTAAAAAAAGGGGATCCCTTATTAAAGCTGGATACAAGGCTTCTAGAAGCTGAAAGAGAGACGGCAAGTGCGACACTTTCTGCCGCTATTATAAATTTCGAAAATCAACAAAATCAGTATTCCTTTTATGAAAGGCTGACTGATAGGAATGCAGTCAGTGAGCAAGCGTACTCATTAGCCTATTATGCAATGCGGGAGGCAAAGGAGCAGGTAAAAGTAGCTGAAGCTCAGCTGGGTCAAATCTTAACTAATATTGAGCGCTCAACGGTTCGCGCGCCTGTAGATGGACAGATTTTACAGGTCAATGCCCATATTGGAGAGATTTATCCTACTACATCTTATAATACTACGCAGTCTTATGTCAGTTTGCAAACGTCCCTCATTTTAATGGGTGCTGTAGCTCCCATGCAGATGAGGATAGATATTGATGAAGAGGATTCTTGGCGCTTTATTAAGGGGGCTAAAGCGACAGCGTTCGTTAGAGGGAATTCTCGGATCAATTTCCCCATGGAATTTCTTCGTGTTGAACCCTACATTATCCCAAAAACCTCGTTTACTGGAGAGACTATTGAAAGGATAGATACTCGCGTATTTCAGGTTCTTTATCGGTTTGAAAAAAAGGATCTTCCTGTCTATCCAGGACAATTGCTTGATGTTTACATAGAAGCGGCTCCTAATGTCTTTGGAGAGCAAAGTGACAGAAAAAATGAGTAGGGCGCTATCTCTTATCTACTGCTTAATTCCATTGCTAACCGGTTGTATGGTCGGGCCTAAGTACCACAAACCGGAAACAGCCATGCCAGAATCATTTGAAGAAACAAGTGAAGCTGAAATAGCAAACGATCAAGACCTTTGTCGCTGGTGGGAGCAATTTGAAGATCCCCTTCTCAATGAGCTGATTGCCGAAGCTGTAAAATCCAACTATGATTGGAGGATCGCTCTAGAGCAGATCTTTGAGGTAAGGGCACAGTATAGAATCCAAAAGTCTTACCTTTGGCCAGAGGTTGATCTCAATGCCTCAGCTACTCGTGCTCGCTTCAGTGATAACTTATTTTCCTCCTCTTCTAATACGAATTCAACGGCCTCTGGTTCATCTCCTGCAAGCATTGTATCAGGAAATAATTTTCCTGTAGCTGGAACTATCCAGGATTTTTTTCAGGTAGGTTTTGATGCAGTTTGGGAACTTGATTTTTTCGGAAAATACAGGCGTAACAAGCAACAGGCATTTGATCTCTGGGAGAAGAGTAAAGAGACGGCGCAAAATGTATTAATTATCATTGTTAGTGAGGTGGCAAGAGACTATGTTTCTATCCGCGCCCTGCAAAAACAAATTGATTTGCTAAACGAAAAAATTGAGATGGACAAAAGAGAATTAGAGCTTGCAGAAGTGTTATTCAATGCAGGGCTCGATAACCAAATCCAAGTAGAAAATCTCCTTTCCTCTCTGCAGGGTGATCTCTCAAGAATTCCCGTTTTAGAAACGACGCTGAAACAGACGATCTTTGGCCTTGCGGTTCTCTTAGGAAGACAGTCTGAGGGATTTGCTGAAGAATTTGCTGTAAGATCGCCTATACCATCGGGAGCTGGAAAAGTTCCAGTCTCCCTTCCTTCAGATCTTCTTCGCAGAAGACCCGATATTCGCATGGCAGAAAGGCAGCTAGCAGCTGCCACTGAGAAGATCGGAGCTGCCATTGCTGATTACTTCCCTCACGTATTTCTTACTGGTAATACCTATGGATTTGAAAGTGCCAGAGCCAGTAAATGGCTTATCGCTGCAAGTAGATATTGGAATGTGGGACCTTCTTTAAATTGGGATCTTATCAATTTTGGTAGAACAAGAGCCCAAGTAGATGTAAGTAAATCTTTGCAAAGACAGGCTCTACTTACCTACGAACAAACTGTGGTTTCTTCTCTGAAAGATGTAGAAGGCGCGCTTGTTGCGTATTTTGAAGAGCAAAAGAGAATGATCAGTTTTGATACACAAGTAGAAGCCTCTCGCCGAGTATTCGATCTCACAAATGATCTTTTCACTTCGGGTCTTGCTGATGAATCTCAGGTACTGTCTGCTAAAAAAGCTCTACTCGATGCACAAACAAGTTATGTGCAAAGCCAGCAGGCGCTCACGGGAGATCTAATAGCCCTATATAAAGCCTTAGGGGGGGAGTGGGAATGTACCTCATCGCCTTAAAGATGCTTATTGGAGATAAGTTAAAGTACATAGGACTCATCGTTGCCTTAAGTTTTGCCTCTTTTATTATCACGCAGCAGGGTGCTATTTTTCTTGGGATCATGAAACGGACCTTTAGCTTCATTACTGATACTTCTCAGCCTAATATCTGGGTGATGGATAAAAGGGTGCAATTTGTCGATGACATTAAAGGGATGAAGCAGACGGCGCTCTATCGGGTAAGGAGTATCGATGATGTTGAGTGGGCAGTTCCTATGTATAAAGGACTGATCCCCGCACGTCTTCGTAATGGAGTGTTCCAGTCTTGCGTTTTCGTCGGAATCGATGATGCCACTTTAATTGGGGGGCCTCCTATCCTGCTAGAAGGAACTCTTGATAAGCTTCATTTTCCCGATGCAGTTTTCGTGAATAAAGTAGGTGCAGACACAAAACTTGCGAGCAAAGAGGGAGATATAACCATCCCTCTCAGAGTAGGTGATGTGATGGAGTTAAATGACAGACGCGCCTACGTTGCAGGGATCTGTGATACATCACGCACTTTCCAATCGCAGCCTGTAATCTATACTACCTATAATAATGCAACTACCTACGCCCCCTTAGTAAGGGACGTTCTTTCCTTTGTTCTTGTAAAATCAAGGTCTGGTGTCGATCCAGAGGCTCTCTGTGAAAAGATTACGCGTGATACAGGGTACGCTGCCTATACGACATGGCAGTTTCAGAAGCTCACTATGATGTACTACGCTAAAAATACAGGTATTGTTGTGAATTTTGGGGTGGCCATTATTTTAGGATTCATCATCGGAATGGCAATTTCTGGGCAGACATTTTTTAATTTTATCATCGACAATTTACCCTATTTTGGCACATTCAAGGCGATGGGCGTGAGTAATACTGTGCTCGTGAAAATGGTCGTTTTGCAAGCGCTTATGGTCAGTGCTATCGGTTGGGGGATAGGAGTAGGAGCTGCCGCGATTTTTGGTTGGTCACTTAGTGGTACGGAGCTCTCGTTTAGCCTTGCGTGGTGGCTCTATGTTTTAAGTAGTTTTTCTTTGCTCTTTATTTGTTTTGTTGGAGCTTTATTTAGTGTGATGAAAGTTGTTCGTGTTGATCCAGCTATTGTCTTTAAATCGTAGGAACTATGGAAACTACTGTTCTTTGTAAGAATCTTAAACTCACCTATGGTACAGGACCGACGGCCGTTGAAGCCCTGCGCGGCATTGACCTTGAAGTAAAAAAGGGGGAGCTTCTGATGCTTATGGGGCCTTCGGGATCTGGCAAGACAACACTTGTCTCTGTCATTGCTGGTATCCTTACCCAAACTGAAGGGGAATGTCTTATCTCCAATCTCGACCTCAATCATATGCCCGACAAAGAAAAAACCCTTTATCGTGGCACTCACATAGGGTTTGTTTTTCAGAAATACAACCTGATACCGATGCTCACTACAGCAGAAAATATTTCCGTTCCCCTGCTTATTCTAGGCCAAGACCGAAAAGTTGCTTTAGAAAAAGCGAAAAAGCTTTTATTTGAAGTGGGAATCCCTGAAAAAGCAGATGTTTCACCGGTAGAGCTTTCCGGGGGGCAACAGCAAAGAGTCGCTATTGCAAGAGCCCTCATTCATGATCCCGATATCATTGTTTGCGATGAGCCCACAAGTGCTTTAGACCATGAATCGGGAATGAAAGTGATGGATCTTCTTCGCTCTGTTATTGATAAAACCGGCAAAACCCTTATCGTAGTATCTCATGATCCCCGCATCCAGCAGTTTGCCCACCGGATAGTTAAGATGGAAGATGGGAAGATTGTAAGATAGTCGGGGGGGTGCTTTTAAGAATTCCTAATTCATTTACAAGTAATAACTTACAAAAAAAATTGCAAATATTGTATCCTGCGGGATACAATAAAATTATGGAAATAGAAATTGAACTTTATGAAACAGCATCTGGTCACTGTCCTTTTGATGATTAGTTTGAAACCTTAAGAGAATTGAATACTCGTGCTAAAATTCTAACAAGGCTTGATCGCCTAAGGTTTGGAAATTTTGGCGATTGTAAAACTATCAGTGATGGAATTGCAGAGCTGAGAATTCACTATGGTCCTGGAATTAGAGTCTATTACTCGAAAATAGGGAGTAAGATCGTGCTTTTACTTTGTGGAGGAGATAAAAGCACACAAAGAAAAGACATTAATAAAGCTAAGGAGTATTTAAAAGAGTATCAATTAAGGGAGAAAAAACATGGCAAAAAATAAAAATTATCAAGACTGGCTTTTAGAAAAACTAAGGGACCATGATGAAGCCGTTGCTTATCTTAATGCTGCCTTAGAAGAGAGTCTTAAAGGCGATGAAGAGTCTCAATATCTTTTCCTAGTCGCTATTCGCAATGTTGCAGAAGCTCAAGGTGGTGTTGGAAACCTTGCAAAAAAAGCAGGTATCGGAAGGGAAAGTCTTTATAAGACCCTCTCAGAAAAGGGTAATCCTAAATGGCATACTCTTGTTTCTCTAGTAATTGCTTTGGGATTGAATTTGCGATTAACTTAATTTTTCCATGACATTATTAGTCATTTAAATGTTGTGGATGACATCAAATAGTTTGCGCTGCAATCCTGCATTAGTAGATCTTTCAGAGAATAGGATTCCTGTGTTCTCCTTCTCTAACACCAAGATTCCCGTATCTATGGTAGTCAACACTTAGAGCCATTTCTCTTAAGTAATTGAGAAGCTCAACCCTTCCGCTTGCAAGAACTGGAAGATGGCAAAGATAGCAGCTCACTTCTGCTGCGCTCTTTTTCATAGCATCCGATGGTTTGGAAATTAAGCGAACCCGTTTGATAGATCCTTTTTTGATCCTTTCTATGAAAGAACTTTCTGTTTCCTCTTTAAAATGTAAAGAGGGGAACTCATGTTTCCATCTGTCATGAATAGCAATCGGGGTTTCATCTTTTGTCCAGCTGATTTCCATCGGTGTGTGGCAGCTAAGAGCTGCTGCAATCACTCTAAAGATATCGAGAGCTGGATCATTTTTTTGGATCCTAAAGCACATGTTCTTATGAGGCTTATACAGGAGAAGGTTGTCTTGTCCAACAACAAGATCTCCCTGTCCTTCAATCTTACAATGACCTTGTGTCTGCTTAAATTTATCCGACCAGAAAGAGTAGTTAGCAATACTTGCAAACCAAACCCCAAGTTCCTCTGCAGATAAGGTGACTTTCTGTAGAAAGAGGGTGAGTTCATTAACCGCATTGGATACGGGATGTTTTTCTTGAGGGAGCGCCGCTTGCGCAGGAGTTGCAAATTGGAATAGGTAGTTCGGGCCACCAGCCTTTGAACCATGCCCAAAGCTGCTAGCTTTGCAGCCACCAAATGGCTGCCTTTTTACAATGGCACCAGTGATTGTTCTATTGATGTAGCAGTTCCCTGCTTCTATCTTATCGAGCCACTTCCTGTGTTCTCTTTCATCGAGACTGCTGATGCCCGATGTAAGCCCATAAGGCGTTCCATTTGCTAGTTGTATAGCATGGTCTAGAGTGCTCGCTCTCATAAGGCCAAGGACTGGGCCAAAAAGCTCTGTCTGGTGCATGAAGCTATTTTCTTTAACGCCAAGTTTTATGCCGGGAGACCACATAAGGGGGTTATTTGGATCTTGCTTTGGTTTGACGAGCCACTCTTCTCCAGGCTCAAGCGTTGTGAGCCCCTTGAGAAGATCATTACCTGCTTGCCTAATGATTGGAGTTACCTTTGAAGAAAGGTTCCATGCTGGACCAACAGTTAAACTCTCTGTCGCATCTTTAAGTTGGGTAAGAAAATGGGGGTCATCATACACTTCCGCTTCAAGTATCCCAAGACTTGCCGCGCTACACTTTTGTCCTGAGTGGCCAAAGGCAGAGTGGACAAGGTCTTTGATCGCAAGATCCCGGTCAGCCATGGCCGTGATGATGAGAGCATTTTTCCCTCCGGTCTCAGCAAAAAGTTCTAGGTTCGGGTTAGTCTTTTGAAAGAAAGTGGCTGTCGAAGAAGCTCCTGTTAGAATAATAGCTGAGATCCTTGGATCGGCAATAAGTTTAGTACCTACTGGTTCATCTACGCAGCTAAAAAATTGGAGGGCTTTTTTAGGAACGCCTGCATCCCATAGTATATTCACAAGAGTCCATCCACTGAGCACAGCTTCTGGTGCTGGTTTAAACAGGACGCAGTTGCCGGCGGCAAGAGCTGCGCATATGCCACCTGTCGGAATAGATACAGGGAAGTTCCATGGGGGAGTGACAAGAACTGTTCCTTTTGGAGTCCATGAGAGATCTTTGCAAGAGTGCATCTTAATCATAGCTCGCAAGTAGTATTCAACAAAGTCGATGGCTTCCGATACTTCTGGGTCCCCTTCTAAGATAGTTTTACCTCCATCGGCCATCATCGCGCCGATGAGATCTCCCCTCTTTTCTCTCATTCTCGTTGCTACATTAGCAAGGATCTCTGCTCTATGGGTTACGCTGATTTGTCCCCAGGCCTTCTCTTCTCTTTTTGCACACTCTATGGCATTGTTTACCTGATCCCAATTTGCCATGGTAAAACTATACAGAGGCTCGCTCGGATAGGCTGGATCTGCTCCGTGGCCAATTGAGCTTGGCTCGTGAATTTCTTTTCCCTCGATGACACAAGGGATGGTAGGGATTTTTTTCTTGTGCCATTTTGCAACGATGTCGTTTGCCCATTTTCTATTTGAGGCTAAAGAAAAGTCAGTGTCCGCCTCATTTTCAAAATGGTTTTTAGGGTCAAAGTGGCGAGGGGGATCGAATTTATTTTGCTTTCTGCGGGAAGAGGCGCTGACTTTCTCCATTTCTCCACAAGCTTTTACAAATAATAGAACTTGAGATTCCCACTCAGCACTGCCGGGTTTCATCCCAAAGGTGTAGCGAAGGAAGTTTTCAGGTCCTGTATTTTCATCAAGACGGCGGATGAGATAGGCGATCGCGCTTTGGAAATCTTCTTTCGTAGCGACAGGGCAGTAGAGGAGCATATCTCCCGAGAGTCGTTGCACGACTCTTCGGATATGATCGGCCATTCCTTCTAGCATCTCAAACGAGACAGCATCTTCTACTTTATATTCAGCTCTAAGAAGCATCGAATAAGCTATATCGAATAAATTGTGGCTTCCAATACCAAGGTGAACCGCTTTTGCATGCTCTGTAATGCAGCCATAGGAAACCATTCTTTTGTAGTTAGCATCAACTTCTGCTTTGGATTTATAAGGAGCTTGGTTCCAGAGACGAAGGCTTGCTTCAAATTGCTCCATGGCAAGGTTGGCTCCCTTTACAATACGGATCTTAATTGGAGCACCTCCTTTACTCATTCTTTCTATCGCCCACTCGGTGAGCTCTTTTTGGATTTCATAAGAATCGGGAAGGTATGCTTGGAGTACGATTCCTGCAGAGAAATGAAGGAATTCTGGTTCAGATAAAACCTTTTTAAAAACCTCTTTGGTAAGAACAAGGTCCTTATATTCTTCCATATCGAGGTTCACAAATTTTATGGCCTTGGTTCCATCTGCCCGAGTAAAGGTGTGGTTCATTGCTACTCGATAAAGCTCCCTGAGCTTAAGGGAAATGCATTCTATTGTATTCTCCCAAGCTAGGAGGTTAATCTGGCTAAATATCGTAGATATTTTGATGGAGATGTATTCGATATCATCACGTCTTAAGTCTTCTAGGTATAGATTGAGCTTTCTTTGGGCTTCTTTTTCACCGAGAATTGCTTCTCCAAGATGGTTTAGGTTGATTCTTACCCCTTGCTCTCTGCGCAGCTTCATGTGTTTGGAAAGAGCTGCCGGTTCTCCTGGTAAAATCACGGAGGAAGTTTCTTTCCGAAGCATGAATGTCACAAGAGGAACAAGAATATGAGAAATAATCGGAGAAAAGACTCTAAAGGCACCAAGCTGCAGTCTTTTAAAGGGGTCGAAATAGGCTGGTATGCCAAACTGGTCGATGAGATAGTTGATTTGATTGGCAACGCGTGGGGGTGTGTGACTCCTAAAGCCTTGGTCTGTCATGCAGGTAGTGAATGCTTTGCCTTTAGGGTCTTTCATCATCCGGGCGAGCTGCTCTTGCTTTTTTTTCTCTCCATGAGTCTGCGTTCTATCTGCTTCCTCTAGCATACATGCGGCTAGTTCAATTGCTTTTTTTTCTCTTTCGTCCAAAGAGGATTTTTTTCCTCCTGCAGAGTCAAGGATTTCAAAAGCCCTTTTCATGGGAATAGATTCTGTCTGTCTAGAGATGTGCATAATAGATTAGCTCCTAACTATGGTAAGTTAATTTTTTAATATCACAAACGATTTGTTTACTTAAAGAC
>Ga0118677_10012954_pt2 | contig 11487 bp, 10 predicted proteins | sample AliMusrvi5mmetaG_FD_86154 | JGI IMG/M metagenome (GOLD analysis project Ga0118677, IMG submission 86154) | reverse complement strand
TCTGGTGCCATCGGCGCAGGGATGGAGGCGCTGGGCATGCAGAATCGACCGTCCGCCCTGCCTGACCTTCAAATGGCCGCAGCGGTTGGGCAGAGCCGGCTGATGGCTCGCTATGACAAACTGTTTGCAGCCGAGAAATGCCTCGTTGGACAGGTCTTGCTCACTCGCGATGACTTCCTGCACTAGGTCCGGCTCACCAACGCCAGAAGGACTATAGCGAATCTTCTGCGGAATAAGGTCATTCCCATCATCAACGAGAATGATGTGGTCGCAGACGAGGAGATCCGCGCCGATCTTTCTCTCGGCGATAATGATCGCCTTTCAGCCCTGCTTGTCAGGCTTATCCAGGCCGACCTGCTGATTATGTTGAGCACCGTTGACGGGGTGCGAAGCCCTCTCAAGTCCGGAGCCACCGCTCGCATCCGCTACCTGGAAGCCATCACCAGAAGCACATTCAAAGTTGTTACCGGTGGCCAGAATGAGTTCTCCCGCGGCGGAATGGCCTCGAAACTGCAGGCCGCGCAGATGGTTTCAAGGGCCGGTGTTGGTGTGGTCATAGCTGACGGCAAAAGACCCGGCATTATAGATCAGATAGTCCGCGGCGAGGATGTGGGCACATTTATTTTGCCATCCGTGTGAGTCGGAGACCTGATGAACAGCAGTCTGCACAATGAAATGATCAAGATCGGCGACAGAGCAGTGGCCGCCGCACGAGCACTGACCTCTCTGAGCGCTAGAAAGAAGAACACCATCCTGTTGGCGATGGCCGACGAACTGGAGGCGCGCCGCGCAAGCCTCAAGAGTATCAACTCCAGCGACATGGCTGCTGCAAGAGCAGACGGGCTGTCCCCAGCCCTGCTGGATCGTCTTGAGCTTACCGACAGCCGGATATCGGCAATGGCTGGAGGGCTACGCGATGTGGCCAGACTCCGTGATCCCGTGGGCGCAAGAATAAGCCGGTGGATCCGACCAAACGGTCTGGTCATCGTCAAGGTGCGAGTTCCTATCGGAGTCATTGCGATCATCTACGAGGCGCGGCCGAATGTCACCGCAGACGCAGCGGGATTGTGCATCAAAACGTCGAATGCCGTCATACTGCGTGGCGGCAAGGAATCGCTTAATTCCAACAAGGCAATAGCCGAAGCCCTTCAGACGGGTGGCCAGAAGAAAGGACTGCCGGCCGATTCGATCCAGATGATAGACACCACGGACCGCAATGCCATCACCGAGCTGGTCCAATTGGAAGGCCGGGTTGACCTTGTCATTCCACGCGGCGGCGAAGGGCTGATTCGGAGTGTGACAGAACAGGCCCGTGTGCCTGTCATCAAACACTACAAGGGCGTATGCCACACCTATGTTGACAAGGATGCTAATCTCGATATGGCCCTGAAGATCTGCGAGAACGCCAAGTGCCAAAGACCTGGCACATGCAATGCCATGGAGGCTCTTCTCGTCCATGCCGGATCTGCTGCAAAGTTCCTGCCAATGCTCGCTAAGAGATTTTCTGCACTTGCGGTTGAATTACGAGGCGACGCAGCCGCCCGTTCAATTGTGCCTCAAATGAAGCAGGCAACCGAGGAAGATTGGTCCACAGAGTACCTGGCCTTGATCCTCTCCGTAAAAGTGGTTGCTTCGGTGTCGGAAGCCATAGCCCATATCAATCGCTATGGAACCCATCACTCAGACGCCATCGTTTCCGAGGACAAGACTGCGCAAGAGCTGTTTCTTCAGGAGGTGGACTCAGCCGCGGTTTATGTAAATGCCTCCACCCGTTTCACAGATGGTTGTGAATTTGGAATGGGTGCGGAGATAGGAATCAGCACGGACAAACTTCACGCTCGCGGGCCGATGGGACTCGAAGAACTGACCAGCTACAAATACCTGATCCACGGCGACGGCCAGATCAGAGCATAGCAGCCCCAGCCTGGCAATGTCACTTGTCTTCCGGCGCAATGTCCCCGCTGGCCTTCCCGGCTGGCGCGGTCACAGGTGCTGCTGTCGGCTGAACTGCCGTAGGCTGCACTGACTTGGCAGGCTCAATCTTTGATTGAATTGGAGTGAGTTCTGGTTCAGTCGGGATTTCTCCCGTGCTGGCACTCTTGGCCGGAACATCCTCTTTCCTCTGGAAGCCAGGACCTGGATAGTATTTCCCATAGCGACGGAGGTCCGCGTTGCGATCCACCACGGTCACTCCATTGTTCTTGGCGAGGGCCGATATCTCTGCCGCATTAAGATCAAACAGTTTTGAGAACTCAACGAGAATCGTGGTGGCGTCGAAGCTCTGTATGATCCGTGTATCCTCGCAGCGGGAGGCGGCCTCGACCACTACGGCTGGGAAAGCCTTCGGATCACCGATCAGGACAACTCTTTCCGGAAGCTTAGCCTGGAACTCATCGATCGAATTCCGCTTCCATGATTTGCCGTCCCAGTCGTACAATACCGGGTTTACCGAGTCGGCTGGCCCCTGATAGGAAACGACTTGAAGGTGTCTCATCCTGTACGCATCCTGTACCAGTTGCACAATTCTTGTACGTGTAGGAGTTACGATAACCGTTGATGGCGCCTGTCCAGCCAGCGCCGTACTGCCACATATGCACGCAATAGCTATCGAAAGAAGATTTCGCCCGTAAACGTAAGATCTGCTGAGCATACCCACCCCCATTTATTGAATTGACCCAGGAACAGGATTCGTCTGAAAGATTCGTCTCACTTTAGCTGAAGCTATTCTGGAAAGACAAGTGTTTTCTGCACAATGTCTTGCGAGCGTCACGCCAGGGAGTTCTACACTACGCATCATCACACGCGTCAAAGGGATGAGGCCTTGTTTGACGACGATGCCTACTTCTTGAGAATCTTCCTGAATTCGGCGGTGAGAAGGGGGACGATAGTCAGGACATCACCCACTATGCCGTACGTGGCTGCTTTGAAGATTGGAGCCTCTGGATCCTTGTTGATCGCAACAATGACATCAGCGGACGACATACCCGCAAGATGCTGAATCTGTCCGCTGATGCCGCACGCAAAGTAGATCTTCGGACACACGGTCTTGCCTGTCTGGCCCACCTGATGGGAGTACGGAATCCATCCAGCGTCAACCGCAGCCCGCGAAGCGCCAACTGCGGCACCCAAGACCTCGGCAAGCTCGCGTATCACCGCAAAACTCTCTGGTTTCTGGAGCCCACGCCCTCCGGAAACAATAATATCAGCTTCGGCAATGTTGACGGCTGTTGAAGTATCCTTTTCAAACCTGATTCTTTTTGCGCGCGATTTAAGAAGGCTCTCGGCAATCTTCTCGGCAAAGACGCGGCCTTTCCTGTTTGTGTCAACGCCGGCCTCCTTCATGACCTTGTGCCGGACGGTCGCCATCTGGGGACGGTGGTTTGGCGTAATGATGGTGGCCATGATGTTCCCGCCGAACGCCGGACGGGTCTGCAGCAGATTCTTCGTTTCCGGGTCGATATCGAGCCCCGTGCAATCTGCCGTAAGCCCGGTGTGCACCTTGACGGCAACCCTTGAGACAAGACTCCGTCCGAGGGTCGTTGCCCCGCAAAGAAGAACGTTTGGCTTGTACTTATTGACCATTTCAATAAGAACCAGCGCATAGATCTCGTCCTGAAAGTGTTCAAGTTCAGGCCGATCAACCACATAGACCTTATCTGCCCCTCTCGCAATCAGCTCCCGAACCTGCTCCGTCGTATCCTTGCCGAGCAGTACTGCGCAGAGGTCCATACCCAGATCGTCCGCGAGCTTCCGGCCCCTTCCAAGCAATTCGTGTGTGACAGAGTGAATGCGGCCCTCGTATTGTTCTGCAAAGATCCACACGTCGCGGTACAGTCCAAGATCCTTCTTTTCTTCCGTCTTCACCCGCATCTCGATCGCGTCAAACCTGCAGGCCTGCACACAGGCGCCGCAAAGAGTGCACATGGTCAGATCGATCGAAGCAAGTTTGTCGGACATCGAGGTCGCACCAAACGGGCAAGCCTTTACGCACGCGCTGCAACCCACGCATTTATCCGCAATAATTCTGATTGGCTCTTCTGTCATGTAGTGATCCTACCCGGAAACAGCTATGACCGCATCTTTGATCTTCTCAACAAGGGCGTGCACCGCTTCTTGGGCTTCGCCAGCCAGCATGATTCCTCCGCCACGAGGTGGGGGCGTGAAGATCCTCACCACTTTCGTCGGCGATCCATCCAGACCGAGCCCTTTCGGGTCGCATCCCAGATCGTTGGCCGTCCACTGTATTATTTGCGCTTTCTTCGCAGCCATCTTGCCACGCAGAGATGGCAGTCTGGGCTCGTTCAGTTCTTTCACCACAGTTAAAACGCAGGGCACCGGACAGCTTATGACTTCTGATCCTTCGTCCAGCATTCGTTCGGCAACGATATGATCTTCCGCAAGCTCGTCGATCTTCCTCACATATGTCACCTGAGGAAGGTCAAGGTGGGTGGCGATTCCAGGACCAACCTGTGCGGTATCGCCGTCAGAGGCCTGTTTCCCGCAGATAATGATGCCAAAGTCGCCCGTTTTCCGGATCGCGGCCGCGAGTGTATAGCTTGTTGCCCAGGTGTCGCTGCCGGCAAATGCCCTGTCTGAAACAAGAATTCCCTCGTCCACTCCCATGGCTATAGCGTCACGAAGCACGGCATCGGCCTGTGGGGGGCCCATTGTTAGAGCTGTCACCTTGCCGCCCAGCTTCTCCTTAATGCGCAGAGCTGCCTCGATTGCGTACATGTCAAAAGGGTTGACGATCGAGACCACTCCCGCCCGAATCAGTGTGTTCGTTTCCGGATTGATCTTGACGTTCGTGGTGTCCGGAACCTGCTTTATACACACAACTACATGCATCTGCTGCCTCCAAGTCCTTTTTCGCTAGGGGCTGACTGTACATAAGAAGACCTCGCTCTTGCAAGGAAGAATCGCCAATGTTATCGATAACTTCGCGGAGACTTTCTCTTGAGTCTCCGTGACATCCGGTGCAGAATGCCGACCGCTACTGAATCAGTAACCGGCAAACGAGCACCGACCGACAAACAAGGAGATACTTGTGCTGGCATTGAAATGGATATTGGCCGTTGCCCTGTTGACCAGCGTATGTGTTTGCACCACGTTTGCGCAGATGGCAAAACAGTCAGCCCTCACTGTCGGAGTCCGCCAATACACCGATCATCCCGACGACAGCAGCACACCATTCGGCAAAGGCGATTTGAGCTATCTGCTCGCGTATGAATACCACGAAGGAAGCGCATTCTGGCAATGCGGCCTGAGTTACACCCCCCATGCCACGTCGACGTCCATGGTGTCCCAGGTGGAGTCAGTCGTAACGCCGCAGTTGAGGCTGGTGTTCGAGGAGAATCTGCTCGTTCTCGGCGTGGGCGTTCTCAAGCACTACGTAAGACAAAACGATGTAGCTCACTGGTCTGATCTCTACTGGGAGGTCGAGGCCGGGTTGCACGCGTCCTTATCCTCTACCGTGGACGCGCGGGCAATGGCGTTCTATACCTTTAAGAAGTGGGGAGATCTTGGAGACTTCGACACCAGCGAAGTCGAATTCGGACTGGATCTGGCCTACAGATTCTGAGCTTTGCACTTCTTCTGGAAAAACTTGACGTCACAGGAGCGTAAGTGAAGCGCTTTGTCCTCTCAAGAACAGTTGGCATCCAATTCGCCACGCTCGTGATTGCATGCCTCGCACCACCCCTCAGCGCCACTCCTGTTGAAGCACTACTTTCACGGTCAATAGTAAAGGTCAGCGTTTCAATCCAGAACAGAGACTATGCACTTCCGTGGCAATCGCTCCCACCCATGCAGGCTAGCGGCTCGGGTTTCATCATCGGCAAGAAACGCATTCTCACCAACGCGCACATAGTTTCGGATGCACGTTTCATCCAGGTACAGAAGAACCAGGAGGCCACACTCCATGCGGCACGGACAGTCTTCGTGGGGCACGACTGCGACCTTGCAATTCTGGAAGTGGACGACCCTTCTTTCTTCGAAGGTACCAGCCCGGCACCGCTGTCCGACATACTGCCACAGCTGAATGACGAAGTCTCAGTGTTGGGCTATCCAGTGGGGGGAACCAAGCTTTCGGTTACGCGGGGAGTGGTTTCCAGAATCGACTACGGCGAATACAGCCACAGCGGAGTGGACAATCATCTGGTGCTTCAGGTCGACGCCGCCATCAACCCAGGAAATAGCGGTGGGCCCGTCTTCTACCGTGGCAAGGTGGTTGGCATGGCTTTTCAAGGCTTATCACAAGCCGAGAATATCGGTTATGCGATCCCCATGCCGGTCATCAGGCACTTTCTTGAAGACATTGCCGACGGCAGCTACAACGGGTATCCGGAGTTGGGGGCAGCCACGATGTCTATTCAGAATCCTGCTCTCGTTGAAGAGTACAAACTGAAGGATGACCTGACTGGCGTCCTGGTCTACTATCTGGACCCGTATGGAGCAGCCAATCACATTCTGATGCCTGGCGACGTCTTGACGGCCATCGACAAACATGAGATCCGGAGCGATGGAACAATCCGTCTTGATAACACAACAATCGAGTACCACGAGCTGCTTGAGCGGAAGCAATGGGGTGATTCTGCGGAATTCAGGGTGTGGCGAGGCGGATCAGTAACAAATCTCGTGGTTCCGCTGACCAACCCCCGCGATCCGTTCGTATTCCGCAATCTCTACGATGAAGCCCCGGACTATTTCGTTTTGGGCGGCCTCGTGTTCTCGCCTTTGACGAGGGAGTACCTGAAAACTCTCGGGCAGGACATGAGCCTGGCAAATTCGCAGCAACTCTTCTACTACTCCATGTACGCCAAACCTGACAACCTCTATACCAACCGGGAGGAATTCGTCGTTCTCACCGCACGGCTGCCGCATCCCGTCAATACATACCACCAGCCATTCATACACGGCATTGTATCGATGGCAAACGGTGTGAAGATACGAAATCTGGCTGACCTAAGAAAGGCGACGGCGCACGGGAAGAATGGATTCCATGTTCTGAGCTTCGACGGAATGGAGCGTGTACTCGTCATCGATGCTCAGGCCGCTGCAAGGGCGGAGCCCGAAATCCAGCAGAGGTACGGCATAACTCCGCAGCAAAATGTGGACAATTCGCCGGCCGAATCAGGCACACCATGATACAACACGCCACAACTGAGGACATGGTGAAAGGCGACACCAAGGAGATGCGATCCTGTCAGCCCTGCCGCATTCCAGTCCGTTGGTGCCAAGCCATACTTCTCGTTCTTCTATTGATCCCGGTCCACGCTTTCCCCGACGACATGGAAAGCAGTATGCTTCGGGTTATGGTGACGAGCCAGGGTTACGACCCATTCCTGCCGTGGCAGAAGACCGCGCCCTCAGCGAGATGGGGCTACGGGTATCTGATCGACTCGAACCGGGTAATAACTGTTGAACAGCTGGTTCGCAATCATACCTTTGTTGAGGTGCAACAGAGCCTGAGAGGCGAGAAGTTCACCGCTGCGGTGGAATTGTCCGATAAGGATGCCAACCTTGCCATCCTGCGAATTCTGGACCCGACTCCCATGAAGAAGCTTGTGCCGCTCACCCTTGCGGACAAGGTTCCCAAAGATTCGCAAGTGCAGCTGATCCAGTTTAATGACTCGGGCGGGATATCCAGAGGCTCCGGAAAAGTCGTCGATATTTCAGTTGTGGATCTCCCCGCAGGCCCGGGAAGTCTCCTGGCCTTTACGGTCCTGGCAGACATGAACGTCAACGGCATCGGTGCTGTCGCGGTGTGTGATGGCAACGTGGCCGGCCTGGTCATGTCGTACGAGAGCAGTACGCGCATCGGCAAGCTGATACCTGCTCCGATTCTAAAGCATTTTATCGTGGATGCGGCGAGACAACAGTACCGGGGCTTTGCTGCCGCTGGTTTCTCGTGGGCACCTCTTGTCGACCCTGTCGAGAGAAGATATCTGAAAGTTAACGACCACAGAGGTGGGATCGTGGTCCTCTCTGTCCGCCCCGGAGCAGCGCAGTCCGCATCGCTCCAGCCCCAAGACGTGATACTGGAATGGGATGGGTGTGCGATCGACAACCTCGGTTTCTACGACGATAGCGAATTTGGACGCCTGGCATTTCCTTATCTGATCAAGGGTCGCCGCTATCCCGGCGATATTGTCGACGTGAGGATTGTCCGGAACGGCGAACTGAAGACAATCCCGGTGGAGCTGACAAGGCGACTGGACGGTCAATCATTGATTCCGGAAAACACAGACGGCGAGCAGGCGGAGTATCTTGTTGACGGCGGGTTCGTAATCAGGGAGCTGACAGGGGATTATCTGCGAGCATACGGCGCCGGCTGGACATCCAGCGCCGACGCGAGACTTGTCCACCTCTACTTCACGCGCTCCTACAAACCGGAACATGCAAAGGATCGTGTGGTCATCCTGTCTCACGTCCTGCCCGATCCTGTCAACGTAAGCTATCAGCAATTCCGTGATCAGGTCGTAACACGTGTTAACGGAGAGTCGGTGAGGAACATCGGGGATGTATTCCGCCTCGTCAGACGCGAGGGAGGACTCAAGAGCATCCGCCTTCTCGCAATGTCAACAGATCTCGTCATGAGCCCGTCCTCTCTCGCCGCTGCAAACAAGAGGATAATGCGCATCTATCAAATTCCAAAGCTTCAGTTCTGGCGGGCGGACAATACGACCGGTTCCGTCATCAACGTTCCAGGGACGGAATGAGACGACGGAACGGATCATCGGGCGCTTCTAAGACTTGCACGCTCTGGACTGATTGCTGCATACTTGTGCACATTCCATCAGGAACAATCTGAGGACTGGTATATGCGATCGTGGATCAAGATGCTGATTGTCGCTGCGCTGGGCTGCATGCTTATTGTGGTCGTGGTAACCCCCATGGTCAGGCGTTCTGTGGTGGCAATCCAGATGGACAGGGCCACCCAGGAGATCGAGTCAGGCGACTTCGCACGCGCAGAGGCCAGGCTGACCCGCTACGAAGAATGGGCAATGTACCAACCAGCAATCCATCAGCAATTGCTATGCAAACAGATCAGGAGCAAAGTCCGGCGTGGAAAGACGGAACTGGCTCTGGTTTATGCTGAATCCATACGCACTGGTCAGGCGCCCTCCTTCAGTGAAACGCAGGAATCTGGAGGAGCCTTCATTCGCAACGGGCCGGATTGGATTCTGGGGAAAGTGATTTCGCATGTCACCGGCACCACGGAGACTTGGGATCAGACCATCGGCTGCAAGGTTCTGCTTGATGAATTGTGGAAGATGGAGAAATACGACGAGATATTGAAGACAGCGGGCAAGATGCTGGAACAGGACCCGGAAAATACTTTTGCGAAGACAATGATTGCCAAGGTGCAGAGTCACGAACGTGTCTCGACTGATAGTGGTCCGGCCAGATCTCCGGCAAAACCGGTCAACATACACCCGGAGACCGGCCACGTCGTTGTGGTGACCAATCCGTCCGAAGCCACCCCCTCAACCAACACGTCAGTGGAAATGATCCCGGCCACGCCCGACAAACCGACGGCCGAAGAGCTGCGGGCAAGGGAAGCAGTGCTGAGAACTCGCCTGAAGCTCCGGAGAAAGACTCTTACTGACGCGCGCCCCCCGACTGAAGCGGAGAGAACGCGTGACGCCGTACAGCGCCATTATGACCAGTTGAGAGATCAGGCGATGAAGCTCGAGGCTGAAATGAGCAATTCGACGGGCCAAAAACGCTCATCGCTTCTTGATCAGATGCGGAGCATGAAGGGCGACATGTCCCGTTGTCAGAGCGACCTCCAACGCGCTGAGGCGGCGGCAAAGGCGACCGAGGACAAGAGAAAGGCCGCTATAACCAACGACCCCGAGATGAAGGCGACCGAGAAGGAACTGGCCGATATCAAAGCAGAGTTACAGAACCTGTGAAGAGACTCCTGATAGTTGCAGTCTGGGCTCTTGCCACTGCATGGTTCGTCCGATTCGAAGCTTTCCCAGAGTACTTCACACACTCCATGCGAGGCTACAGAGACCTTATTCCGCATGGCATTGTGGAAAAGGATTCCTGGATGAAGCTTCTCCTCAAGAACACTCCCGTGGGCTATAGCCACACGAGAATCGGGACTGACGAGGGCAATGTTTCCTCTCGCTACCTGGTTGAGAACCTGACCAGGCTCAACATCAATCTCATGGGAATGCAAGAATCCATAACAGTAAGTACCGATGTGAAGTTGGATGCGCTGTATCACCTGACTTCATTCCGAATGTCGGTAATTTCGAGACACAGCGCAACAATCGTCAGCGGCAGGCGCAGGAGCGGTGATCTCTTCGCCGTTACGGTGGATACAGGCGGCAATAAGGACAGGCGAACTGTCAAGATACCTGACGACATCGTCATCTATTCGCAAGGAATGGACCTGGCCCTGAGCCGCATGACACCAGGCGACAGCATCACGTTCCGCACCCTGGAACCGCTCACGCTGAATCCCGTCGCCATCACAGCCCGTGCACTTCCCAGAGAACTCATAACATTCGGCGCCATCCGGACAAACGTGGCGGTGTTCGCCATAGACTACATGGGAAGCAGTTCCAGATCATGGGTCGGTGACGATGGCAGAGTCCTCAGGACGGAGACCCTGCTGAAGGATCTGATAGCTGAAGCCTGCGAGCCCGACGAGGCGATAAACTCGGCGTCACAGCACGTTGACGCGGAAGATCTCATTCTCGACATGGCCGTCCATCCAAATGTTGTGATCACTAACCCGCGGCATTGTTCCTTCCTCAATCTGCACGTAAGCGGCGTCCCCGCAAAAACACCCGGCGTTAAGAGCAACCGGCAGATTCCTGAATGGCAGACGGATGGCTCCCTTCTGCTGACGACAAGGGCTGCTCTGATACCGGCTCCATGCCACGATTTCCCGCAAGCGCCGCTGCCGGAAGACATGCAGATCCACCTGAAGGCGTCATCTTTCATTCAATCGGATCATCCTGACATCGTGCGCCTCGCAAAGTCACTCACATCGGGCAAGACCAATACCATGGACGCCGCAATCGCAATATGCAACTGGGTCCATGACAATCTTGAGAAGGTTCCATCTCCCGGAGTGCCGTCAGCAATCGAAGTGCTTCGAAGCCGCAAGGGCGATTGCAACGAACACACCTATCTGTTTGTCGCCCTGGCCCGCGCAGCGGGCATCCCTTCGAACGTGAAGATCGGGCTGGTCTATTCGGAAACCTATGAGGCCTTCTGCTATCACGCCTGGCCCGCGGTCTTTGCAGGCGACTGGGTGGAGATGGATCCCACATTCGGGCAGACAACTGTGGACGCCTCACACATTGCCCTTATTGAGGGAGAATTCGCGGAACAGTTTGCCCTTGCGCAAATGGTGGGCCGACTGAACATCACCGTGATCAAGCAGGAGTCACAATGATCAAGATCAGGAATCTCTCAAAACGCTTCGGAAACTTCTACGCGGTGACAGACCTTTCACTGGAC
>Ga0118677_10013898_pt1 | contig 11488 bp, 8 predicted proteins | sample AliMusrvi5mmetaG_FD_86154 | JGI IMG/M metagenome (GOLD analysis project Ga0118677, IMG submission 86154) | reverse complement strand
GCTCCAGGTTAAAATCAAGCTTAGTTAAATTATTTTCAACAATAGGTCCATAGATTGTATATGTGCCGTTAGCATCAATCTGTTTAAGCCGATAGTATTGTGTGCCCTGAAGAGGGGAAATATCTGTAAATGAATAAGAAGAGGAAGTTGATGTTGATCCGTTGCCTATTATAAATCCAAGTGTCTTCCAGTTTTCAGAAGGAGTATTCATTTCGTTTGAGCGTTGAATCTGGAAGCCAATATTATTTAATTCAGTTGCGGTTTTCCAATTTAAAACGATGTCATTATATGCTGATTTAGCAGTAAAGGATATAAGTTCAACAGGCAAGACACCGTAATAATAAATTGTAATATCATCTACATACCAACCATCTTTGTTTGTGGAGGCATCAGTCCAGAGTGCAAACCGCAGTTTAATCTGTTTGCCTGAATAACTTGAAAGATCCACGGTTTCCTGAGTCCATGCCAGATGAGCACCGTCATAAATTGGAGTTCCCGATGGTGTTTGTTTTCCACTTCCAGAAGCGGCTTTAGATAAAGTACCTGTGAGCGCAGTCCAGGTTGAACCACTATTTGTAGATATCTGCAGTACACCGCAATCATTACCTGTTTCAATATCCCATCTTGTCCAGAAGGATAAAATTGGGCTAGTAATGCCCGTGAGGCTGATATTATTCGTGCTTGTCATCGTAACAGTTGCGCTAGCGGCATACATTCCCAATTTACTATCGGTATACGAATTAGTTGAAGTATGATAATCTGAAGTTGTTGCCTCCCATTTGGGGGAAGTAGTAGGAGAAGCAGCTATTGTCCATAAAGTCAGCGGATTATTTGTAGTGTCTGCAAAAACGAAAGTAGGAATACCGACGGTAAAACCAACGGTATCAATTGACATGACAACTCCGCCAGATTTTACAGTAATAGCCAGTTGAATTTTTTGTTGTAGAGGAGCATTAGATGCAACGACAAATTTCATTGGAGCTGATACAGTTCTTGAGGACCTGGATGAAATGGAATCAATGGACTGCGGTGTACTTAGTATTGTACAATAAGTACTTAAAGACGCAACCTCGACAGATAAGTTTTTTGCGGTAGTAAGACCTTTGTTTTTCAAAGTTGGCTGCACATAAGAAGTATCTCCGCTTTTGAAATAGAGTCTGTCGAAATTAGGGAACTGAACCGTGACGTAGTCGCCCGAAACCCAAGCCCAATATAGATTAGGTTTAATATTTATCTGGACGTCAGTCATAATTTCAGATTCAGCAGGCCAGAAATCTGTACCTATTTCGGGAGAGATCGCAATTATTTTTCCACCATTAGAAACAGTATCTCCGTCATAAAAATAGTCATCGCTACCACCCCGGGTAGAATAGCCGACTGTCTGAAGGTCAGTTCCATAAGTGAAACCATTCAATGCTGTAAAATCCTGTGCGTATTCACGGAAGATAAGAGAATCAGGTGTTTCACGGACTAAGGCGCCATAGGGGAAAATAAAATCATTTCCATAGGTATGATAGCTGATCGAATTCTTAAATTTATGAGAACTGTAATAATTTTTAATAGCGGTTGTTTCAAGTTCAGAGAAGGGAGCTGTGCCACGATAAGTATCATCAGAAGTAACGGTGCTTGATCCGGCATTTGATGCATTCCAATAAGCAGTTGGGCCGTAATTACGGTTAAGGTCGACGCCATAAGTTCCATCGCCATTATTTTTTCTGTTTTTGCGCCACTGACCTCCGCCGGTAGAATTTGTTGTATGGTTATATTCGTATCCGTCAGGATTTACAACAGGAACAAAATAAAGTTCGCGGTTATCAAGAAGATATTTTACCGAAGCATCAGTATTATAATTCTGCAATAGGTAGTACATAAAATAAATTACGCATTCCAAACCCATAGGTTCACGCGCATGGTGTACTGCTAAATAAGACGCCTGAGGTTTAGTGGAAGTAATTGCGCTATTGGTAATTTTAACCATATATATCGGGCGACCTTCGGCTGTAGTTCCTAATGAAGCTTTTTGAGTAATTAAAGTCGGATAATATTTATACATGGTATCGAGTTGAGCATTAGCCTCAGCAAGTGTATAATATCCGCCCATTGAACCGTAGCCGAAACTCGTGACTCCATATTGGTTTTTATTCTGTGCAATTTTCTGGAGTTTTTCCTGTTCGGTTAGTTTAGGGAGATTATTATAATATTTAATCCAGTCATCTATGAGGACTTCATAAGTAAGACCAAGCTTGTTTATCTTAGCAAGTTCATCTTCGCTGACAAAGATTTTTGCAGTTTGCTCCTTTAATGATACTCCTCCTTCAAGGTCAATTCCCGCATTGTTAAGCAGTTCAATGTCACCAGGTCCAGAAAAGTGGACTTTTATTTGCTTATAAGTTTGAGAGTTAACAGCACTGCAAATTAGAAAAGCGAAGAGAATAGTAAAGATAAATTTCATGCTTAGTCTCTGAATTTTAATTGAGGAAAGTTAAGGTATATTTAGAAGTAAAAGAATAGGAAACGAAGCTTTTAGCTGAATTTAGCAATAATCTCATCGCAAACAGCATAGCCATGTTTGGTGAGTTTAAGAAAGTCACCGGTATTTAATATCATCCCATTGGATTCTAGTAATTTAAGATATTGTAAATTATTTATAAGCCACTCATTCCCAAATCTTTTTTTCAGGTCAATTATGTCAAGGCCATAGCTTCTAAGGGCGAGCATAGTATATTCATTTATGCTTTGTTCAACAGAGATAAATTCATGGTTTGCTTCGGCAAAACCTTTAGCTTCAATCTGTGCATTAAATAGTTTGAGGCTGGAATAATTCCACCATCTTTTTCCATCGATAAATGAATGAGCTGATGTGCCGAAGCTTATGTAATCATGATAACGCCAATAGGCATTGTTATGGATGCATTCATAACCGGGCTTAGCAAAATTTGAAACTTCGTATTGAATTAAGCCGTGAGATTCCATGAAATCAATTGTCATTTCATACAAGTCGGCATCATAATCTTCGTCCTGAATCTGGACTTTTCTATCGAGAACCATTTTGTTAAGAATAGTACCTCTTTCAAGGATGAGGCTATAGGCGGAGACATGGTGAACTGGCAGAGAGACAGCGGTATTGAGATTATTAAGCCATATTTCCTTTGTCTGTCCCGGCAGGTTAAAGATAAGGTCGAGGCTTATGTTACTGAACCCGGAATTTTGAGCTTCATATACGGTTTTTATGGCTGTATTTTTATCATGGATCCGTGTAAGGAATTTAAGTTCATTATCATTGAAGGACTGAATGCCGATGCTGATTCTATTTATGCCTATTTTGCGGAATTCAAGAAGTTTATCTCCTGAAACAGTGCCGGGATTAGTTTCCATTGTAATTTCGGCAGACTCAGACACGTTATAATTTTTCTTTATATGGATTATTATATCGTTCAGGTATGAAGGGTCCATAAGGGAGGGTGTACCGCCGCCGAAATATATCGAAGTGATAATTCTGTTTTGCGAATATAGTTTTGAATAGTAATTGATTTCTTTTAATAAACTCGTCTTGTAAGAAGAGATGTTGTCGGTTGTTATAATTGAATAAAAGTCGCAGTATATGCACTTGTGGTCGCAGAAAGGGATGTGGATATATATTGCTGTATTTTTCATATACAGCAATATGGGGAAAATAATTTAATTAATCTTGTGCTTTTATTTTCTTTCTTTTCTTTGGCCAAGATCCTTTCTTTTCTTTGGCGCAAAGAAACAAACTCTTTTCTTTTCTTTGGCGCAAAGAAAAGAAACAAAAGAAAACATCGGCTGCAAATTATTTGCTAAAAATTAAGTTATGCTCCGTTGCTCGGGGAAAACTCGCTACGCTCGAACAGTTCCCCTCACTGCCACTCCGCTCCACTTAATTTTTTATACGCAAATAATTTAAGGCCGGGAATAAGGAGAATTTAAGGCCGGGAATACGGAGAATTAAGGCCGGGAATAAGGAAAGGAAAGAGATAATCAAAACAAATATTTAAGGCCGGGAATACTGAGAAATTGAAGGCGGGAATAAGAATAATAAAAGGAATAAGAAGGTTATTTCATTAATTCGCGGGCGCCTTTGAGGCTGGCTTCTGTCACGTTTTCACCGCTCATTAGTTTAGCGACTTCTCTTACACGTTCATTTTCATTCAATTGCTTTATTGAACTTACTACTCTCTGATCGATTGTTTTCTTTTCGACAATGAAATGTTCGTCCGCAAGTCCCGCAATTTGAGGCAGATGTGTAATTGAAATAACCTGATAATATTCAGACAGGGATTTTAATGCTTTACCGACTTTCTGTGCAATCCTTCCGCTCACTCCTGTATCGATTTCATCAAAGATAAGAAGAGGGAATTTATCATTCTTTGCCAGGATGGTTTTCAATGCCAGCATTATTCTGGAAACTTCACCACCTGAAGCAACTTTTGCAAGAGGTTTCAGATCTTCTCCAATGTTTGTGGAGATATAAAACTCAACTTCGTCTATTCCATTGGATGAATATGCATATCTGGTATCCTTTAAAAGGATATAATCTTCGCCTTCAGCTTTCGGCTGAATTATTTTGACTTCAAAAGCAGAATCGGGGATACCAAGTTCTGCAAGTACATCTTTTACTTCTTTTGAGATTAATGCAGCGGCCTGTTTTCTTTTCTTAGAGATATTATCAGCAGAAGTGCCGCATTCTTTACGAAGAATATTTATCTGTTCTTCAAGCGTTTTTATTCTATCTGAAAAATTCTCAGCGAGATCAAATTCTTCGCCGATTCTTTTTCGGTGATCGAGTAATGCTTTTACAGAACCGCCGTATTTTTTCTTTAACATTGTAATTGAGCCAAGGCGGTCTCTTTTTTTATCTGCATTGTCAGGGTCAATGTCAATTTTGGAAGAATAACTTCTTACAAACTCAGCAATATCGTTAATAAGGGCCAGTGCATTCTCAGACTCACTGAATGTATCGCTAAGGGAATTATCTATTCTTGAGATTTCATTCAGTTCGTTTTTTATTTTTACAAGCGAATCGTAGACAGAGTTTTCATTCTCATAGATAAGTCCATAAATGTTAGCTGCTGAAGAGGCAAGTTTTTCGGAGTTCTCCAGAATCTTTAATTCCTGAATCAATTGTTCTTCTTCACCTTCAATGGGGGAGACCGCATCAATTTCTTTTATTTGGAATGAGTAGAAGTCTTTCTTCTCGCGGAGGGAAGATTCTTTAGATTTCAGTTCTTTGAGTTCTTTCAGAAGAGCACGGAGTTCGGAATATAGTTTCTTATAATTATCAAGGAGGATTGAAGAGGACCCGGCGAATTCATCAAGGAAATCGATATGAGTTTCATTACGGAGTAATGATTGATGTTCATGCTGTCCATGGAGGTCAACGAGGAGATTGCCAAGAACCTTAATTACTGCAAGGGAAACGGGGGTATCATTTATAAAGCAGCGGTTATTTCCTTTTGAGGATATTTCTCTTCGCAGTATAAGTTCAGGGAGTGGGTCGATATCATTCTCTTCGAGTAACTTATCAATCTTTTTATTCAGGGTTATATCGAAGATACCTTCAACGTAGGATTTTGAAGCGCCTTTACGAATTACTTCAGTAGACGCACGTTCGCCGAGGAGAAGTCCCATTGCATCTATAAGAATAGATTTGCCTGCGCCGGTTTCACCGGTAATAATATTGAGGCCTTTACCGAACTCAACATTGATGTGTTCAATTAGGGCATAATCTTTAACTAACAGGGATTTCAGCATGGTACAATAAATTTAATGAATATTAATTTAGAGTATTTACCCGCAAATAAAAAGGAAGAGGAAATAGAGAACATTAAACCGGCAGCGGCAGTCTGGTATGAATAGCATCTGCGAATTCTTTAATCATATTCCAATTGGATTCATGTTCAAAGAAATTGCCGGTAACGATAATCTTAGCGCCGTTCTGAACTTTTAGTCTTGCAACTTCGGGAGTTTTAATTCCACCGCCTACGACGACAGGGACAGAGCACAATTGAGAAACTGCTTTAACCATTTCATCAGGGACCGGATTATCGGCGCCGGATCCGGCTTCAAGATAAATCAACTTCATTCCGAGATATTCAGCGGCGAGAGCAGTTGCAGCGGCAATACCAGGTTTGTTTCTTGGGATAGGAAGGCTGCCGCTCATATATTGAGCAGTGGTGGCCCTTCCCGATTCAATCAATAGGTAGCCGGTTGAAATAGGTTCAATGCCGCACTTTTTAATTATAGGGGCTGCGAGTACATGTTTTCCGATAAGGTGTTCAGGATTGCGTCCGCTGACAACAGAAAGATATAAAATAGCATCGGCCTGAGAGGAAACCTGATTTACGTCTCCAGGGAAAATAATAATAGGGAGTGAAGTTACTGATCTCAAAGAAGTGAGGAAACTTTCAAGACCGCCATTTATGAGCAGACTACCGCCAACCAGAAATCCGTCAACGCCGGATTTCTCGCAATGCTTAACAAAAAGGGCCATTTTATCCTCATGGAGGTTATCCGGGTCGAGGAGAACTAAGTACGCCGCACCTTTTGTTTCGGAAATATTTAATAATTGGTTATATATGTTCATAAGTACGATATTCCAATTAGGAATATAAAAAATATGGGGCAGATAAAAAAACGGAATTTATTCAAATCTTTCAAAATTTAATTATTTCAATATCAGGAAGAGAATAGATTCTTCGGGATAACACATTCTCCATCTCAATGACAAAAGGAGGCAGTTGACATTGAGGGGCGTGAGATTCTTCGCTTTGCTCAGAATTACACATTGGGGAATGGCAATTGCTATTTCATACTAAGTGAAATTCTGCCTCTTTGGATATCGATGCCAGTTATTGAAACGTTTATAACATCACCGACATTGATAACATCAAGCGGATTTTTTACAAATCTGTCGGCAATCTGAGAAACATGAAGGAGGCCATCCTGTTTAACGCCGATATCGACGAATGCGCCGAAATCGACTACATTTCTGACAGTACCTTTGAGTTTCATGCCTACCTGGAGGTCTTCCATTTTAAGCACATCGCTTCTGAGGATAGGTTTGGGGCTTTCCTCGCGGGGATCTCGGCCCGGTTTTTTAATATTTTCGATAATATCTATTAAAGTAGGTTCGCCGATTCCTATTTCCTCTGCAAGTTTCTTAGTTCCTTTCTTGCTGATAATTAAGGAGATCATGGCGCCGGAATCTTTAATATTGGCAAGAGGCATATTGCATTTCTCAAGCATCTTTTGAGTTGCCTGATAAGATTCGGGGTGAATGAAAGTGTTATCGAGAGGATTTTCACCATCGCTGATTTTTAGGAAGCCGGCTGACTGTTCAAAGGCTTTGTCGCCTAATCCTGAAACTTCTTTTAACTGTTCCCGTGATTTGAACTTTCCGGTTTTTTCTCTGAACTTAACAATATTCTCTGCGATTCGTTTATTGAGTCCCGATACATGAGTAAGCAGGGAAGCAGAAGCGGTATTGACATCAACGCCGACATAGTTAACGCAGCTTTCAACAACGAACTCAAGTTTCTGGGCGAGGAGTTTCTGATCGACATCATGCTGATAGAGACCGACTCCGATTGCTTTGGGATCGATCTTCACCAATTCAGCGAGGGGATCGAGAAGGCGGCGTCCGATGGAGATATTTCCACGCTGGCTTGCTTCGAGATCGGGGAATTCTTTCTTTGCAACTTCAGAGGCGGAGTAGACAGATGCGCCAGCTTCGCTGACAATAACGTAATGGCAATTTAATTTATTCTCGCTGATAAGTTCTGCGATAAAGAATTCTGTTTCGCGTGAGGCAGTGCCGTTTCCAATAGCGATTATTTCAACTTTGTGTTTGTTTATCAAATGAAGTACAATCTTTTTTGCTTCGGCAGTTTTATTCTGGGGAGGATGCGGGTACATTGTCATTCCCTCAATATATTTGCCTGTAACATCAATTACGGCAACCTTAGAACCGGAATAGAAGCCGGGGTCAATACCCATGATAATTTTATTAGCCATAGGGGGTTGAAGCAGAAGAGCTTTAAGATTTGATGCAAATATTTCGATAGCGTGGAGGTCGGCAGCTTCAGTGAGCATAGCCCTTAATTCCCGTTCAATTGATGGGAATGTTAAGCGAGAGAAGGCATCCTGAGTTGTATCTTTAAGGATATCCATAAAAGCCGAATCTTTATTTTCGATAAACTTTTTAAGCATTAGGTTTACAACTGTGGGCTCTTCAAAAGAGAAGGATATTTTTAATGCTTTTTCTTTTTCACCGCGGTTAAGGGCGAGAGTCTGGTAAGGTTTAATCTTTTTAATATCGATTGCGAAATCATAGTAGATCTGGTAGATCTCTTTTTTATCTTTTTCTTTTTGTTTATCGGATACTTCTTTATCGGAGGCTTTTTCTTTAGTTCTTTCAGATTTAACTGCGGACTGATCCTGAAGATATTCTCTGACGCCTTTTCTGACTTCGGCATTATCATTTATCATTTCGGCAATAATATCTTTTGCTCCCTGGAGGGCTTCTTCGATAGAATTTACGCCGAGCCCGGGATTTATAAACTCTGCAAGTTTATCATTAAGGTTACCTGAGAAGTTGGGATTTTCCAGGAAGAACAGAGCGAGAGGTTCGAGACCTTTAGCTTTAGCGATTGTTCCGCGTGTTTTGCGTTTAGGTTTATAGGGGAGGTATAGATCTTCAAGTTCAGTTAATTTAACGCAGGCCATTATTTTGGCTTTAAGCTCATCGGTAAGTTTTCCCTGTTCCTCAATACTTTTAAGGATAGTTTCTCTTCTATCTTCGAGGAGGGTGAGGTAACTTAGGCGGTCTTCCACCTGGCGGAGGACTTCTTCATCGAGGCCGCCGGTATGTTCTTTACGATAACGGGCGATAAAGGGGATAGTGGCATCTTCTTTAAGAAGTTTTATAACAGCTTCAACCTGTTCATTTTTAATAGATAATTCTGAAGCAATCAGGGAGTTTATGTTCATCGTATTCTCTTTTCTCTTAAATTTTTCAGGAGATCAAAGTAATGCTAAAAATTATTCTTTTACAACTTGTATTTTACAATTATTTTGTTTTTAAGCAGGGGAAAACAACCCCCTCCCTTCGAGAAATGCCCTTTATTAAGGGGGAATAATACAACAGCCGCTAATCCCATTTATTAAGGGAGAATGATGACGGGGGGCACAGGACGGTTAATATTTGGTGCTTTTAGAGTGCAAATAATACCGTTTATCGAATTAATATTTCTTTTTGCCAGATTATTGATTAGGTTAGTGTACTATCTAGAGATGCGACTATGAAAACTATTCTATTTTCGGTATTAACAATTGCCATAATTGTTTTAATCTACTTTTTATATTTTTATTCGGGCCGAATTGATTCAATTCAGACTGCTGAATCCAAGACCAAGGGTAATTCATATCAAGCAAAGATTGATGATTTAGATAAGTTTACGAATAAGCTATCGATGAAACAAATCGATAGTATTTCTGCTCTTTCCAATTATAATTTTACACAACAGAATATTAGCAGAGATATTGTTTCAGCGCAGTCGACTGATCAGAAAAGTAAAAAGCTATAACCACTTCACAAAGCTGCATAGATACCGATCCATGCAGTCATGATGAAAGATATATCTGTTTGCCGGCATTCCGGGAACAGAACAACAATACAGACTTCACCAAGCAACAATCTTAATATTAGCTGGAATCCCGCATAGGCAGGAATATCCGAAAAGACCAATCTAAGCACATTTCTTTAAAATAATTAAAAAATAACTTGACAAGTGTACATGTGTTCACTATATTAGTAGTGAACAAATGAGCACTACAATGGATGAGAAATTAACAGACCGGCAGAAAGAGATACTGGATTTTATTTGCCAGTACAAAGATGAGAACGGATATCCTCCGACGATAAGGGAGATAGGGAAGAATTTTGATATGGCATCGACCTTTGGTGTAAAGCGTCATTTAGAGGTATTAGAGAAGAAGGGGTACATTGCCATACTTGCAAAGCAGAGCCGCGGAATAGCGATATTGAAGCCAGAGCTGCTGAAGAACTCATACAATTCATTTGATAATTTAAGCAGGGTACCGATTGTAGGACAGGTAGCTGCGGGATCCCCAGTTTTGGCAGAAGAGAATTTAGCCGGGACTATAGGAATTGATTCGGCATATTTGAAAAAACCGGAGAGTTCATTTGCATTAAAGGTAAAGGGAGACAGCATGATTAACGCAGGTGTCTTTGAAGGAGACCTGGTAATAGTTTCGCCGGTACAGGAAGTAAAGAACGGGGAAATGATAGTAGCAATGATTAATGGGGAAGTAACAGTAAAGAATTTTGAGAAGAAGAATAAAACAATACAGTTAAATCCAGAGAACGAAAAATACCAGCCGATAATAGTTACGGAACAAGATGAATTTTCCGTAGTAGGAAAGGTAGTAGGTGTTTTCAGATGGATAAACTAAAAACCGGAGTAAATATGAAATCGGAAATATTTTCATTTGCAATCAGTAACAGGAACCAGTTAAGATTTCTTTATGGGTTAAGCGAAGTAATTTTGGACCCTTATTATATTACCCGGGACAGAGCGGGCAAGAAGGTTATTTACGGAAGGATTAATAATTCGAGTGAAGTGAAACGATTTGAATACGATAAGATAGTGAACATAAGGGTACTGAAGAGCAGAAGGTTTTCACCTGTAATACCAATATTATCATAGGACGGGAGTCATTATGTCAGACATAGTAAAAAGGCACAGTGTAGATCTTTTAATAGACCAGTTCTGGAAAAACGGTTACTTAACAATAAGCAGGAAGTTTGGAACATATCTTCCTGAGCCGCAGAGGATGGGCGGATTTGAAGTTGATATAATTGCCCGTTACAAAAAGGACTATGCGATTGGGATAACGCTTAATGAAGCTGACCTTGAAAATGACGGATTAAAGGGAAGAATTAAATTCCTTGCAACGAGGCAGACAAAGTTTACAAATAAAAGAGTGCTGCTGTTTATAGGAATTCCGTTATATCTGAAGAAGAAATTTGAGCTTATCATGTCATCATTTGAAGAGGATGTTGTGAAGAATATAAGAATTCAGGCATTCTCACCAGAAGTCAAGACTATTACGAGAAGCAGAAAAGAGAGGAATCTTATAAATTAGGTTTTGGTTCATGTCCTCTTATTTACATAATTACCACTTACTACAATCCCCCCGATGAACCGGGGGGATTTTTATATTAATATTGAAGGGATGAGGTAATTATTTTTCTTTAATGTTGATATTACCCCCAAAAAGTAGACACTTTCTTTAAGTCAAAAGAGCTAATCTTTCAAACTCTTTTGGACTTTTATAATTTAACGAAGAATGTAATCTTAAGCTAATATAAAATTCTTCGATATAATTTACAATCGCATATTCAGCTTCATCTCTGGTTTTGAAGTTTTCCATGTTTATCAGTTCT
>Ga0118677_10013897_pt1 | contig 11489 bp, 6 predicted proteins | sample AliMusrvi5mmetaG_FD_86154 | JGI IMG/M metagenome (GOLD analysis project Ga0118677, IMG submission 86154) | reverse complement strand
GTCCTGGTTCTCCCAGAATTACGAAAAGGCCGCCCTCGGCGGTGCCGCCGTTGCCGCCCTCGGCTTTGTCTTCTTGGGTTGGTCCAAGGTCGGCAGCGTCACCGAGGATTTCAACGTCAACACCAAAGGTAGCGGCAAAAACAATCCTGCCGTCGCCAGCGCCGATTTGGTCGCCAAGGCCGTCTCCTCGCTGAGCCTCAGCCGCTCGCTGGCTCAGGAAAAAGTCGATGAGCGCCCGGTGGATTTGTTCACCGGTATCCAGCTCTTCATCGCACGCACTGACCCCGGCAAGACCGTCGATCTCTTCAAGAGTGCGCCCATCCATCCGCCCATCCCTAACATTTGGTGGATCCAGAACAATCTGGACCCGGGCTTTGCCGACTCACCGAGTCGCGACGCCGATGACGATGGTTTCACCAATCTGGAGGAATACCTCGCCAAGACCGATCCGAAGGACCCCAAAAGCCATCCACCGCTTATCAACAAGTTGAAGTATGAGAAGGATGACAGCCTCAATTGGTTCATTCGTCCCGGGTTTCCCGATGGCGATGCTTTCACCTTCAATTACGGTGACAACCAAGGAAACAAGAACCGCAGCAAGACCGGCATCACAGTCAAGCCTGGTGAATTGTTCTTCACCGATGGTGTGATGAAAAACCGCTTCAAGTACTTGGGCATGGAAAAGCGCAATGAAATGAACAATGCCACCCACGTCGAGATGGAAATGACTTACGCCAAAATCGAGGATCAAGTTCCCAACAAGATAGGGACGGTTTACGAAATTCCGCAATTCCCCGAAGGTCGCGCCCAGGAATTTTCCAAATATGACCGCAGTGCCGTGCTGAGCTTGGAAGCTGTTGGCAATGAAGGCAAGTCGGAGACATTCAAGGAAAACACCAGTTTTGGCCTGCCTTTCGATAGCGACAAGAAAGACTACCTGTTGAAGAAAGTCACTCCTGATGGCGTCGAAATTGAATACACCGACCCCGTCAGTGGTGCCAAAAAGTCCGCTACCATCCACAAGGGGGCATTCCCCGAACTTGTGCCTTGAATTAGAATCCATAAAAAACCCACGCATCGTCAGAGAACGTCCGCTAGTCATGCAAAATCCGCCCATGCACCGATCCAGTCGCACTGTCATCGCATTGATGACAGTGGCGGCCTCCATGCCAGCTACCATCACGATTGCCAATGCAGCGGAAACCGCAGGCCAAGCCCAGCTTAGTCCGCTTGCGGAGCGTGAGATGATCCGCCGTCAACAAGCCGTCACGGAGGCCGATCGCCTGTTGGCCGAAGCTCGAACTGCCTACGGCAAGCGCGACTATCAGCAAGCGTTTGATAAGTGCAAGGAAGCGCTCAGCGTGCTGCCGGATGCGCCGATGCTTGCCGACCGCCATGCCGCCATCACCAGCCATCTGGCAGATGCCAGCGTGGCCTTGGCGCAGCAGTTCCGTCGGCAGGGTGGCGATGCGAAGAAGGGCGATAAAGGCAGCTACGAGGATGCCCGCGCATTGCTTGAAACGGTGCTCAAAGAGGATCCGGAAAATGCCGCTGCCAAGCGTGAAATTGGGTTCTTGGATGATCCGATCCGCACCGATCCCGCCCTCAATTACAAGCACACTCAGGATGTGGACAAGGTCCGCCGCGGCCTCTACACCGCCGAGGGCTATTACAACAATGGCAATTTCGACAAGGCCCGGAACGAGTACGAAAACGTTCTGCGCATCGACAAATACAACAGCGCGGCCCGTCGCGGCATGGAAGTGGTTGCCGGTGCGAAATCGCGTTACTATCGCGCCGCCTACGACCATACCCGTGCCGAGTTGCTTTCAGAAGTGGACAAGGCATGGGAGTTGTCGGTTCCAGCGGATGTTCCGGAAGGCGGCATCGCCGGCCCCGGCCGCGCCGCCGTCAGTTCGGGCATCGCCTACATCAACGAGAAACTCCGCCGCATCATCATCCCTAACATCGCCTTTGATGACATTACCGTCGAAGAAGCCGTTGATTTCCTCCGCATGCGTGCCGCCGAGTTGGACTTGCTCGAGCCCGATCCCGCCCACAAAGGCGTCAACTTCCTTATCCGCAAGCCGAACGCTGCGGTGGGCGGCGATGCCGGCTTGGAGGCAGCTCCTGCCGATGGGGGTTTGGGTGGCGGCAGCCCCGGCTCGCTGCGCATCAAGTCTCTTCGCCTAACCAATATTCCGCTGGGTCAGGCACTCAAGTACATCTGCGACCAGACCAACCTGCGCTCTAAAGTTGACGACTTCGCCGTCACTCTGGTGCCGCGCACGGAGACCGGTAATGAGATGTTCACCCGCACATTCCGGGTGCTGCCAGGTTTCTATGACACGGTGGCTGCCACCACGGGTGAGGATGGCGGTGCTGCCGGCCCGATCGATCCCTTTGCAGGTGGCGGCGGAGCTGCCAAGGGCATCAAGGAGCACAAGCCCATCGTCGAACTTCTCAAGAAGATTGCCACGTTTGCCGAGGGTAGTTCCGCGAGTTTGAGTTCCAGTGGCCTGTTGGTGACCAACACGAGTGCCGAACTCGACAAGATCGAGAGTTTCGTGGAGGCCAATTCGATTACCCAGCCGAAGCAAATCAAGATCACCACCAAGTTTGTTGAAGTCTCTCAAGAAAACACCGACGAACTGAGCTTCGACTGGCTCGTCACTCCTTTCGGCCTCAGCTCCAACACCTTGTTCGGCAGCGGCGGCACCACCGGTGATGGCTTGAAGCGCACCGGTGCGGATTTCGTCAGCCCGGTCAATGGCGTGTCGATTCCCGGGGTGCCCTCCAATCCGGCTCTTACTGCTGGTGGAGTGATGACTAACGATCTTCGCAGTGGCACTGGCGCCATCAGTGGCAACAGCATTGATTCCTTGCTCAACAATCCGCTGCGCACTGCCAGCACCGCCACTCCGGCTCCCGGCATTGCGGCCGTCACCGGTCTGTTCTCCGGCGGCCAAGTCCAGATGATCATGCGCGGCCTCGCCCAGAAAAAGGGCACCGACCTCATGACGGCTCCTTCGGTCACAGCCAAACCCGGCCAAAAAGCGAAGATTCAAATTGTGCGTGAATTCATTTACGCCAAAGCTTATGAGCCCCCGCAGTTGCCCCAGCAAAATAACAATGGCGGTGGTGTTCTTGGCGGCGGCGGCGGTGGGGGTGGTGGTTTTGCTACTCCAGCCACTCCTTCCGAGTGGGATACCCGCAACACCGGTGTGACTCTTGAGATCGAGCCGCAGATCTCGGACAACAATTACGTCATCGACTTGCGTTTCGTGCCGGAGATTGTTGAATTTGAAGGTTTCATCAACTACGGCAGTCCGATCAAGGCCCCATCGACAGACGTTTTTGGAAATCCCACCACGGTGGTCATCACCGATAATCGCATCGAAATGCCGGTGTTCTCAACCCGCAAGGTCGATACCTCGTTAGCCATCTATGACGGCTACACGGTGGCTGTCGGCGGACTGATCCGCGAGGATGTGCAGAACGTCCAGGACAGCGTGCCGATTCTCGGCTCGATCCCCGTCATCGGGCGCTTGTTCCAGTCCAAGGCGGAGAATCGCATCAAGAGCAACCTGATCATCTTCGTCACTGCCCAAATCATTGATGCCACAGGCCGCCCTCTGCGCGGAAGTGAGGCGAACGCCGCACCACCTGTTGGTGTTGAAGCTCCGCCCGCCGCAGCAGGAGCAGGCGAAGTCCTCCCGTTGGCTCAACCCTGAGACATCCATTGAATCGATGAGGGGCTGGGGAATTCATTCCCCAGCCCCTCATTTTTTTTAGCCGGGTATTACTTGCCAGATAGCTCTCTACCTGCTAGGTCACCCGCCGCCATGGCAAGTGTTGGAGCAATTTCTTTTCCCCGCAGCGGTTTTGATGCCGTCATCTTCGATTGTGACGGAACTTTGGTGGATTCCATGCCGGCTCATTTTGAGGCTTGGTGCGATGCCCTGGCCCTTTATGGAGCAAACGGAGTCCTTCGCGAAGATGTGTTTTTCGCGATGGGCGGGCGTCCATCGCATGACATTGTCATGGAGATTAATGATCTCTACGGCCTTAAACTCGATCCAGAGTCCATCGCCCTCGCCAAACGTGACTCATATTACAAACGCATCGGCTCCATTACCCTGATCGATGAGGTCGCCGAATTCGCCCAATCGCTCCGCGGTCACGTCCCCATGGCCATCGCCTCGGGCAGCAACCGCCGGGTCGTCGAAAAAACATTGCAATTGTTAGGTGTGTCCGACTGGTTTGATGAAGTGGTCACCTCCGAGGATGTGGCCGAGGGCAAGCCCGCGCCGGATGTGTTTCTGTACGCTGCAAAATTGCTAGGTGTGAATCCGCTCAAGTGCTTGGTGCTGGAAGACGCGCCTCCGGGTATTTTGGCGGCGCAGCGGGCAGGCATGCAGGTGGTGGCCATTCCCATGACCATCGCTTCGCAGCGGGTCTGAATGGCATTGGGGGCAGGGAAATTTTTTGGTGAGCGGGATTTCAGGCTTGCCAGGTAGGTGCTGTTTCTATTGCCTCCCTCATGGCGGAGATTTCCCTAGGACTTTCATTTGATGACGTATTGCTGGTGCCCGCGCTGAGTGCGATATTGCCTGGCGAGGCGGACATTTCCACGCAGGTGGCTCGAGATATTGGCTTGCACATACCGGTGGTTTCCGCCGCGATGGACACGGTTTCCGAGCACGATCTGGCGGTCGCCTTGGCCCGCGAAGGCGGCATGGGCGTCATTCATCGAGCCTGTTCCATTGATGAGCAGGCAGCCATGGTGTCCAAGGTCAAACGCTCGGAAAATGCCGTTATCCAAAAACCACTGACCGTGCGCAAGGAGCACAGCGTGGCCCACGTCCACGCCCTGATGGCCAGCAACGGGTTTTCCGGCTTCCCTGTGGTGGCCGCCGACGGCCTGCTGGAAGGCATGGTCACTGGCCGCGACGTGCGCTACCTGGACCGTCAGGATGCCACCGTTGCCGAGGTGATGACGCCTCGGGCCAGACTGATCACCGCGCCGCCGCACACCAGTCTGGAAGAGGCACGGCGCATTCTCTATCAAAACCGTATTGAGAAGCTGCCGCTGGTGGATGCGGCTGGGCACCTGGTGGGGCTCATCACGGGTGCAGACATTGAGAAGCGCATCACGTTCACCAATGCGGCCAAGGACGAAAACGGCCAACTTCGCTGCGGCGCGGCCGTCGGGGTGGGGCCGGACTGCATTGAGCGTGGCCGGGCATTGCTAGATGCCGGGGCGGATGCCTTGTTCATTGATGCGGCCACCGGCCACACACGCCACGTCATGGCGGTGGTGGAACAACTTCGCGGTCTCTCGGAGCGACCGGTGGTGGCCGGCAATGTCGTCACCGAGCAAGGTGCGCGGGATTTGGTGGCGGCCGGAGCGAGTGCGGTGAAGGTGGGGGTTGGGCCCGGCTCGATTTGCACCACGCGCATCATTGCCGGGGTGGGCATGCCGCAATTCACGGCGATTCAGAATGTGGCGGGCTACTGTCGCGAGCACGGGGTGAAAGTCATTGCCGATGGTGGCATTCGCTACTCTGGAGATATCGTCAAGGCGCTGGCTGCGGGGGCCGATTTGGTGATGTTAGGCTCGCTTCTGGCCGGCACCCGCGAAAGCCCCGGCCAGATGGTCCAATCCCAGGGGCGGCGCTTCAAGGCGTACCGTGGGATGGGCTCCATCGGTGCCATGAAAAAAGGTGCCGGCGACCGTTATGGCCAAAATAGTTCGGGCAAACTCGTGGCCGAGGGCGTCGAAGGCCGGGTGGCTTACAAAGGCCCGCTCTCTGATGTGATTTTCCAACTCATGGGTGGACTCAAGTCCGGCATGGGTTATCTCGGTGCTGCTACTCTCACCGAATTGCGCGAGCGAGCCACTTATGTGCGCATCACCGCCGGCGGCTTGCGCGAAAGTCATGTCCACGATGTGGTGATGACCGAGGAACCCACGAATTATCAGCCGATCAGCTAAGCCCTAATTTTTCTCATGATGCACGACCACCACCACGTTGCCGTCCTCGACTTCGGCTCGCAATACACTCAGCTCATTGTGCGGCGCGTCCGCGAGTTGGGATTTTTCGCCAAGCTTTACGCGATCGAGGATTTTCCTAACATCGGTTATCCCGCCGCGATCATTCTTTCCGGAGGGCCGCGGAGCACCAGTGAGGCGGATGCGCCTGACTTGGACTTTGCGGTGCTGCAGGGATTCGGGGTACCGGTGCTCGGTGTTTGTTATGGGATGCAGCTGCTCAACATCAAATTTGGCGGCACGGTGGTGGCGAGCAATCGTCGCGAGTACGGTCCGGCCGACTTATTTCCGGGCGAGTGCAGTGGTTTGTACGAAGGCATTTCCCCGTCCTCGCAAGTTTGGATGAGCCACTCGGACACAGTCAAAGTGATTCCCGAGGGGGCGAAAGTCATTGCCACGAATCAGCACGGAACACCCGTTTCATTGCAATGGAATGAGCGGTTTTTCGGCATTCAGTTTCACCCAGAGGTTACCCACAGCCACGAGGGTTTGCGCATCCTGCACAATTTCCTTTTGCATGCCAAGGACCTGCTGCCCTTCCGGATCGACGACTTCAAGCGCGAGATCATTGAGGGAATCCGGCAAAAGGTCGCGGGCAAGCAGATTGTTTGCGGCGTTTCCGGCGGGGTGGATAGCACGGTGCTCGCCGTATTATTGCATGAGGCCGGTGCCAACGTCCGCGCCATCTTTGTCGATCACGGCTTGATGCGCAAGGATGAGGGCGAGGAAGTCCGGAGCAACTTCCACCGCATGGGCGTGCCTATCGAAACAGTCGATTGCGCGGATCGTTTCCTAACGGCTCTGGCCGGGGTGGATGATCCCGAGAAAAAGCGCGTCATTATCGGCAACCTGTTCATTGATGTATTTTGGGATTCGGTGGGTGATGCCGAGATGTTGGCCCAGGGCACGCTCTATCCGGACGTGATCGAAAGTGCGTCCAACGCCAAATCCAAAGCCTCGAAGATCAAGACCCATCACAACCGGGTGGACCGCATTTTGGAATTGCAGGCGCAGGGCAAGGTGTTGGAGCCGCTTGCCGAGCTGTTCAAGGATGAGGTGCGTGCGCTCGGTGCCTCGCTGGGCATTCCCCACGATATCCTCCAACGCCATCCATTCCCAGGCCCCGGTCTGGCGGTGCGATGCCCCGGTGAAGTGCGTGAGGACAAGTTGCGCATCATCCGCGAATGTGACGCTATCTTCATATCACGCCTCAAGGTGCACGGCTGGTATGACAAGGTTTGGCAGGCATACGCCGCTCTCATCCCGGTCAAAACCGTCGGCGTCAAGGGCGACGAACGCTCGTACGAATGGGCGATTTCCCTGCGTGCCGTTATCTCGGAAGATGCCATGACTGCCGATTGGGTAGAACTGCCATACTCGATCCTGCGCGAAACCAGCCACCGCATTCTCAACGAGGTCAAGGGCATCAACCGTGTGCTTTACGACGTGTCCACCAAGCCCCCGGCGAGTATTGAGTGGGAATAGCACAGGGACGGGTTTCGTTTTTGGCTAAGCAGACTTAAGAAATGACCCTGCCGGGTCGCTTGCCTTTTTCATCCTCTCGCCGTGACCGATCTATCAGAAATGCCGAGCCCGGCGGATCCGCCCGACCTCATCCAAGTCGGGTGTTATACCGGCATGTCCCAAGCCTTTGAGCGGGCACTGGTGGTCCTGGCAATGGGCTTGGCCTGCCAAATCGATAAAGAGCCGACCGGCGATGGCTATGTGTTGTTAGCAGAGCCCGCAGATCTCGTGCGCATCCGAAGCGAGTTGGCGATGTACGAGCAGGAGCAGCAGCAGGTGCTGCCGCCGCGGGTGGTGCCAGCAGCGGTGGAATATGACGCAGGCGGGCTGCCGACGGCGCTATGGGTATTGTGCCTGTGCGCGGTGTTCTGGCTGCAGGGGGATAACCCGGCGATGGTTGCCCGGGGCCTGTCGTCCACGCGGGGGCTGTTTGAGGATGGCGAGTGGTGGCGACCGTTCACGGCGCTGTTTCTGCATGCCGATCGTCTGCACCTCCTCAGCAACGTCGCCAGCGGTGTGCTGTTTGGCTCCTGGGTGTGTCGCTCGCTAGGTCCCTGGCTTGGCTGGGCACTCATCCTTGCCGCCGGTACCCTCGGCAATGCTCTCAACGCGGCCTCCCGCCTCGATACCACCTTCGCCTCGTTGGGTGCCTCCACCGCAGTGTTCGGCGCGCTGGGAATTCTAACAGGTGTGGCGATCCATCAAATTTCCCACGATCGGCCCGGCCCCAAGAGTTTCCGCTATCTGATGCCGCTGGGCGGCGGGCTGGTGCTGCTGTCGTGGTTGGGTGTGGGATCGGATCCGCGCACCGACGTGACCGGGCACGTATGCGGCTTTGCCGTCGGGATTTTGCTAGGCGTGGCAGCCTCCTGGTGGCGGCGCGGTGGCGTCATGAAATCATGCGGCCTCCCGTCTTGAAATATTGGCCATGCAGCGCAGCATGCCCAATCCGGTTGACTTAGCCCCTCACGAAGCGAGGCCCGCAGCCCCCGCAGGCGTTGATTTATTTGTATGGATTGCATTGGCTATCCGGCGGGCCGACATACGCCGGGACGACGCAAGAAAACGACCGCCTCCCGAGGGAGCGCGGTCGTGGAGAAAACAGCGGTAGAGGCAGAGGCCTCAGCCCTTGCTGGCAGCCGTGCGTGCCTTTCGGATGATGCTGGCAACCGTTTCCGAGGCCTTGGCACCCACCGATAGCCACTTGTCGGCCTTTTCCAGATCAATGCTGAAATTAGTGCCTTCTACGAGTGGGTCGTAGGTGCCTAGTTGCTCGATGTAAACGCCGTCTCGGCGCTTGCGGCTGTCTACAGCCACGATTTTATAATAAGGGCGGTCTTTGGTCCCTTTGCGGTTGAGTCGGATAGCTACAGCCATGATGGTGCGTCGTTTCAGTGAGCCCGGAAGCGGGGTCGACCCGCAAGTTGAAAGAAGATTGCTGGCTTGCCAAGCGAAAAGCACAAGTTTTTTTAGAAAACGGAAATTTCTAAAATTCCTCGGTAGGAGGCACTCAGGATTCGGTGGGGGCCGGGCAGTCGATCAAGCTGGAGAGGCGCCGCTCGAGGCTGGCGAGGGTGGCGGCATCGGTGACTTGGTCGCCTAGGCTGGTGGTGATGTAGAGGGTGTCCATGGCCACGCCTTTTTCGGTGCAGATGCGGGCGTGGGCGGTATTGAGGCCGTGCTGGTTGATGGTTAGGAACAGGTCGTGGAGCAAGCCGATGCGGTCGAGCGCCTGGATTTCCACGGTGGTACAAGTCGGGTGGAGGTTATTGCTGACGTAGGCTTGGACGGGAACAGCGATGTCGGAGGTGGAGCGGGGCTTGAGCGGCCCGGCCCCGCGGCTCAGATAGCGATCGGGCTCGTATTTTTCGGCCTGCAGCAGGGTTTGGAAGCCATCAAGAAACTCTTTTCGGAGGGCTGCATCGGCGACGGGTTCGAAGTCAGTGGTGCAGACGTGGAAGATATCCACGACGATGCCGTCGCTGCGGGTGAAGAAATCGGCTGCGAGGATATTGAGATGGCGGGCGGCTAGTGCGCAGCAGAGTTTTTCCAAGAGCAGTGGCTGGTCGCGGGTAGCCAACACCAATTCGCTATAGCCCTTTTCGGCGTGGTCGATCCACTTGATGCAGTGGGCAAAGGCTGCCGAAATGTCGCTTTCGCGTTGCAGAAAATGCCTGACGCTGCGCACTTGGGTGAGCACATCACTGGCTTGGCGGAAGGCGAAGGCGGTGGCGGGCATGCGCTCGAAGTGCTGATGGACGTCCGGGTGGTAATCGGCGCGCATCAAGTGCAGCACTTCGTCGCGCAAGGTGAGCCGGTCGGCATCAAGTTGGCGCGAGTACTCGGCGCGTCCGCCGCCATCAAGGAAGCGGCGGGTCGAGGTGTAGAGCTGGAGCATGAGGCTCTCTTTCCAGCTGGTCCAGGATTCCGGTGAGGTGCCGTTGGAATCGGCAAAAGTGAATAGGAAAAGCGCATCCAGATAGCTGCGCGATTTAACGATGGACGCAAACTCTGCAATGACTTCCATGTCCTCCAGATTGCGCGCCGTGGCGGTGCGCCAAAACGTCAGATGATTGTCCACCAAAAACATGATCATCGAGCGCCGCGGACCCCGGATCTGCAGGCGGTTGCAGAGACGTGAGGCGAGCATCGCCGAGCCGTCGATGTGCTCGCGGACGTTTTCGGCACGGCCCGTATCATGCAAAATGACCGCCAGATGGAGCGCGTAGGGGTCGGCGATCTCATGCAACAGCCGCCGGTAAATTTCCCGTTTTGGCGTACTATCTTCGATGAGTTCGTCGAGTTGGTCGAGACAGCGCAGTGTGTGTTCGTCGGCGGTGTAGCGGTGGAAAAACTCATGTTGGACGAGGCAATCCAGCGCCCCGAATTCCGGCAGATAGCGCCCGAGAAACCCGACGCGGTGCATTTCCCGAAAGGTGCTGGCCACCTCGCCCTTGCGTTCCAGAATCGCTTGGAACGTCTCGCGGATAGGTCTGGAGCAGCGGAAGCTGCGGTCGATGGCATCCCAGTGGTCTTGGACGAGTTGGCGTGCCTGCGGGCTGAGCCGCAGATGGCGCACCTGGCAGTGCTGGAACAGGCGCATCAGGCGCTGGGGGTCGTCCTTGAAGATCGCCGGATGGGCCGGAAAAATGCGTCCTTCGCGGGCGATGAAGCCGTCGAATTCCTCCTGCGGTTTGCGCCGGAATGTCAGGAACGAACGCAGCCCACTATCCAGGCGAGCTTCCTGCTCGATTTGGAATAACTCCATCAGCGAGCTGCAATGCTGATAGAGATTGAGGGTGTGGCGGTAGTAGTCGCGCATGAACGCCTCGGTGCGGCGCAGGATGTCCCGTTGGGGATATTCGAGGGCGGTGGAGACCACACCTTGCAGCCGCAGGGTGAGTTGGTCGGTGGGGGCCTGGGTATGGTAATGGAGCTCGTTGCGGACGCGGTGGAGAAAATCCACGGCGGCCTCGATTTCGCAGCGGGCGGTGGCGGTGAGGCTGGCATCGGCGACCATGGCGGCGAGATCGGAGTTGCCGCGTTTGACGCGGCAGACCCACAGCAGGTTATGATAATCATCGAGGCCGCCACAACTCTCCTTCACGTTGGGTTCTTGCAGAAACACCGTGCCGAAATACTTCTGGTGGCGCCCGCGCATCTCCTGGCGCAAAAACTCGAAAAATCCCGCCTGCCCTTTGGCGAGGCATTCGCGGGTGAATTTCCGCTCGAAGCGCCGGAACAAACCCGCGTCGCCGCTCACCAAGCGGCCATCGATGAGCGCGGTTTTAAACTGCTGATCCGCTGCGGCACGCCCCAGACACTCGCCGATCGAGCCTAACCCCTGGCTGGTTTTGAGCCCCATTGCGCTCAGCGTGTCGATCAACTCCTGGATCGCGGCACTCTGGGC
>Ga0118677_10013896_pt1 | contig 11489 bp, 10 predicted proteins | sample AliMusrvi5mmetaG_FD_86154 | JGI IMG/M metagenome (GOLD analysis project Ga0118677, IMG submission 86154) | reverse complement strand
TCCTGGGACCCCCTGATTATGAGTCAGATGCTCTAACCAACTGAGCTATAGGCCCTGAAATTTCAGTATTGAATTTCGGAATGCAATTTTAATCAATTGTCGCGGATTTCACAAATATTTTTGAAAATTAAACTGCAGGAATCACTTTAAGGAGAATATTGATCACATTGTGAACGTTTTGTCCGAAAACATCAAGGATCTCCTCCCAGGAAACAGTCGTTCCATCATCCTTCCAGCTGTCATAGTCGGTGGCCATCGCAATTGCTGCATAGGGAATTCCAAGCTCATTGGCCAGAATGCACTCGGGTGCAGTACTCATATTGATCATATCACCTCCCCAGCTCCTGAACATACGCGATTCGGCACGCGTTGAAAACCGGGGCCCTTCAATGGTAATAATACATCCATTGGGGTGAACATTTAACCCGAGTTCACGACAAACCAAAATCAATTTATCTCTCAGACTACTGTTGAACGGATCAGCCATTGGGGTATGTTTCATCTCGTTGGGTTTAAACTCATCGAAGAAGGTTACTGACCGGTGGCGCGTAAAATCGATAAACTGATCCGGAATTACCAGATCACCTCTACCAATATTTTCACGGAGACTACCGCATGCAGTGGATGCAAGAATATGGGTACATCCCAACTCTTTGATTGCATAAAGATTAGCCCTGTTATTAACCTGTGACGGTGGAATTGTATGATCCCGCCCATGACGTGACAATAAAACCACTTCCACCCCGCTAATAGTGCCGCAGATAAAATCTGAACTGGGATTCCCAAAAGGTGTTATTACGATCTTCCTTTCAATATGTTGCAGAATTTCCGGATTCTCAAGTCCTGATCCTCCTATAATTGCGATTTTAGGCATGACAATAATTATTACGTTTTAATATTCATCCAATAGCAGCTGGCATTTGGCAACTGGTGGCTGGCAAAGGGTTATTTCGATCATTAACAAATAGCTGTAAAAATAGACTTTGCATTTCTCACTTTGCTTCTCACTTTTTCCATTTTGTGACTTCTAATCCTTTTCAAGGGCAAGAATAATCAATGCAGCCTCCTCAACCGTCTTTCCGAAGGAGATTATTCCCTCTTCATGACCTCCCATCACAAACACCTTCTGATTTAATGTCTCAGGTAAAGTCATTATTCGCCTAATCTCAAAAGCCATTTCGGGAGTTCCATATTCCACTTCTTTGGCTGTTGTAGGAAGCACATCAATTAATTTCTCCCAGAGTTGACGATTGTGGATATGTACAACAGCCCCCACTTCCGCGTTTGACGAATAGATTGCACCATGAGACATCGATTCGGCAGAAGCCTTTATCAAACCACGGCACCAGATCGTGTTCAGATCAGGATCACACCGCTCGACTAAAGGATAATGAATCTGATCGAGCTCTGGGATTCCTCCTGTTGAAGTACCTGAGATATAAAACTGCTCACTATGAGGTATACGGACCGAAATATTTCCGTATCCAATACCATCAGGATAGGCTCCAATTAAGCATTTAAGCCATAACTCGTTTCTCCAGTTGTTTAATGGATCGAAAAGATCTGAGGGGATTACCATCCTTTCGGTGGTATGGTAACATGTGAATTTAATAGAGCCATCAAGAGGTAGAGCAGTATTCATGCTTATAGTTTAAGTTGGATCAAAGATAAAGTAAAATTAGACTTGTAACAAAAATGATGATGAGGGTTAGCGCTAAGCAGAAAAAAGCTTATTACTTTTCAGGAAATAAATTCAGTATAGCTTTACTCGTGGTCTCACAGATTCCCCTTTCGGTGATAAGTCCGGTGACATATCTGGCAGGTGTTACATCGAATCCATAGTTCGCAACAGGGGAATTATCATTGATTATTCGAACCCTTCCTATTTCTCCATTTTCGAGTTTCCCCTCCATCCAGCTAACCTCATCACCATCTCTTTGTTCAATAGGTATTTCAAGTACTCCATTATTCATTGAAAAGTCGATTGAAGAGGAAGGGAGTGCTACATAGAATGGGATCTTGTTGTCGAAGGCGGCCAATGCTTTCAGATAAGTACCTATTTTATTGGCTACATCTCCTGTTGAGGTTGTCCGGTCGCTTCCTACAATACACAGGTCCACCAATCCGTGCTGCATCAGATGGCCTCCGGCATTATCGGGGATCACTGTATGCGGAACACCCTCCTGTGCCAATTCCCAGGCGGTAAGTCGTGCCCCCTGATTCCGTGGTCTTGTCTCATCAACCCAAACATGTAGTGAAATACCTTTATGGAATGCCTTATAGATGGGAGCTGTTGCGGTTCCCCAGTCAATGCAGGCGAGCCATCCGGCGTTACAATGAGTGAGAATATTGACTGGCTGCCCATTTTTTGATTTGCTAATCGCCTCAATTAATTTGCAGCCATATTCACCGATTGTATCAGACCAGCTGATCTCCCTGTTTTTTAAACGATCGGCTTCCAAAAGGGCCATTTCGCTGGCGGCTTCTAATGTTGGACAATTAACAAGTTGAACCATCATCTCGTCGATCAGGATAGCAAGGTTTACCGCCGTAGGGCGTGCGGATTTCAGAAATTCAGCATTTTCGGACAATGTATCTTTCCAATTCTGTTCCATCCCGTTAACAAGTCCGAGATAGATTCCGAAAGCACCTGTAACCCCTATCAGCGGAGCCCCCCTGACCGTCATATTTTTAATGGCGTCGTAAGCATCACCTGGAGTTTTCAAGTCAACAATCTGAAATTCGAATGGCAATTTACACTGGTCAATCACCTGAATAATCTGCTTATTATCAGGATGAATCCAAATTGTATGATGATTTTTACCGTTGACCTGCATAAAAAAATTAGCTATTTATTCTGTCCCCCGTATTACCACGGTTTTCGCGGATGATTTTCTAATCAGCTTTCAACCGAAATATTTCCGGGGAATAATTTTGATTAAAGATCTTCTGAAAAAAAGGCCGGATTTGCATCCAGCCTTCCTCTGATTTAATTATTCCATGTTTACGACAAGGGGCTTTATCCATTCCGAGTTTGAAACCCGATATACCCCTGTTTGAAACGATGTGTGGTATCTCCCTATACTAAAAATTTACTCTTTACTAAATGCGGCATCGAAAGCAAGTGAACTAGGGGAAAAGTCAACCTTTTTCACAAATTCGCACGATTCGGCAGCACCCATTTCGCGGTCCATGCCACTGTCTTCCCATTCAACTGAGAGTGGTCCAGTATATTGAATATCGTTCAGTGCACGGATGATCGTCTGAAAATCAATTCTCCCACGTCCAACACTTCTGAAATTCCAGAAACGGCGGTTATCTCCAAATTCAACATGACCACCAAATACACCAACCGTTCCGGGATGTTCGTTCCAGGTCACATCTTTCATGTGAACATGGAAAATCCTGTCGCTGAATTCATAAATAAACCGAACATAATCAACCCCCTGATAGCCGAAATGGCTTGGGTCAAAATTGAAACCAAAAGCCGGATGGTTGTTTAGCGCTTTCAGCGCCCTTTTCGCGGTTTCAATATCGAAAGCGATCTCGGTAGGATGGACTTCAAGCGCATATTTCATCCCCATCTCCTGGTAGGCATCGAGAATTGGGATCCACCGTTTGGCAAAATCCTTGTATCCTTCATCTATTGTCTCCTGCGAAACAGAAGGAAAGGAATAGAGGTATTGCCAGATTGAACTACCGGTAAATCCGTTCACAACTTTTAATCCAAGACGTTTAGCAACTCTGCCCGTTTCAATGATATTGGCAGCAGCCCTCTGACGGATCCCTTCCGGATCACCATCTCCCCATATCTCCGCCGAGAGCATCCCTTTGTGGCGACTATCGGGATTGTCGCACACTGCCTGTCCAACCAGGTGAGTGGAAATAGAGAATAACTGAAGATCGTATTTTTTCAGTAATGCAAGTTTGGCATCGCAATAGACCTGATCTGCCTGATCTACTTCGATATGGTCTCCCCAGCAGGCAAGCTCCAGTCCGTCGTATCCGAACGATTTGGCTTTCTGCGCCACTGTTTCAAGGGTCAGGTCGGCCCATTGGCCTGTAAAAAGTGTAACTGGTCTTTTCATGTGTTTATATTTAGATTATGTTTATTCTGCGAATTTTACCCACTTCTGCTGATCATTATAACCGGCTTCTACCACTGTATCGATAAACTGCATCCCCCTTATTCCATCCTCAACAGTAGGAAAATCAAGCCATTCAGCTTTTGGTTCCTCACCATTCATTTTTGCACGGACAGTTAATGAGAAGTTACGGTAGATATTGGCAAAAGCCTCAAGATATCCTTCTGGATGACCTCCCGGAGTTCGGGTATTGTGTTTGGCGATATCACTCATATAGCCGTTACCGACACGTAAGACTTCTGCCGGCTTGTCACCCCATTTCATGAGAAGAGTATTTGGCTCATGCTGAAGCCATTCCAGCCCCCCTTTATCGCCATAAACCCTCAATTTCAAAGCATTTTCTTCACCAGCAGCTATTTGGGTTGCCATTAATACCCCTTTGGCTCCGTTATCAAAGCGGAGTAATGCGGCGCCGTCATCATCAAGTAAACGTCCCGGAACAAATACATTGAGTTCTGCACAGATTTCAACTGTTTTGAGACCAGTGACATATTCAGCCAGATGATGTGCATGTGTTCCGATATCACCCATACATCCGGCTTTACCTGAGCGTTTTGGATCTGTACGCCAGGAGGCCTGAGCGTTTCCCATATCCTCAAGTTTAGCGGAAAGCCATCCCTGGGGATACTCAACAAAAACCTTTCTTATTTTTCCCAAATCACCCCGACGGACACGTTCGCGAGCTTCCTTCACTGCCGGATAACCCGAATAGGTATGTGTTAGCGCCAATGTCAGACCGGTCTCCTCAATTTTCGCCTTAAGCAGTTTTGCTTCTTCAAGGGTAAAAGTAATTGGTTTATCGATCACAACATTAAAGCCATTTTCGAGTGCCATCATCGCTGGTCCAAAATGTGCAAAATTAGGCGTTACAATCGTGACAAAATCCATCCTGTCACCTTCAGGCAGTTTTGATTCATTATCAAACATCTCCTGATAAGTTTTATAAACGCGGTTATCAGGCAGGAAATAGGACTTCCCTGAGGAGACCGAAATCTCAGGATTAATACTAAAACAACCGCAAACCAGCTCGATCTGGTTATCCATAAAAGCTGCAAGACGGTGGATTGCACCAATAAAGGCATCACTTCCTCCACCTACCATTCCCATTCGTAATTTTCTGTTCATTGTTTGTTTGTTTTGTACCGTTAAGCATTTTAATCGGCAATAAAGTTACAAACAAAACTTAAATGATACTGCGTCTAAGCAAATAATAATATCGGGGGGAGACGATTATTTGTAAAATCAGCGGCACGAAGTTGGTGGATTGGTACTATTTTCGCAACTCAAATAATTCTGAAAATACAGGAAGTTAAAATGGGCTCCAAAAAGAGAAAACCGATGTTGAAAAATCTGATCAATACGCTGATTATAATAATTATTTTAACTGTCGGATATTTTTGTTTCACAATTGGATATGATCTTCGTATCCGATTTATTAACCACTCAGAGATCTGTGATATTGCAGAATTAAATGAAGATTATGCTGCCCGATTTACACGCTTTGTCGATGACATTGAAAGAGAAACTGATTGGAAAGTTGAGATAATCAGCGGATTGCGAACAAAGGAAGAGCAGATCCAGTTGAAACGCGATAATCCACGAAATGCCTCCGTAAAAAAGAGCCGGCATGTGATGGGAAGGGCGGTTGATCTGAATCTCTACAAGCGGAATGGATTTCGATTGATCCGGTTAAAAAAAAGCAGTTCAAAAGCTTCCTGGCAAGCAACAGGTGTCCCCGAAATTGCAAAACGGTATGGACTGTTATGGGGAGGGACTTACCGGAACTACCACGATCCGGTCCATTTCGAGATCAACTAGAAGGGATTTAGGCAATTAGGCTATAGGCATTTAGGCTATGGGTTTTTAGGCTAAGGGCAATAAGTCAGCAGCAATTTAGATTAGACCAATTATTTATAGATGAGATAATCAACACTTACATTTTCAAATTTCGGGGATTTGTACAAATTCATAGTCTCAGAATTCTACTGTGATCGAAAGATGCCAGCCACCAGCCGGTTAAAAAAGTCCCCCGCCACTTTTCAGCGACAGGGGAGTTTAAATTTATAATCGTCTTGTAAAATTAAGCTTTCTTTTCCTCTTTAGCCTTACCAGGAACACGGACAACATAACTGCTCATGTCAACTTTACCAATTTCGAGTTTTTCAGGAAGGTAGTTTAATGATGAATTGGATAACTCCTCCCAGGAGACTTCAGCACCAGAATAGGCAGATTCGCGACCCATAATCGCTGTAAGGCAGGAAATTGCAGTCTCCTCAGCCTGATTGATATGGGTATTTGACCTGATGTGATTCACAAAATCAACATGCTCAAGCACATAAGGATTGGTTTGTTTGAATTCAGCCTTCTCCTTTTCAGCATCATATTTCCATATCACATTACCCTGAAGATCTTTTATCTCCATTGTATTGCTACTCCAGGATCCCTTGGTTCCCTGAAGATGCTCCGATACGTTGTTTTTACATCCATCAATCTGACGGCACATGCTGTGAAGGTGAACGCCACCCTCATATTCAAAATCGATACTGAACATGTCATACTGGTCGCCCGACAATCTCCGTTGTTTGGCTCCAAATCCAACCGCCTTTACAGGTTTCTTCCCAAAGAACCATGTGAAAACGTCGAGATTATGTACATGTTGTTCAACGATATGATCACCAGAAAGCCATTTCCAGTTCACCCAGTCACGAACCATGAATTCCATGTCGGACCACTCTTTTTTACGTTCGCGGTACCATAACATCGATTGGTTCCAATATACATTTCCTGAAACAATCTCTCCGATCAGACCACTCTGTATTTGTTTGAAACTTTCAACATAGCTTCTCTGATGACGACGCTGTGTCCCTGTAACAACGCAAAGTCCCTGTGTTTCGGCCTTTTTGGCTGTAGCAAAAATTAAGCGTGCCCCAACCGGGTCAACACAAATCGGTTTTTCCATGAACACATGTTTTCCCGCTTCAACAGCAGCTTCAAAATGGGTTGGGCGAAATGCCGGAGGAGTAGCAATAATTACGAGGTCAACGCCGGCTGCAAGTACCTTTTTATAATTATCGAATCCAGTGAAGCACATGTTATCCGGAACCTCAACCTTATATTTATCTTTCAGACCTTTGCGACAATCGTCTATCCGATCCTGAAACAGATCACCCAAAGCAACAATCTGGAGATTGTTTGCTGAATCAAGAAAATTCTGAACCGCTCCTGAACCACGGCCACCGCAACCAATAACCCCGGCTTTAAGTACTTTTCCATCAGTTGCCTTATCAACAAGGTTTGGAATGTATGCACCCTGAAGTGACTTCAGAGGAACTAACTTTTCTTTTCCGGGACCACATGAAGCCAATACTGCTCCTGCTCCGATTGTCCCTACAACACCCACAACTGCAGTTGTTGAAAAAAAATCTCTTCTGCTCAACGAATTCTTTTTAGTCATGATCTTTTTGTGTTTAAATGGATTAGATTCTATCTTAAATTTCACTTAATAATAACTGAACTATCAGGTTCACAAACCACCCGGAATCCTACTCCTTTAATATCGGAATACCACCAGATGCTCTTCGGCTGCTGCGGGTCGGTTTTCAACCAGTCGGTAGTCCTGGTAAATCCTCTGGATGCAGCCCTGAGGTCTTTTGCGTCAAAAGAATAATTCCCCCCCCGAATAACAAACTCATCACCAGTTTCTGGTCCCTTGGGATCGGACACGGTCGTTCCGGTTTTTGAATAGCTATTCTCAGCATAGTAATCGGAACAATATTCCATGACATTCCCAAGCATATTCTTCAGTCCAAAAGGATTTGCTTTTACAAATCCTGGTTCCTGAGTTTTCCCGGATGAATTAAGCGTATAGACCACATACCGGCTGATATTTGAGGTATCTGCCCCGAATATTTTACTACGGAATCCCTGCTGCGACAACCGTTTTGGATCACCGGGGAAGAAATAGGGAGTCTCGCTGCCTGCCCTGCATGCATATTCCCATTCGGCCTCGGTTGGCAAACGGTAATGTTTCCCGGTCACCTTTGAAAGCCACTGACAATAGATGGTCGCTGAGTAGTGAGTCATGGTTATGGCAGGACGTCTGCCACTTCCCCATCCCTGATCGGGAATTCCGAAAGGCGGAGTTGGCCCTGTAACCGCATCGGGAGCATTCGCATTGTGTGCCATCACTAAATTGGGATCTACACGTCCCTCTGACATTGTTGAAGCAAAAAACGTCCAGAATTCATCCCACGTTACCTCGATTTCACCCATGAAGAAAGGTGATACCCTGACACTACGTACAGGTCCCTCATCGGCTTTTCTGTAAGGCTCATTTTCGGGACTTCCCATTTTAAATGTACCCCCTTTGACTGCAATCATATTAAAGGAGACTGCACTATTTGGGATAAATTCCCTGAAATTTTCAAAAGTGGTCACTTTTGCAGGCGCCGTAAATAAATTTTGAGATGCAACACTTGTTACCGGTACTCCGGTCATTTTTGCATGTTTGTAATTTGGATTAAAGTGCCCCACATCGAGATGACAATTAATGCATTGTAGATCAAGCCTTTCTGAATTTTTTTCATAATAAAGGTGCGCCGTTCCCCCTTCTGCCGAAAGCCCTTTGGAAAACAGATTCTGATGGCATTTGGTACACGATTCGTTGTAAACGATCTTCACGGCATGTTCAAGAAGCCTTTTGTTTTCCCAGTTAATGGTTTTTTTGTCCTTAAAATAAAAACTATACAAATCGTGCAGACCAGTCATCGCTTTTAAGATCAAATAACGATTATCCTCCTTGGGCGGAAGGTGGCAATCGACACAATGAACTCTAACACCGCTCGGATTGTAAAAATGGGTCGATTTTTTCCAGGAAGCATCGGCATCGGGGTGAATGTGGCACGATTGACAATATTCGTCTGTTGAGGTAAGGCGTATTGCTTTATTGCTGATAAACAATAAGATAGCATAGGTAATAATTCCTGTAAAAAATACGAGCCATGACCATCTGAGGAACTTAAACTTTTTGATCATAAAAAATTAGAAAATGGGTAATCAAGTATTAAAACTGGCTGTTACGAGGTGTCAAATATAGCGAAAAAAAACTTTCACTACCCTTAAAATAAATCCAGTTTAATTAATAATCGCACGAATTTATCAGGATTTTTAACCTTTAGTAAACCGATTTATCATTTTATCTTAAAAATTTCTAATTCTCGAGTATTGGTTCTATCCACTGACGCTCTATTTTTTTGGAATTTCAGCTTCCCACAGATCCCTTCCCGACTTAATCCTGAGCTGATAAACAGGTGTCTTTGGTATAAAAGAGATATCAATAAATGAAATCCGATTGGCTTTATCAATATTCAGGAGCAACGACTGGTAAGGATTGAACTCAAGAGTCACAGGAATCTTTTTCCCCTTGTAATTAATTTCGATAGGATACGTCTCTTTCTTACTGTTAAGCGACTGACCATATTCAAGTGGAAAGGTAAGATGTTGTGCCCTGGGGTTTGCAAAGAAAATTGTCAGACCTTTTTCGGATGATCTGCACCAGTAATCGAATTTTTCGGTTCCTGAAATCAATGGTGCAGACTTCGCCATCTGCGACCAGGAAGATTTAACATTTTTCATCTTTCCAAGTTTATTTAACAAAGCCTGATAATTAATCTTTGACTCGTTCAAACCTGGTTCTGCCGGAATTTGTTTCATACAAACAGTAAATCCCTTACCTGCCAGTTCTGCAATTCTTTCAAGAGCTTCAATATCCATATATTTCACATCTACATAAACTGATGAAAAGGAAAGATCTCCTATTGTTAAACGACCATCTTTATAGTTGGCTTTTTTCAGAAAATCACCATTGATCCATAACGGGCGCCACCCCTTAAGTTCTTCAGGCAGATAGGTATAGCGCTGTTCGTAAGCTCCCCAGGCCCATTTCATCTGTTTTTCAAGTGGCAGGTCTCCGGCAATCCAGGTATCTTCGGTAGGTAAATAAACAGCTACATCCGAATAGGTCACCCCTTTTTTCAGCCAGGACGAGACCTTCTCCATGTATTTATTAAAAGCCGGAAGTTCCGGCGCCAGCGAACCGCTGGATCTGCTCGGCTACTTGGTCATAATCGGCGATGAGTTTTTCCGCGGGTGCATCCTGGTAGGGCCGGTCCGGCTTGTTGGCGAAGGCGTGAAAAGCCAGCTTTAGCCAGTGTGCGTTGTCTTTCCATTGACTCTTGTAGCGATCTGACAATTCGGTCAGCTTGAAACCGTCTTCCGCCTCGAAGTAGATGTTGACGGAGAACCGTGTGCCGTACTTATGGTTCAAGTCCCTCAGCAGCTTGAGGTAGGGGGAATTGAACAGGGAGTTATACCGTTTCCGAGCGATGTCGCGCAGAAAATAGATGTTGTCATCCAAGGCGAAGTGGTAACGGGGTTGAGAATTTCGATCCCAAACCACCCGGACGCGGCTCTCGCCTCCCGCGGAAGGCAGCCCGGAGGCCGCCACAATCTCGGTGACTTTTTGGCGAAGGACGACCTCGGCAAGAAACTGGTTGCCGTCCTGCTGCGCGGGCAGTCCGTTGACGGTGACCAAGCCGGCTGGCGCCGCCGACACCACCGTCGAAGGCAGGAAAGCAGCCGCCGCACCTGCTGCGGCGCCGCGTAGAAAGTTGCGCCGATTGAACAGACGTGGCGGATGAAAACTGGCAGTTTGCGATTCAAAAGGCATCAGTTCTGGGGCCTGGCACAGTAAGGAAGAATCGGCCTTCATCTGGATTCTCTATCGGACATTGCTGATTTATTACCGCATCGTCCCGGTAAGCGAAAGGGGATTCATTCGAAGAAAATGCTCGCGGCTGGCAATGGTGCGCATCTCAGGCCAATCGCCAGGAAACGCCCGCCCTGCGCGGTTTTCCGCCGATTACCAGTAGCGCATGGCGCTGCGGTATAGCGCGCCCAGATCCCTTTCGCTGATATCGCGCGGCGCGTTGGTCAGCAGGCGCTGCTGCGCCCAGGCGCCTTTGGTGAGGCCCGGAACATCGGCATCCAGGTAGCCGACGCCGCCGACGCCGTTGGGGATGCCGGTGGCTTTCATCATCTTGATCAATTGCCCGGCGATGATTTCTGCTGCGTCTTCGTTCGTCGCGCCTTTCGTCTCTGCCCCCAGCCAGGCAGCACCGTGGATATGGCGCTCGGGGCAGGCACAGGCGGTAAAGCGGAACACCGAGGGCGCGTTGACGATCACGCTCATACCGTGCGGCACCATCGGTTCTTCCTGCGGATAGCCCTCGGGTCGGAAGTCGCGCACCAAGCCCGCGACCGAATATGCCATGCCGTGCGGCACAT
>Ga0118677_10011771_pt2 | contig 11489 bp, 12 predicted proteins | sample AliMusrvi5mmetaG_FD_86154 | JGI IMG/M metagenome (GOLD analysis project Ga0118677, IMG submission 86154) | reverse complement strand
CACCACGGACAGCTTCGTGGTGAAGCCGCTATTTTTCCGCGGCGGCGATATAGGCTCGCTGGCGGTGCACGGCACCATCAACGACCTGGCCATGGGCGGGGCAGAACCGCTCTACCTGAGTGCCGCGTTCATCCTGGAGGAGGGCCTGTCGATCGACGTGCTGGCGCGCATCGCCGAGTCCATGGGCAAGGCCGCCGAAGCCGCGGGCGTGGAGATTGTCACCGGCGATACCAAGGTGGTGGAGAAGGGCAGCGGCGATGGCGTCTTCATCAACACCACGGGCATCGGGCGCGTGCGGCCCGGCACGCACCTATCGGCCGCCAACGCGCGCCCTGGCGACAAGGTTCTGCTCAGCGGGTACCTGGGCGACCACGGAATCGCCATTCTTTCGGAACGCCAGGACATCGGCTTCGACGCGCCCATCGAAAGCGATTCGGCGGCGCTGCACACGCTGGTGCGGGACATGCTGGCCGCGCGACCCGCGGCAGTGGTCATCCCCAACTACCGCACGGACCGGCTGCCGGAAGAGGATCACGCTTTCATCAGGGAACACTACGTTTCTCTTACGGACGATTTCCGCGTAGTGGGTAAAGTGCTGCCGGCGGGAGGGGGCACTTTTGAGATCGTTCATCCGGGACGCTACCGCGTCTCTTCGCTCGAAGGGTCCGATCTCGCCGGGACCTATCCGGACGGTTTGGCGGGATTAATGACGCCGGTGGTGGAGGGGAGCATAATCGGAACGCTGGACGGCGTGCCGTTGTCAAAACGCCCGGTCGAGCTGACGGTGGGGACCCACCGGATCGAGACCAAGCCCGATTGCCAGGCCGCAGTGGTTTGGATGGGGCCGCGGAAGGAGCGAATAGGACGATTGGGCGGCAGCGATCGTCGCTTCCTGTTCAGGAGATGGTATTAGAAACTGCGCCGCGTGAGGGCACGCGGCCTACAAGCGCACATCCCGCTGCTGTAGGCCGCGTGCCTCACGCGGCGTTCCCGAGTGTCGGATGACTTAGGGCCCTGCCGTTATTGCGTTCTGACCGTACCCGATGATGAGCGGGATGTTGGACTGGAGCAAACTGGCATTTCTTAGCATTGACGCCTTGTAGAAAGGCTCTGGGCTAGGTTGGTTTGACAAGAGCCAAGGTGTCTGACCTTCGTCATCTCATCTCTCGTGTGTTTGCCGGATCACTGCGGAGGCCAAAGGGCAGTGGCGATTGCATCGCGAGGCGAAACGGCGGCGGGTAATGCGGGGGAGTCGAAATTAATGCGCTCCTTCTCGACCACCAGCGGACGTTTGTGCACGCGCGTGTGGATAGACCCGATGTATTCGCCAAGGATGCCGATGAAGAAGAGCTGGATGGAGCCGAGGAAAAAGACACCAATCACCACCGGAGCGATACCGACGGTGAAATTCTGCCAGAATAACAACTTGTAAACCAGGTAGCCCAGGCCGACCAGGAAGCTCAGGATCGAAGCGCCGAATCCCAGCATGGTTGCCAGTCGCAGCGGGATCTTGGAGAAGCTCGTAATCCCGAGCATCGCTATGTCGTAAAGCGTATAGAAATTGTTCTTGGTGAAGCCGCGCTTGCGCACGGGCTGCACAAACGGGATCTGCGCCACCGGAAAGCCGAAATCGCAGATGATGCCGCGCACGTAGGGATACGGATCGTCCAGGCCCTTGAGCAGGTCAATTACCTGGCGGTCATAGAGCCCGAAGCCGGTCACGTTCTTGAGCAGCTTTACCTGACTCAAGCGCGACACAAGTTCGTAGTAGGCCTTGCGGACGAGGAAGAACAACGGCGACTCCTCACTCTGGTTCTTCACGCCCAGGGCCAGTTTGAACCCCTGCTCCCATTTCTCGATGAACTGCGGAATCAACTCGGGCGGGTCCTGCAAGTCCGATACCAATGCGATGATCGCGTCACCGCGGGTTTGGAACATAGCGTGGACCTGGCGAACGTGACCAAAGTTCCGCATGTTCAGGATGACCTTGATGCGCTTGTCCGCCGCCGCGAGTTTCCGCAGCAGGTCCTGGGTGCCGTCCGTCGAGTCGTTGTCGATGATGACGTACTCGAAGTCGTATTTTCCGCGGAACGGCTCGACCGCCGCCCAAACCCGGTGGAGCAGTTCCTCGACGTTCTCCACCTCGTTATAGGTGCCACTGACCAGGCTGATTGTCTTCATCACAAAAAACTCAGATCATCATTTGCCGAGTGTTTTTCGTCCGCTGCTCCTGTTTTCAACTCAAACAAGCACCCGCTCATGGGGTACCGCGTACAGCACCTGCTCCCAGCAATCGTCGCTGTAGCGCCGCAGGAAGTACTTGTACCGGTCCGTCATCGCACTGACCTGAAGCGGAATCTCCCACAGGTCCGTCTGGCGGTGATACAAGCAGATCGCAAGCACCGGCGCGTCGCGCTGGATAATTTGCTGCGCTCCGGCCAGCGCCTGCGGTTCGGCGCCTTCAATGTCCATTTTGATGTAGGTTACTCCGCGAGCACCCGGAATATCGTCCAGCTTGCGGCAATGAACTTCGATGGATCCTTGTCCATCGAGATAGTTGGATGCAACTGACCCGGTGGAATGAAAGCAAATGGTTCCGTTAGCCGAGCCGACGGCAGCCTGGACCACCTCGATCTTTGCTCCCACCGCAGCCGGCACCTTCTCAACAAGTTGTCTCAGTCTTTTCGCGTTTTCTGGATCGCCTTCAATGGCTACTGCGCCGCCAAACCACCCGCACGTGCGCTTCAGGAAGGCCGCGATGGAATCGCCATCGAACGCGCCGCAGTCAACGAATACTTCGTCAGGCTTCAGGTTCAACAACTCCAACGGGAAGTAGGTCTGGTCGGCTGGCAGGTACGGCGGTAGATCACAATCCAGGGTGTAGCGGAAGCGGATTTGGGCAACGTATTCCTGCCGGGAGAATTCATCGGCCCAGAGTGCAAATGCCTCTCGAATACGCGCGGCGTGTGAACACATCAGGGAAGGCAAGTTGAGAGCCTGCCACGGAAGAAGGCTGTTGGGGTGTCGCATGGCCAACTGCGGGAAGGTCATGACATTAAGACCCAGATTCCGTAATCGCGCCACGACCGCGCTCGCGGTGTAGATCGTTACCACGATGGGTGTTTGTCGTCCAAAGCGGTTGATGGCCTCGGCCAGTGAAAGCACCGGGAGTCCGTCCACCGTTGTCTCCCAAGCGAAGGGATTGTTGTCGGCGAACGCCAGGGGTTCCACGCCATCCCGGCGCAGACCGGCCAATGCGGTCCGCCCGAGCGTTCCACAACCGAAGAGTACTGGCCGGCTAGTGGCATCGAGCATGCCTGGCTGAGCAACATCTTGTTCACGCTGCCGCAGTCGTTCTACAGGCTCGGCCAACAACGCCTCAAGGGCCAGCGCCTTTGGCTGATTCGTGTTAATCACGATCTCTCACAGTTTCGGTTTTTGCGCGATTACCCGTTCAGAGCAATCTCCCGAATGACGACATGGTTGATTTCCGGAACCTCCCAGCGCTTCAAATGACAGTCCAACCCCCGTCCACGACTAATGCATGCCCCGTGACGTAGCTAGATGCATCAGACGCCAAGAAAACCAAGGCTCCCGCCAATTCCTCCGGCCGCCCAATCCTGCCAAGACAGGTCCGCTGTGCCAGGCGTTCCAGGAAGAAATCACTGTCGTGGACGCTGTTCGGGCCGGGATCCTGTGTGTTAGAAAATGGTCCGGGAAGGATTGCATTTGCCCGAATGCCATAAGACCCCAAAAAAGAGGCCACGTATCTCGTAAACGCCAGCATCGCCGCTTTGGCGGCAGAATAGCCGGGCGGGTTCAAGAAGTTGGTCCCCTCGTACAGGTGCGGACTGGGGGCAACGATGGCGTACATCGTGGAGATGTTGATGATGCTTCCCTTGCGCCGGGCTTTCATTCCCGGACCCAGTTTCTGAACCGTGAGCGCCGGCCAATACACTCCGCTGGTAAAATGTCGCATCCATTGATCAACAGGCGCGGCTTCAAGCGTGCCGTTGGGCGAGTTGAAACCGGTTTTAGGTCCGAGTTCGTGTGCGTTATTGATCAAGATTTCGACGGATGGCTCCCGCGCTGCAATCGAGTCCAGCACCTTTTCCAAGGCGGGCAGATCATACATGTCCACGCGGTGACTCGCTACACGGTCGAGGCCGAACTCCGCGATCCATTCCGCCGCTTGCTTGTCCAGCGTTTCCGACCGACCAAGTGCGATCACGCGCGCCCCATTGCACAGCAGCACGCGGCCAAAAGTCCGCCCGAGGAAACCCGCTGCGCCGGTGAGCACGACGGTTTTCCCTTCCAGTGAAAACAATGAACTCGCGTGCAGGTTCACCAGCAACTCCTTCCACCATCAATAATCAGGTTGTTTCCTGTCATGTAGGATGAGGCGTCGGAACTAAGGAACAGAATCGCACCCTGGTATTCATCGAGTTTGGCCATGCGCCCGAGTGGAATCAGCTTGGAGAGCCGCTGCACGAACTCATCGGGTTGCTGATTGTAAACGCCACCGGGCGAAATCGCGTTGACGCGCACGCCACAATCCGCCCAATAGGTTGCCAGGTACCGGGTCAAGCCGATCAAGCCGCTCTTGACTACCGAGTACGTGACCGGCTTCACGGGCTGTTGGTCATCGGGAAGGTTGGGTTGGCGGTACAATCGCTGGTCAGGCGCGATCACTGCCAAATCAGATGCGACGTTTACAATCACTCCTCGCTTGCAGCGCGCCATTTCGGTTCCAAACACCTGACTGCACAAGAACGCGCCAGTCAGGCCCACGGCCAGGTCCGCATCCCACATTACCAGCGGGAAATTCTCCAGCCGCGACCTAGCCAGCCCTGCCGGCGACTCCACTTTGGGATTGTTGGCGGCGTTGTTGATGAGGATGTCCACGCGCCCAAGGCGGGCCATCACCGTGTCGAGCAATTCGCGGACTTGCTCCGGTCGGGTGATATCCACGCGACAACCCATGGCTTCCACACCGACTTGATCAGCCAACTGTTTCGCCTTGGTTTCCGGCTCAGCGGCGGGCAAATCCACCAACACCGGTCGCCCGCCAAAGCTGGCAATGACCTCCGCGTGCTTCCGACCCAGCAGTCCGGCACCACCCGTAATGATGGCGACCCGACCCGTAAGGTCGAACAAGTTCGGTACAGCTTTTCCACTCATGTTCAAGTCAGATGCTTCGGGTTTGTCCGCCATCAGCCACGACACAGGCGCCGGTAATGAACGAGGCCCGGTCTGATGACAAGAACACTATCACATCCGCAATTTCCTCCGGTCGGCCAAAGCGTTGAAGCGGCACCTCGGTGTTTATGAAGCGCCTCACTTCTTCACCCCGTTCGGCCAAGTGCTTTTCCCAGGAGCCTCCCGGGAATAGCACATTCCCGGGAGCCACGCAGTTCACCCGCACATTCGAGGGGCCAACTGACCGGGCGAGGTTCTTGCCGAAGTTCACCAAGGCAGCCTTGGCAGCGCTATATGGCATTGGCGCAGGCGTACTTTCCAACCCGACAATTGAGACGACCAACACCACGCTACCGTGTTGGGCTTGCGCCATATCCGGTAGAACCTCAGTGACCAGCCGCGAACTACCCCACAAATTGACCTCGAATGCTTTCAGCCAGTCAGCTTCGGTCAACTTCCACCCTGTAGTTCCCCGGCCGCTGCCGATATTGGCCACGACGCAATCCAGCTTGCCCCAACGGTCACGAATTTGCTCCAGAACCGCTCGAATCACCGGGGTCTGCGACAAGTCGCCCGCACAGGCCATCACCCGATCGGCGCCGAACTCCCCCTCGAATTCGTGCGTAGTTTCGAGGAGCGATTCGGCATTACGGCCGGTGATGACCGTCCTGCAACTGTCGGCTAGAAATGCCCGTGCCGTTGCTTTGCCGATCCCCCGCGAGGAACCCGCAATCAATACCACACGGTCCTTGAGACCCAAGTCCATGCTTACGGGATCCTCGAGAGATAGTTCAGGACAAACGCGCGGTTCTGTCGAGCCCAATTCACTTCGTCACCGCCGACGCCCCGGGCGACCTGGAGAATGATATCCCCTGCGTAACGCACTTGTGACAAGCAATCGAACAAGGCGGCAAAATCCGCGCCACCAGCTCCCAGCGGCACCGTGGCACCACCCCGGATACGGTCTTTGATGTGCACGCTGCCCACCCGCGTTCCGTAAGCCGCGAATTCCTCACGGCAACTGTAGCCCAACGAAGAGCTGTTGCCGGAATCATAATTCACCTTGAGGAGGGCGTGCGGGAGTTGATCCAGCAACTCCACAAAGCGACTGGGCATTAAGGATGTTTCCAAGTGCAACTCAATTCCGGTCTCTTCGGCGAAGGGAAAAGCTCTTCGCAATACCGCGATCACGCTGGCCATCTCTTCGTTCGTCTCGATGCGCGACGAATCCACAAACGGAAGAACTATCCGGCCGATCTCGAGCCGTTGTGCGCGCCGCAACAGCCAGAGCAGGGTCACCAACCGCTCTTCCAACTCCGCCGCGGTCGCGCGCAGCAACGGTTGGTCCATGAAGTAATCGGCACAAATCGACCGCACCTCGACATGATGTTGCATAGAGAGCGACTGCATCCGCTCAATACCTTGGTCGGTCCCCAGCGGGTTGACGCCGGCACCGTAGGCATCATAGATCCACTCAATAGCCGAAAGTCCTGCCTCGGCCGCCAAGCCAAATTCCATTTCCCAGTTCGCGCGCGGAAAGCACTGAATCCGATTCTCGACCGGCGGCACCAGCCGCCCCTGCATGATCCCAATCCTGTTCATTATTCGTCCAATGGTGGAATGAGCATGTTTGAGCGGAATTCTTGACGGTCAAGAAAAGGCCAGAGATCTTCCAGCGGCTTGGAGATCATGGTGCCATCGGGCCGTTGCATCGAAGACAGCCGCGGCGCTCGTTGCTCTTCGAGAGGCGCCAACACCTCGCACACAACCGGGCCCGGCATTTCGAGAACCGCCCGGATTTGCTCTCGCAGATCGAGCGGGCTAGCAATGCACATGGAACGTACTCGGTATGCCTCAGCCACTTTCTTAATGTCTGGCAACGTCAGACCACTGGTGGCATCAGCGGCGACCAGATGCTGAAAGTAGTTTTGCTGGGAGGTGCGAATAGAAGCGTAGCCCCCATTATTCACAACGAAGAACTTGATTGGTAGCTGCAAGCGGCGCACCGTTTCCAGTTCTTGAATGTTCATCTGAAAACCCCCATCACCGTCAATGCAAATTGTGCGTCGGCGCCCTCCCGCCAGACAGGCTCCCAGGCTCGCCGGTAATCCGAAGCCCATCGCGCCCAACCCGCGGGTGTGGAAGATGCGCTGACCGCCTTTGACCTTGAAGGCCAACAAGATCAGCTCCACCGCACTGCCTGAACTACCGGAGGCGACGAGATCAGCCGCGCTGAGTTCTTCCGAAAGAACTTCGGAGAAATGGTAAAGACTGACCCGATCCTGCCGTGCACGATGTTCGGGTTGAACGACCGGATAACGCTGTCTCCAATCCTGGCATCGCTGCACCCAGGGCAGGTAGCTTGGCAATTCCGCATGAGCGAGCTGTCGGTTGAATTCCCGTAGAAAGACGCCGACGTCGGCGATGATCGGCAGCAGAACCGATGTCTTCATCTTGCTAATCTCTGCTTCATCGATATCGACCATCACTTTGACGGCTTTGCGGGCGAGCTTGTCGTGCGCATAGCCGGTCAGGCCCATATCCAGGCGCGCGCCGAGGGTCAACAGCAGGTCGGAGTTCTGAAGCGCGAAATTGGCACCACGAGGCGCGATTGACCCGGGGCGGCCCGCAAAGAGCGGGTGGGCGTCACCAATCAGATCCATTGCCAACCAAGTGGTGAGAACAGGCGCCTTGAGGCGCTCGATCATTTCGGCAAACTCAGGGACGGCGTGCGCAACGTGAACGCCGTTACCGGCCAGGATCACCGGGCGTTTGGCAGCCTTCAGAAAGTCCAACAGCTTGTTGGCAGATGCAGAGACATCGGTGGCTGGTTGGTCTTGTTTGGCAGGGGTGAATCCGGCCAGTTGGGCGGGATCGATTTGGGCCGCTTGAACATCGAGCGGGATATCCAGCCACACCGGGCCAGGACGACCGGTCGTGGCCCAATGCAGGGCTTTTTCGAGATGATAACGAATAGTATCCGGCTCCACCACGGTCACGGCGTACTTGGTGATGGATTCGACGACGGATACGATGTCGATTTCCTGCGATCCCAATTGTCGGAGACCGCCGCGTTTGAGATCGGCTCGCTTGACTTGGCCGGACAAGAACAGGCACGGCATGGAGTCGAGCCAAGCACCCGCGACGCCCGTGACGGCATTTGTGCCGCCGGGGCCGCTCGTCACCATTGCTACGCCTACGCTGCCGCTGACTTTCGCGTAGGCCTCAGCCGCAATCGCACAGGCTTGCTCGTGGAGGTTGCATACAAATTGCAGGCGTTTGCATCGGCCCAAGGACTCGTTCAAGTGCATGGCGCCCCCGCCGGGGAGCATGAAGACATGCTTGACGCCTTGGTCGGCGACGAATTCCATTACGTAATCAGAGAGTTTCACGGCAACAGGTAATCCAGCAATTCACGCACGGCGCCCTGCCCGCCGGGCCGCTTGGCGATGAACCTGGCGACCGCCAGGACGGACGGGTGGGCATTGGCTGGCGCCGCGCCTAGGCCAGCCAGTTGGAGGGCGGGCACGTCGTTGATGTCGTCCCCCATAAAACAGACCTGGGACAGGTCCAATCCCTGCGATTCGGCGAAAGACCGCAGAGCGACGGTCTTGTCCTTGCAGCCTTGATAGACGTTCGTGATTTTCATCTTCCTGGCGTAGCGCGTGATCAGGGCGTTTTCCTCGCCGGAGATCAGCGCGAAAACGAAGCCGGCCTTGCTTGCCCGGGAGATGCCCATGACATCCCGAAACGAGAATCGTTTCCACTCGGCATTGTCCGGGCCCCACCAGAAGGCGCCGTCGGTCAAGACGCCATCCACGTCTAGGGCCACGGCTTTGATCTGGACCTTCGGCATATTCACTTACGCCGCAGCTTCTTCTGAATCGGCACTTCGCTGGGATACACGCGTTTGACGCCGTCGCCCATAGCCGGTTCGAGGTAACGGATGTGCTGGATCACCTTCGAGATTCCGGAGGGCCCGAGGGAGGCCGCCTGGTCGGAGCCCCACATTGCGCGGTCGAGGGTGATGTGCCGTTCGACCACACACGCGCCCAGCGCGACCGCCACGGCGGAGGTGACGACACCAGTTTCGTGCCCGGAATATCCCACCAGCACGCCATACCGCTGGCGCAGTATGGGTATGACCCTGAGATTTAGTTCGGTGTTGGCGGAGGGATAGGTGCTGGTCGCGTGCAGCAGGATCAGGTTCTCCTTGCCGAGGACCTCGACCGCATGATCAATCTGCTCGAGGGTGCTCATGCCGGTCGAGACCAGCAGGGGGCGTTTGCCCGCCGTCTGCCGCGTGTAGCGCAGCAGGCCATCGTCGGTCAGCGAGGCGGAGGCGATCTTGTAGCATGGCGGCTGGAATTGCTCGATGAAATCAACTGAGGCTTCGTCCCAGCAGGATGCGAACCAGGCAATTTCCTCCTCCTTGCAATAACGGTCAATCCCGTCGTACTGCTCTTTGCCAAACTCCAAGCCGCGTTTCAGGTCGCCATTGGTGTCGCCGAACGGGTTCTCCCGCGGCTTGGCCAGCTCTTCAGCGGTATAGACGACCTCGACGGTCCGCTTCTGGAATTTGACCGCATTGCAGCCGACGGCTTCGGCCATTTCGATCAGTTTCCTGGCAATCTTAAGATCGCCGTTGTGGTTGATCCCGATCTCGCCGATGACATAGCACGGGTGGCCGTCGCCGACGAGGGTGCTGCCGAGTTTTAGTTCATTCATAGGTTGTCTCAATAAAAGCAGAAATTTGGAAAGCAGAAAGCAGAAATCACCAATTCAAAAGCTGAAACGCTGAAATGCTGAAAGCGGAGAACAGAGGTCAGTGGCCAGAGCGAGTAATTTGCGGTGTTCCGCGGGCGGCGTGCCAGAAACGAAGCACATAAATGACCGTCGGACCATGAAAGACCTCGTAGATAATCCGGTATGGCCCGTGGATGATCTCCCGCACCGCAGGCTCATTCACTTCCGGCACAACGCGTCCCCTTTCAGGCAAAGCTCCGATAGAGAGGGCTTTATCAATCAGAAGGTTCCCGAAGGCCCTGGCGTGGTCAGGACTATCTTTGGCGATATACCGGACAATGTGCGCCAGATCATCCTGAGACTGCGGCGTCAGAATGACTGGGAAGCCCATGTATCTACCAGCTTGCGTACGTCTTCCGCCGGAACTCCCTCCCCTCGCCTAGCCTGCTCGCGGGCGGCCCGTATGCCGCCGAGAAGCTCGATCTGCCTGGCAATTTCCTCCAAAGGCATGTCCTCCGGAAGCTTGCCGACGAGGTCAATGACAATCTCTCGGTTGCTCATGTTCTAATTATCTCAGAAAATGGCGGCATTGGCAAGGACGACGGGACCATTCAAACTGCTGAAAAGCTGACATGCTGAAAAGCTGAATGTCTCGAACTTGTCTGTCATCGGCGAGGCTGCTTCCCGCGATTCAGGGAGCGCGCTCAATGGCTGCGGTTTTGGCGATGCCATGAAACAGTCCGCCGGATGGCCTCACTCAAGTCCACTGTTTGCTGCAAACCCAGTTCGGTCCGGGCCTTCTGGGTGGCCGGCACATAACGGGACGCTGGCTGCGCTGACGCTTGCGCGATCTGAATCGAAGGCGGCGGAGTGACGCTGTCGCGGACGGCCTGCGCCACTTCCGCGATGGTCACGCCTGCCTCGGAGCCGACGTTGTAGGCCTGGGCTGGGTGTCCCTGAAACAGAATCGTCCAGAGCCAGACGGCGAGGTCGGCAGCGTAAAGGTAAGAACGAAGCGGGGAGCCGTCACCTTTTACGAGGATGGGGCCGCCGCGCAGGGCGTCGCGGATGAAGTTGCCGATGGCGAAGTGCGCGTGCAGGGGCAGGTGCGGCCCGACGAAGGCAAAGCAGCGGGCGATCTTCGCTTCAAATCCATGCTTGCCGCTCGCGAGGGCGCAGAGGAGTTCCGCCGCGCGTTTCCCCTCGCCATAGGCGGAGGCCGGGTCGAGCGGATCGGGTGCGCCGGAATAATCCTCGGGCACGTGTGCCAGGTTGGAGCGTTGGCGACCATAGACGGCGCCGGAACTGGTAAAGAGCAGCTTGCGCGTGCCGTGGGTGGCCGCGAATTCCAGCACCCGGCGGGTGCCGTCCAGAATCGTGGCGAACATCTCCCCCGGCTCGACTGGGGCACTGGAGGTGGTTCCGGCGTGGATCACGTAGGAGAAGTTGCCCTCCGGGAACTCAAAATCCCGCACATCGCCACGAACAAACTTCAGATCTGCGCGAGCAGCTAAGTGGGGGGCCTTCACTGCGAAGGCCTCAGG
>Ga0118677_10013895_pt1 | contig 11490 bp, 10 predicted proteins | sample AliMusrvi5mmetaG_FD_86154 | JGI IMG/M metagenome (GOLD analysis project Ga0118677, IMG submission 86154) | reverse complement strand
CTAATCAATTTATTTTTTTATGGAAGAAAATGCCATACGAATACCTACTGCATTTGCATGAGCCTGAAGTCCTTCCGCTTCTGCCATCAGTAATACAGAGCCTCCTATATTTTGTAATCCTTGCTCCGATAATTTTTGATAAGTTATCTTCTTTACAAAACTATCAACACTTACACCACTATAGGCCCTGGCAAATCCATTCGTAGGTAATGTATGATTGGTGCCACTCGCGTAATCCCCTACACTTTCCGGTGAATAATTTCCCAGAAATACGGAACCTGCATTCGTGATCTTCTCAGCGATGGATTCATTATTTTCACAGGCGATAATCAGGTGCTCTGCTGCATATTCATTCACTAAATCAATTCCTTCTTCTATATCTTTCAATACTATCAGGGTACTGTTTTTTAAAGCTGCCACAGCTATTTCTTTTCTGGGTAAAACGGCAAGCTGCTTTTCTAACTCATTCTGTACTTCATTGATAAGATTTTCAGATATCGATACCAATATAACCTGGCTATCAATACCATGCTCTGCCTGGCTTAACAAATCTGCTGCCACAAATGAAGCATTGGCTGAATCATCGGCCAAAACACATACTTCGCTGGGACCAGCAGGCATATCAATGGCAATTCCTTCCTGCTGAATCAACTGTTTAGCGCATGTGACATATTGATTACCCGGTCCAAAAATTTTATATACCCTGGGTACTGTTTCTGTTCCATAGGCCATAGCAGCAATCGCTTGTACACCGCCTATCTTAAACACTTTTGAAATACCTACCAGACTGGCGGCATAGAGAATGGCAGGATTCAGTTTACCATTTTTATCGGGGGGTGAGCAAAGGATAATTTCTTTGCATCCGGCTATTCTGGCCGGAATACCCAGCATTAAAATTGTTGAGAAAAGAGGTGCTGTACCCCCTGGAATATATAAACCTATTTTTTCTATACCAATACTTTTCCGCCAGCAAAAAACACCAGGCATGGTTTCTGTTATTTCGGGGGGTACCAGTTGTTTTTGGTGGAAGGAATCAATATTGTTTGCTGCGATTTGAATTGCCTTTTTCAATTCGGCAGAAAGCAGGTATGAAGACTCAGTAAATTCTTCCTCGGAAACCAATACATTTTCTATATCTGCTCCATCAAACTGTTGTGTAAATTTTCTGACAGCTATATCTCCATTGCGTTTTACTTCATTCATTACGGATAGTACGGTATCCTGTAACCGGCTAATATCAAATGATGGGCGGCTGATAATTTTTGCCCACTCATTTTTTGATGGATAAGAAATGATATTCATGCTCGAAAAAAATTAGTGTTTATACAATCATCTTTTCAATTGGTACAACCAGGATTCCCTGGGCACCGGCCGCTTTCAACTGTTCAATAATATCCCAGAAATCATTTTCATTGAGTACACTATGTACACTGCTCCAACCTTCTTCTGCCAATGGAAGTACCGTAGGGCTTTTCATACCGGGCAACAATGCAATGATCTCCGACAATTTATTATTGGGGGCGTTTAGCAGGATATATTTATTGTTACGTGCTTTTTTTACAGATTGGATCCTGAATAAAAGCCGGTTTAACAATACTTGTTTTTGAGTAGAAAGATGGTTATTTTTTATCAGTACTGCCTGCGATTGGAGGATGGTTTCTGATTCTTTCAACCCATTCATAAACAAGGTTGAACCACTGCTAACCAAATCGCAAATCGCATCAGCCAAACCGATACCGGGTGCAATTTCAACACTACCACTGATTTCGTGAATTTCGGCAGTTACACCGTTCTTTTTGAGAAAATCAGATAGAATTACCGGATAGCTTGTGGCAATTTTTTTTCCTTCCAGAAAACGGATCCCGGTATACTCATCATTCCTGCCTACTGCCATACTCAACCGGCATTTTCCAAATCCCAATTTTTCTTCTACAGATACTTTTTTCTTTTTCTCATACACTACATTCTCTCCAACAAACCCAATATCTGCCACTGCATCTTCTACATATTGGGGAATATCATCATCCCTTAAAAAATAGACTTCAATAGGAAAATTACTGGCTTCCGCTTTTAGTTTATTAACACCATTACTGATATCTATCCCGCATTCTTTCAATAATTTGATAGAATCGTCATGCAGTCTGCCACTTTTTTGGATAGCCAGTTTCAATTTACTTACCTCTTCGCGGGATACCTCTGGATTCGTGTTTTTCATTTCCGTATTCATACTATTTATTTCTGATTGATCCCTGAACCTCATTACGAATCAGGGAAGGGTTTACAAAGAAAAAGGCTTACCAACCGGTAAGCCTTTTAATGTTTTATTGTGACCAGCACAAAACACCAACAGCCTACCCTTGGGGTAAGAAATGATGGTGGTGTATGTGTGCAAATATTTTCATAATCTGATGCAAAAGTAACTGCATCTGAGAATACCGACAAATTTTTTTCGCTACCGTGATAAATGGGAACCTAAAGAAGGGTTTTCTAAGTATCTTGCTGAGAACAAGTCAATGAATAATGAAACCCATCACTCTTACCATTCTTTCGTTTGTCGCCCTGATTTTCTGTTTTACTGATTTGTATGGGCAATCCCGCAAAAAATTGGTCTGGAGCGATGAATTCAATTATACCGGACTTCCGGATTCAAAAAAATGGGGATACGATACTGGTGGAACCGGTTGGGGTAATGAGGAACTGCAATACTATACATTTCAAGAAGCAAAGAACGCCCGAGTAGAAAATGGACGGCTGATTATTGAAGCCAGGAAAGAAAATATTGGTACGAATCCATATAGTTCTGCAAGACTGGTTACAAAGGGCAAAGGAGATTGGACCTATGGTCATATTGATGTGAGGGCCAAATTACCTAAGGGAAGAGGCACCTGGCCTGCTATCTGGGCCTTGGGTTCTACTATACCGCTTACCTGGCCTGATGATGGGGAAATCGATATTATGGAACATGTAGGGTATGACCAGGGAGTCATTCATGCTTCCATACATTGTAAAAAATATTTTCACAGTATAGGTACCCAGAAAACAGCCATTATCTCTGTTCCGGATTGTAGTGAAGCATTTCATGTGTATTCACTAGACTGGACTCCCGATACAATTACCATGCTGATAGATAAGAAACCTTATTTCAGTTTTCATAATGAGCATACTGGTAAACCCAGCTGGCCGTTTGATGCACCATTTCATTTGTTGCTCAATATCGCCGTTGGCGGAAGCTGGGGAGGGCAAAAAGGGGTAGATGATCTGGTTTTCCCTCAAAGAATGGAAATTGATTATGTAAGGGTATACCAATGATTTCTATTTGAACTGTCTTCAAATTCATGTTTAATCTTATACTACAAAACCACTATTCATGAGAAAAACAAAACAACTGTTAGCGCTAAGTATTAGTCTCACTATTTCCTGCTTCCTGTTTGGTCAGGATGCTGTCAATTATCAGGTTCCGCCTAAAGACATCGCAGACCTGCTATTGGCTAAACCCACTCCTCTTGTGAAAATTGACAGTAAAGCGGAATGGATGTTATTAAGTGAAAGAAATTCTTATCCAACAGTAGAAGAATTGGGGCAGCCGGAAAATAAAATTGCAGGACTTCGCCTGAACCCTAATAATTTTTCACCCAGCAGGCAGTCGTTCATCAACAATTTTACGCTTAAGAATATCAAAACCAATAAAGCTTATTCTGTATCCGGATTACCGGCGAATTTATTAGCCGGTAATGTTAGCTGGAGTCCTTCAGAAAATAAAATCGCTTTTACCAATACCACAGGAACTAAAGTAGATTTATACATAGTAGAACTTGCCACACAAAAAGCTACCAAGATCAATAAACAGGCTTTGAATCTGGTTTTGGGATCTTCCTATATATGGATAGATGATAATACCATTTTGTATAAAGCCACAACCCAGCTTGCGTTGAATGCGCCCAAACGCCCTATTACACCCAAGGGCCCTACCATGCAGCAGAACCTTGGGAAAACCGCGCCAAGTCCAACTTTCCAGGATCTGATCAAATCTCCTTATGATGAACAATTGTTCGAATTTTATGCTACCGCACAATTGGTTCAGAACCGTAATGGAGTTGAAACCAATATTGGAAAACCTGGTTTAATTGGTTCCTTTCTTTTATCGCCCGATAAAAAATATATGCTGGTTCGTACTATCCGGAAACCTTTTTCTTACCTGGTTACCGCAGGTGGCTTTCCCAGTACCATTAGCATCAATGATCTTAACGGAAAAATCGTAAAAGTACTTGCCGAATTACCCTCTACGGAAGGAACACCTTCCGGATATGATAATACGCAAAATGTACCCAGGGGTTTTGACTGGCGTGATGATGAAGCCGCTACCATAACCTGGGCCGTGCCTCTGGATAGTGGACTTATTAAAAAACAAGTCGACTACCATGATGCCATCTATGCATTAAGCGCACCTTTTACAGGTCAGCCAAAAGAACTTTTCAAAACCAAGATGCGGTATGGTGGCACTACATGGGGAGATGCATCACTGGCACTTGTTCAGGAATCTCTTCGATCCAAGCAACTTATTCGGGTAAGCCGGTACAATACTACTTCCAATGCTATGGAATTATTATATGAGCGCAATCAAACCGATGCGTATAATAGTCCCGGAACGCCTGTTAGCACCAAAAACAAATACGGCAGAAGTGTTATACAAACTACGGATAATGGCACCAACATCTTAATGAACAACCCCATTGGTTCTTCACCCAAAGGTGATCTTCCTTTTCTGGCTAAATTTGATTTGAATACAAAAAAGAATCAGATCATCTGGCGTTGTGCTGAGGGCGTATTTGAAGTAGTAGAAGATGTGATTGATGCAGATAAACTGGTCTTACTTACCAGACGCGAATCGCAAAAAGAGGTACCGAATTATTTTATCAAAAACCTGGTATTGAAAATTGCAGACAGGCCGATTACCAGTTTCTCCAACCCCTATCCACAATTAGAGGGGGTTAGTAAAGAAAAGATCAAATATAAACGTGCAGACGGCGTTGATTTAACCGGTGATCTTTATTTACCCAAAGGATATAATAAAGATAAAGACGGACCCTTACCCGTGCTCATATGGGCCTATCCCAGAGAATTTAATTCAGCCGCTGATGCTGCACAGATTCGTGGAAGTAAGGATCGGTTTACTACTATCAGTTGGGCCTCTCCTATCTTTTATGTTACCCAGGGCTATGCTATTCTGGATAATGCAGAAATGCCAATCGTAGCTTCCGGACCCGACAAAAAACCAAATGATGATTTCGTTGCGCAATTGCAATTAAATGCTGAAGCGGCTATTAATAAACTGGCAGATATGGGAGTAGGCGACAGGAATCGGGTGGCAGTGGGTGGACATAGTTATGGAGCATTTATGACTGCGAATCTTTTGGCCCATACCAATTTATTCAAGGCGGGCATTGCCCGTAGTGGTGCCTATAACAGAACCCTGACTCCTTTTGGATTTCAGAACGAAGACAGAACCTATTGGCAGGCACCTCAGTTATATTATGAGATGAGTCCGTTTAGTTATGCAGACAAAATAAAGACTCCCATTCTACTAATTCATGGTGAAGCGGATGACAATACAGGTACTTTTCCGATTAATAGCGAACGTCTTTTTGCAGCCATTAAAGGAAATGGTGGAATAGTCAGGTTTGTATACCTTCCTTACGAAGCGCATAGCTACCGAGGTAAAGAAAATTTATTACATATGCTTTGGGAGCAAAACCAATGGCTGGAAAAATATGTGAAAGGAACTAAATAGTATTTAGGCAACCGGGAGTTTTCCATTTGAAATTTCCGGTTGCTTTTTATTTTTTTGCAGGCTCCACCTGTAATTCTTTCCATGGCGTAGTACCATCTTCTTGTCTGAGAAATACCAGATCTTTTGATTCATGGATGATAATTTCTGCAGTGGTATAAATTTTACAACCTGCCATCAGATGTCCACCAATGGTTTTACCTGTACTGTCAGAAATAGAGATATGTATATGCGATCCATTTACAGATAATGCCCCCACCAGACTAACAATTTCGAAATGTCCTTTATCACTGTATCCCCTTTCCTGGTTCGCAAAGCGGATCGTATATTCAGTTAAACTACCTACACAGGTAGCAATCCAGCCAGCCTGTATATTTTTTGCTTTTACAAAACTATCGATGGATTGTTGCAAATCCTGCCCGGGTTTTAGGCGGAAAGCATGGATGATAGGATGTGTAGTCATAAACGGATTTTGTTTACAGGAAGTAATACAAATCAAACCAAAAAAGACAATTAAACTGAGCTTGTTCATAACCGAAGATAATAAATTGCCTGCGAGCCAGACCTGATTACTTTATTTGCTACTTATTGATTTTTGACTTGTTCATTCTGATCTGCCATCTTATCTTACATTGTATAAATAGTTTTATATGCGATCGATCCTTGTCTTTTGTTTTAGCCTTCTTGCTATCTCTATTTCAGCTCAGAATTTTTATTTATTTGTAGGCACCTACACCAGTGGTGCCAGTAAGGGGATTTATGTGTACAATTTTAATAGCCAAACAGGAGATCTGAAATGGATAAGTAATACAGATAGTTCCGCCAACCCCTCTTTTCTGGCTGTTGCGGCCGATGGAAAACATTTGTATGCCGTCAATGAGGTTAGCAGGCAGCAATCTGGATTCATTGCGTCTTATTCATTTGATAAAAAAACAGGGAAATTGAATTTTATCAACAAACAATCCAGTGGAAGCGAAAATCCCTGTCATGTATCGATTACAAAAAACGGGAAATGGGTGGTAGTAGCTAACTATACAGGCGGCAGTCTAGCAGCATTTCCCGTAAACCGGGATGGCTCATTAGAGCCATTTTCACAACATATTATTCATACAGGTAAAGGGGTAAATAAAGAAAGACAAGAAAAAGCGCATGTACATTCTGTTTTCTTTTCACCAGATGAAAAATTTCTGTTTAGCCCTGATCTGGGAACAGACAAGGTTAGTATCTACCAATTTACTCCCGGTAAAACAGAGCCATTGGAAGCGGCAGCTACTCCATTTATTAGTACTGAGCCGGGTAGTGGCCCAAGACATCTTGATTTTTCCCCCGATGGCAAATACGTTTACCTGATACAGGAAATGAGCGGTACGGTTAGTGCTTTTAGTTATCAGCATGGCGAAATGAAGCTTTTACAAACCATACCAACACATACTGCAGATTATACAGGACAACCCGGAAGTGCTGATATTCATCTCTCCCCTGATGGAAAATTTTTATACGCATCCAATCGCGGGCAGGAAAATAATATTGCCATTTTTTCTGTGAATACAATTTCCGGAAAACTAAGCCCTGCCGGTTACCAGTCAACCAATGGAGTGCAGCCCAGAAATTTTATCATAGACCCTTCAGGAAGGTATTTGCTGGTAGCTAACCAGAAAACAAGCAATATTGTTGTATTTAAAAGAGATTCAAAAACAGGGCAACTGACTGCTACCGGGAAAGATATTGAGGTGCCGAATCCGGTTTGTTTGAAGATGTTATTGAGATGATAGATTACGCGTTACTCGTTACGGGTTACGGGTTGCGGGTTATAATGAAAATGATGAAATTTTAATTTATTCTTAGTAACTCTTCATTTATTAGCAAAAGGCTTAATCGATTAGCTGATAAATACTTATCTTAACTCAACGATTGTTAACCATAACCCCTCCTCATGCAAAACTGGAAAATCAAAGTATCCCTGTTCCTGAACTATTTTGTATTTGCTATTTTACTGAACAGTGTTGGGACCGTTATTTTGCAGGTTCAAAATAATTATGGTGTTACGCAAAGTGCTGCTTCTGTATTGGAAGCCTGTAAAGACCTGAGTATTGCCATTATTTCATTCCTGGTTTCCTCGTATATTACCCAGATTGGTTATAAAAATGCGATGTTGGTTGCATTGGGTTTTATTACCATTATTTGTTGTATCATGCCCATGACCGCGAGTTTTGGAGCTACTAAATTATTGTTTATCGCTGTGGGCTCCAGCTTTGCGTTAATCAAAATGTCTGTGTATAGTACCATTGGCCTAGTTACCAAAAATGAGAAAGAACATATCAGTCTGATGAATTTCATTGAATCATTTTTCATGATCGGAATTCTGACAGGCTATTTTGTTTTCAGTTATTTTGTTGATAATAATAATCCGCAATCTACTGCATGGTTAAAAGTATATTATCTGCTGGGGGCCATATCATTGGTTGCTTTCCTTTTATTATTCAGCACCCGTGTGGATGAATCTTCCATCCATTCCGATGAAAAGGGTTCAATGATCAGCGAGTTTGGGCAAATGTTTCAACTGATGATTTCTCCTATTGTATTGGCATTTATTTTCTGTGCTTTTTTTTATGTGCTCATGGTACTAAAGAAACTAAATTGGTTTATTGTGTTGGCAGGATGTTTGGTATTAGCTGCAGCGCTGGTTTTGGTTGCTCTTCCGCTGGCACAGAAAGTTTCCGGTCAGCCCATTACCGGCTGGGGCACCGCGCCTTTAGCGGCTTTTATCTTTCCACTGATCGGATTGTTAATCGCCCCTATTTATCCGGCTGTAAACTCCGTGATCCTAAGCACGCTACCTGTTCAAAAACATGGACTAATGTCAGGCCTCATCATTATTTTTTCCGCCTTAGGCGGCACTACCGGCTCCATAATAACCGGGTATATTTTTGAGCATTATGGCGGTCAAAATGCTTTTTACTTTTCGTTAATACCCATGGCCATTTTGATTATTTGCCTGTTCCTGTTTAAGAGATTACAAAATAAATTCAAACTCGCCCACCCAACGCAAACAAAATAAAGCTGTATGCCAGGTAACAGGTTTCTTTTTATTGAAAAACTATCCCCCTTGTACGAAGATGTACAGTCCGGGGAAATTTTTGCTGATTCAAAATTCTTTGTTGACTGTGTTCCTGCGTTTACGGCTGAGGAGATTCTCTCAAAATATGAAACTGACAAAAAATTACCTGGATTTGATCTGAAAACATTTGTAAAAGATCATTTCATATATCCGGCCGAATCAGATAATCATTACAGTTCAGCAAACAAATCTTTATCAGAACATTTATCTGGATTATGGGATGTATTAACACGAAAACCTGATACGGCTTCAGGCACCCTTATTGCACTACCGCATCCTTATATTGTTCCAGGCGGACGGTTTCGGGAAATATATTATTGGGACAGCTATTTTACCATGTTGGGTTTACAGGTATCCAAAAGAATTGATATCATTCAAAATATGGTAGATAATTTTGCTTATCTGATAGACCAGATCGGGCATATCCCCAATGGTAACAGAAGCTATTATTTAAGCAGGTCGCAGCCGCCATTTTTTGCTTTCATGCTTACAGTATTGATGGAAGAAAAAGGAAATACCGTTCTTACAAAATACCTTCCACAGCTTAAAAAAGAATACTTATTCTGGATGGATGGGGTTACCACACTCACAGAAATACAGCCAACTACCAGAAGAGTTGTGCGAATGACGGATGGCAGTATTCTAAACCGTTATTGGGATGATGCAGACACACCCAGACCGGAAGCATTTATAGAAGATCAGCATACGGCTAAAAAAGCAGGTACTGCTCCGAAAATAATATACCGTCATATACGTGCCGCTGCTGAATCAGGATGGGATTTCAGTAGCCGTTGGTTCCGGGATGGTGCCAAAATGGAAACCATTCAAACAACGCGGTTAATTCCTGTAGACTTGAATTCTCTGTTGTATTTTATGGAAACACTGCTGGCAAAAGCATATGAAAAACAAGACCCGGAATTAAGCAGAGATATGCTTACTAAAAGCGAACAAAGAAAAGAAGCCATCCAGGAATATTGCTGGAACGATGAGAAAGATTTCTTTTTCGATTACCAGTTTGCTTATCAGCAACAAACAGGCATTTTTTCATTGGCAGCAGCTTATCCGCTTTTCTGTGGATGCGCAACCAGGAAACAAGCGGCAGGGGTGGCCAGGATTATTGAAGAACAATTTCTTTTTGAAGGAGGACTGGTTACTACTCTTACTAAAACCGGGCAGCAATGGGATGCACCAAACGGATGGGCCCCCTTGCAATGGATCGCATATAAAGGCTTGAAGAATTATGGACATAATAAGCTGGCGGACAAAATAAGAACAAACTGGTTGAACAATAATGAAAAAATATTTGCAACCACAGGTAAAATGATGGAGAAATACAATGTGATGGATACAACTACACAGGCCAGTGGCGGCGAATATCCCAATCAGGATGGATTTGGCTGGACAAATGGCGTTTATTTAAAATTGATCAACGAAATATTATAACTTTAGGGGATATTATACGAATTGCAATGTCCATCTCCATTAAAAAAACAAGTGACGAAGAAATATTGAAGGCTTGTGCTGCAATGATGTGTGCATCCGAGCCATGGATAACATTGCAAAGAAACTATGCTGATTGTTTGGAATCTACACAGGGTGATTATAAAGAGATCTTTGTTGCAACTGAAAATAATACATTACTTGGTTTCATTATTTTACAAATGGCTGGAACTTTCAAAGGTTATATTCAAACGATTTGTGTTTCACCTGAAGCAAGAGGAAAAGGTGTTGGTACACAATTGATAAAACATGCGGAGAACAGGATATTCAACATCTCACCCAATGTATTCATGTGCGTTTCTTCTTTTAACAGTGAAGCAGCAAAATTATATACGCAATTGGGTTATGAAAAAATTGGCGAGTTAAAAGATTTTATTTTGAAAGGATATTCTGAAATTTTATTGCGCAAATCCATCGGAACATTATCTGAATTCAAATACGCTCATTATCAAAAAGAAAAAATATAATGCAGCAGAACAGTACTTTAAAAAAACTATCAGAGATCTTAAACCTCAGTATCTCCACGGTATCGAGGGCATTAAAAGATCATCCTGATATTTCCGAGAAAACAAAAAAGAAAGTAAGGGAACTGGCTGATGCATTGGATTACGAGCCTAATACATACGCTATTCAGCTTCGCACGAATTCAAGTAAAGTGATCGGTATATTATTGCCTTCAATCACTAACTTTTTTTATGACTCTTTTATTGCAGCAGTTGAAGTGAAAGCAAGGGAATTCGGTTATTCTGTTGTGATCATGCAATCAGGCGACAGCGTTGAAATTGAATCAGCGAATTTGAAGTTGTTAAAACAAAACCGTATTTCAGGTTTATTTGTTTCATTGACCATTGACAAGTAATCGCCTGTAGAAATAACACGTTATGATCATGAGGTTGATAAAGTCTGAATTATTATTTTAGTTATTGTGATAGATAGCATCTTCATTGTGTGTTTGCTTTGATGCAAACGTTTAGGAAACGTACTTTGGCTGTCGAGAGATACAAAAGCACAGATACCAACAAGAGCAAGAAAGACAGGTTTTGTTAGCTTTACTGCTTCGAAACAGGTCTTCATAATGACAATAACT
>Ga0118677_10013893_pt1 | contig 11490 bp, 11 predicted proteins | sample AliMusrvi5mmetaG_FD_86154 | JGI IMG/M metagenome (GOLD analysis project Ga0118677, IMG submission 86154) | reverse complement strand
TTCCAGGGCCGCTCCGATCAGGGCCGCGAAGGCGATCGCCGCCACCTCGACGGCCAGGAGCGGACGGCCGGAGACGAAGCGGTAGAGAAGCGTCGCCCCCGCGCCTCCCCAGATGACGTATGCCGCCATCCCGGCCGCCGACTTCTTCGGGTTCCAGGGGAGCGGGAGACCTGCCGCCGACCGACCGACCAGGGTCGCGAAGCCGTCGCCGAAGGCCAGGAATCCCCAGCCGGCCGCGGCGATCTCGAGGTGCTCTCGGAAGAGGAGGATCAACGCGAGGACGGTCACCGGGTAGAGGGCGATGCCGACCGGGACGCGCCGCCCCGCGTCGCTCTCGCGGGAGAGCGACCGGCCCGCGACCCGGGGAAGGACGAGTCCGTTGAACGCGATGGCGACGATCGCCGCGGCCGCGCCCCCTCTCCAGCCCAGGGCCGGGAGGAGGAAGGCGAAGCCTGCCATCCCGATGTGAACCGCCTTGCGGAGTCCCTCCACGCCCACGACCGTCATTCCCCCTTGCCGCGCCGTCGTCGAGGCGCCCTGGTCAGGCCGCGGTCGTCGGCGCGATCCGGGAGAGCCTCGCCGCCCGGGCCGCCACGTACGCCTCGAGCGCCTCGACGTAGGGGCGGGGCCGCTCGCCGACCGTCCGCTCGTAGAGAGACGTGTCGAGGGCCGAGTACGCCGGGCGCCGCGCCGGACGCGGGAAATCGGCCGTCGTGCAGGGGCGGACGACGACCCCTTCGAATCGGGCGAGCCGGAGCGCCTCGCGGGCGAAGGTGTACCAGGTGGTCACCCCGGAGTTCGCGAAGTGGAAGAGGCCGCTCGCCTCTTTCTCGAAGAGGAGGCGGATCGCCCGGGCGAGATCGGGGGCGTAGGTCGGGCGGCCTTCCTGGTCGGCCACGACGTTCAGCTCGCTCTTCCCCGCCTCCGCCTGTTTGAGGATGGCGTCGACGAAGTTGGGACCGTGGTTCCCGAAGAGCCACGACGTCCGGACGACGAACCCCTTCACGCCCGACTCCAGGAACCGCCGCTCGCCCCCCAGCTTTCCCCGGCCGTACGCGTTCACGGGGTCGACGGGGTCGTCCTCGCGCCAGGGCCGGGTGCCGCGCCCCGAGAAGACGTAGTCGGTGGAGACGTGGGCGAGGGGGATTCCGCCGTCGCGGCAGGCGGCGGCCAGGGTCCCGACCGCGGCGTCGTTCACGGCCAGGTGGGCCCCGTCGCTCTCCGCGAGGTCGACCCGCGTGTCGGCGGCGGCGTTCAGGACGAGCGCGGGCCTCTCGGCGGCCAGCACCGCGCGGACCGCGGCCTCGTCGCGGATGTCGAGGTCGGGAAGGTCGAGACCCAGCGCACCCGGGAACTCCGCCGCGAGCTCGCGCCCCAGCATCCCCCGGGAGCCCAGGATCAGCGCTCTCACTCGCCGATGCCGACCTCGGAGGCATCCCCCACGAGGAAGCGGTGGGCCTTCGGCTTGCGCTCCGGGTCGCGCCGGATCACGACGCCGCGCCCGATCAGCGAGTCCGAGATCCTGAGCGAGACGTCCTCGAGGGTCGACCCCTCCCAGACGATCGAGTTTTCGATCTCCACGCGGTTCAGCCGGCAGCCGGCCGCGATCGCGGTGTACGGGCCGACGAAGCTCCGCTCGATGCGGCTCCCTTCTCCGATCACGGCGGGCCCCCGGACGACGGAGTCGACGAGGACGACCGATCCGGGCGGCCCCTCGAAGACGACCTTCCCCTCGACGCGGCTCGACGAGTCGACCGTGGCGGTCCCGCGGTGGTCCTCCAGGCCGTCCAGGACGGTCCGGTTCGCCTCCAGCATGTCCTCGGCCTTGCCGGTGTCCTTCCACCACCCCGAGACGAGGTGGGCGTGGACGCTCCGGCCGTGGTCGACGAGCCACTGGATCGCGTCGGTGATCTCCAGCTCCCCGCGGGGCGAAGGCTGGATCGCCTTCACCGCGTCGAAGACGGTCTCGTTGAAGAGGTAGACGCCGACCAGCGCGAGGTCGGACCGAGGCTCCTTCGGCTTCTCCACGAGGCGCGCCACGCGCCCCGTCGCGTCCAGCTCCGCCACCCCGAACGAGGAGGGGTTCGGGACCCGGGTCAGCAGGATCTCGCAGTCGACTCCGAGCTGCAGGTACTCCTCGACGAGGGCGGTGATCCCCCGCTGCAGGAGGTTGTCGCCGAGGTACATGACGAACCGCGATCCGCGGAGGAACGGCTCGGCGATGAGGACCGCGTGCGCCAGCCCGCGCGGGGCGTCCTGGGGAATGTAGGTGACCCTCGCCCCGAAGCGCGAGCCGTCGCCCACCGCGGCCTCGATCTCGGCGTGGGTGTCCCCCACGACGATGCCGATCTCCCGGATCCCGGCCGACACGAGCGACTCGATGCCGTAGAAGAGGACCGGCTTGTTCGCCACCGGGACGAGCTGCTTGGCGGAGGTGTAGGTGAGCGGCCTGAGGCGCGTGCCCTTCCCGCCGGAGAGAATGAGTCCCTTCACGAGGGGCGGAGTTTAGCAGCCCCCGGAACGGGCGAGAGGCGCCGCGCTCCGGGCGTCACGGGAGGGAGATCGGGAAGTCGAGGAAGCTGCCGATGTTCTTGAGGTTCAGGCCGATCCGGATGTCGCGGGACGGGACCGTCGTGCCGAGCCTCAGGTCCCGGTACTCGAAGAGGATCTTGTAGCAGGAGGCCTCCAGCGTGAGGAGCGTCCGGAACTCGAGCAGCTTGGAGAGCGAGAGGTCGTAGTTCGTCTGGAGGTCGAGGCGGAGCCGCTTCGGGATGATCGGCATTCCCCCGAAGATCCGGATCTGAGTGGAGACGCAGGGGACGTCGGGCGTGGGAGTGCAGGTCGCGGCGGTGGGGTTGGTCTCGAAGTAGGAGAGCGACAGCATCTTGTCCTTCGCGTTGAGGTTCGCGGAGAGACTGGCCGCGGTGATCTGCGCGGCGATCGGGTCCCAGGTCGCCCGCGCGTCCACGTTGAAGTTCGCGGTGGGGTTGACGCGGAGGATGGTGTCGACAGGCGAGCTCTTCGTCAGTCCGGTGACCGGGGCGGCCCCGTAGTCGGGGAGCCGGAAGTAGTACGTCCTCGAGATCTCGAGCGAGGCGATCTCCCGCGAGCCCCCCTGCTTCCCCTTCCCGAGGAGCCGCTGGACCAGCGCGTACTTGACCGAGTGATCCGGGCTGACGGTGTCGATCTCGTCGAAGAGCGGAGCCCTGGCGAGGTCGGGCGGGTCGGTCATGTACTGGTAGTCGATGCGGGGCTCGATGATGTGCTTGAGCTTCGTGAACGGCCCCAGCGTCGTCTCGAAGATCCTGGAGAACGAGGGCCCCGTCACCTGGACCCCGACCTGCGCGAGCCTGCGGGTGTACGCCTCGCCGTCGAACGCGGACGGGTTCGCTGGGTCGATCGAGTTGCCCCACCAGGTGGCCCGCGCTCCGGCGTCGGCCTGCACCGAGAGCCACGGGATCGGCGAGAGGGGGACCGAGACCTTGGGATAGACGTCGAAACGGCCGTACGTGCCGACGGGCTGCCCCAGCCCGCGGTCCAGGTGGAGCTGTCCGGCCTGGCCGCTCAGCTCCACGAAGACGTTCTGCCCCAGGAGGGGAGTCGGCCGGAGGCGCATCTCCAGCACGGGCATCCGCTCGGTCACGACGTCGTACGCGCCGGTCGAGTCGAAGATCGTCCGCTCGTGGTCGAGCCGGAAATTGAGCGAGACGGGGTCGACGCTCCACGTCACGAACGCCTCCGACTTGATGCTGCGGGTGGAGCTGAGGGTGAAGTCCCGCGAGTAGTTCTGGAAGAAGTCGAGGCTGGAAAAATCGAGCCACGAGACGACGGCGCGGACGTTCGGGGCGAGGTCGCTCGAGACGAGCTTCCCCCTCGTGTTCCAGCCCCAGCCTGCCAGGTCGGGGTTGGAGTCATTCGCGTTCACCCTGAAGTACGTTCCCTCGAAGGTGGTCCCCTTCGACGGCTTCGCCCGGAACTCGGCCCCGAGGCCGAAGGTCCCGTTCGTGTAGTTCTCCGTGGTCAGCGTGGCGTCGGCCGACCGCCCCAGCGCGAAGAAGTAGGCGAGGCCGAGGAATCCGCCCCGCTGGCTGCTGTAGCCGATGGCCGGGATCAGGAACCCCGACGTCCGGTTCTGCATCGCGGGCCAGAGGATGTACGGGGTGTACAGGAGCGGGATTCCCCCGAGGCGGAAGACGACGTGAGAGAGGTACGCGTACTCCTCCAGGGTCGCCCGGCCCGACGAGAAGTCGAACTGCCAGGCCGGCTTGTCCCCGTCGCAGGAGGTCAGCGTCGCGCCGCTCATCGTGAACGACCGGGGCCCCACCTTGGCGAGCATGTCGCCCCGGAGGTGGAGTCCCCCTTCCATCTCGACGTCCCCGTCGGTCACGACGCCGGTCTTGTCGTTCAGGTCGAGGTCGAGGCGGCTCCCCCGCATCCGGGTCGCCCCCTGCTCGAACTCGACGTCTCCCTCGGCGATCACCACGTACCGACCGTAGTCGGCGTGGATCTTCCGCGCTCTCAGCTTGATGTCCTGGTACTCGACCGTGACGAACTTCCCCGGCGGCGCCTCGGCGTCCCAGACGTTCTCCGAGACCAGGGTCTGCCTTCCCCCCTCTCCCTCGGGAACCGTGACCTTGACCGACCCTCCCTTCTCGGGGAGGCGGAACTTCAGGTCGAACGAGGACCGTTCCCGGAAGCGGGCGCCGAACGGGTCGCTCTCGAACGACGACTGCGCCGACGCCGGAAGCGCCCCGGCCAGGGCTGCCGAGAGGAGGAAGAGAAAGGAAAATCTGGCGGAACGGCCTCTTTCGGAGTCGATCACCACGCGAAGAGGGGCCCGCGCAAGAAGGGTGCCGCCGGGCCGGCGGTCAGGCTGGCATCTCCGGCACGTCCCCGGCCACGTCGAGCGGCGGCTCGGTCGCGGCCACGATCTCCGCGACCGAGACCCCCGGGGCCCGTTCCACCAGCCTCAGTCCACCGCCCGGCTTCACGTCCAGGACGGCCATGTCGGTGATGATCCGGTGGATGCAGCTGAGGCCGGTGAGCGGCAGGTTGCACTTGTTCAGGATCTTCTTCTCGCCGTTCCTCGCCACGTGCTCCATCGTGACGATCACGCGCCGCGCCGCAGCCACGAGGTCCATCGCGCCGCCCATCCCCTTCACGAGCTTCCCGGGGATCATCCAGTTCGCGATCGACCCGTCGGCGTCGACCTGCATCGCGCCGAGGATGCAGAGGTCGATGTGCCCGCCCCGGATCATCGCGAAGGAGTCGGCCGACGAGAAGAACGACGCCCCCGGGACGACCGTGACGGTCTCCTTCCCGGCGTTGATCAGGTCGGGGTCCACGTCCGCGTCGAGCGGGAAGGGCCCCATCCCCAGGATCCCGTTCTCGGACTGGAGGACCACCTCCATCCCGGCGGGGATCCAGTTGGGGACCAGCGTCGGCATCCCGATGCCGAGGTTGACGTACATGCCGTCGCGCAGCTCCTTCGCCGCGCGCCTGACGATCCCGTCGCGATCCAGCTTCGGCATGGCTTACCCCTTCCTCACGGTGCGGCGCTCGATCCGCTTCTCGCGGGGAGCCACGACGACCCGCTGGACGTAGACGCCCGGCGTGTCGATCTCGTCTGGGTCCAGCTCGCCGGCTTCCACCAGCACCTCCACCTCGGCGATCGTGACCTTCCCGGCGGTGGCGGCCATCGGGTTGAAGTTCTTCGCGGTCTTCCGGTAGACGAGGTTCCCGAAGCGATCGGCCTTCCAGGCCGCGACGAGGGCGTAGTCGCCGACGATGCCGCGCTCCAGGACGTATTCCCGCCCGTCGAACACCTTCGTCTCCTTCCCCTCCGCCACCAGCGTCCCGGCTCCGGTCGGCGTGTAGAAACCGGCGATTCCCGCGCCGCCGGCCCGCATCCGCTCCGCCAGCGTCCCCTGCGGGCAGAACTCCAGCTCCAGCTCGCCGGAGAGGTACTGCCTCTCGAACTCGGCGTTCTCGCCGACGTACGACGAGAGCATCTTCCGGAGCATCTTCTTGCCGAGAAGGACCCCGAGGCCCCAGTTGTCGACGCCGCAGTTGTTCGAGACGCAGGTCAGGTCCTTCACGGGCCGCTCCGAGAGCGCCCCGATGAGGTTCTCCGGGATCCCGCAGAGGCCGAAACCGCCGACGACGAGGGTGGCGCCCGACGGGATGTCGGCCACCGCCTTCGCGGCGGCCTCCTTCGGCGTGGCCCCCTTGACGACCTTGTCGATCACAGCGCTTCGACGACCACGGCCGTCGCCTCCCCGCCGCCGATGCAGATGGCCGCCAGGCCGTAGCGTTTCTTCCGGGCGCGGAGCGCGTGGATCAGCGTCGTGACGATGCGCGCGCCGGATGACCCGATCGGGTGGCCGAGGGCCACGGCGCCCCCGTTCACGTTGACCTTGTTCGGGTCGATCTCGAGGTCCCGGATGAACGCCATCGCCACGACGGCGAAGGCCTCGTTCACCTCGAACAGGTCGATCTGCGGGAGGGTCAGCCCGGCCCTCTCGAGCGCCTTCCTGGCGGCGAACGCCGGCGCCGTGGTGAACCACTCCGGCTCCTGGGCGTGCGACGCCTGCGCGACGAGGCGGGCGATCGGCTTGGCCGGCAGCTCCTGAGCCGCAGCCGTCCCCGCCAGGAGGAGCGCCGCGGCGCCGTCGTTGATCTTCGACGCGTTCGCGGCGGTCACCGTCCCGTCCTTCTGGAAGGCCGGCCGGAGGCTCCCCATCTTCTGGAGCTTGTCCTCGGCCGTGGCGAACGGCTCCTCGTCCTTCTCGATCGTGACCGACCCCTTCTTCCCCTCGATCGTCACCGGGGCCATCTCGGCGCGGAAGTCGCCCGCATCGTTCGCCCGCCGGGCGCGCTGGTAGCTCTCGTAGGCGAAGGCGTCCTGCGCCTCGCGGGTGAAGGAGTACTTGGCGGCGCAGGTCTCGGCGCAGACCCCCATGTGGACATTCTTGTAGGGGTCCCAGAGGCCGTCCGAGATCATCGAGTCGAGGAGCTGGCCGTGCCCCATCCGGAGGCCGGTCCGCCCCTTCGCGAGGAGGTACGGAGCGTTGGACATCGACTCCATTCCGCCCGCGAGGACGACCGAGTACTCGCCGGTCCGGATGGCGTTGGCGGCGTCCATGACCGCCCGCATTCCCGAGCCGCAGACCTTGTGGACGGTGACCGCGCCCGTGGCCTTCGGCAGGCCGGCCCCGAGGGTCGCCTGCCGGGCCGGGGCCTGGCCGATCCCGGCCTGGAGGACGTTGCCCAGGATGACCTGGTCGACCTTGTGCGGGGGCGTCTCCCCGCGCTCCAGCGCCGACTTCAGCGCGGTGGCGCCGAGCGCGGGGGCCGAGAGAGAGGAAAGGGAGCCGAGAAAGCTCCCGATCGGAGTCCGCGCGGCGGAGAGAATCAGGACGTCTTGCATTTCGTCAAACTCCCCCTGTTCGAGCCGGTTCGATGAGCCCGGCCCTCGGGCGGATCGGATTCTAACCGCAGGGACGGCCCTCTTTTCATCCTCGTTTGCGCCGGGCGCCCGGCACCCCTATCCTCGCCCCCGTTGCGCGTCCTGGCGGTCGACTTCGGCGAGAAACGGGTTGGGCTGGCCGTCTCCGACGAGACGGGCAGCCTCGTCGTCCCCGTCGGGGCCCTCTTCCGGAAGAACGACGCCCAGGTGGCCTCCGCGATCGCGGAGGCCGCCCGCGACCGGGAGGTCGGGCGGATCGTGGTCGGGCATCCGGTCCGGCCCGACGGGTCGGAGGGGCCCAGCGGAACGAGGACCCGGCTCTTCGCCCGGCGTCTCGGCGAGGTGTCGGGCCTCCCGGTGGACCTGCACGGCGAGGGGCTGACGACGGTCGCCGCCGAGGAGAACCTGAGGGAGGCCGGCGTTCCGGCCCGACGGAGGGAGGGGGCCCGCGATGCCGAGGCCGCCGCCGTCATCCTCCGCGACTACCTCGCGAGCCGCACGGAAATCCGGGACCGATGAGGAGCCACCGGCCGGGGCGGCCGCCGAGACACCGGGCGGCGGCCCTGCTCGGGATCGGGCTGGTCCTGGCGGCGGCCCTGGTCCTCGCCGCTGCGGCCGCCGTCGGGAGGCTCCTCGAGACCCCCTGGCGGCGGGGCCCCGACCGGTCCGTCCTCGTGGAGATCCCGGCCCGCTCCAGCACCCAGTCGATCCTCTCGGCCCTCGAGGAAGGGGGCCTCCTCCGCGACCGCCGGCTCGGCTCGGTCGCCCTGAAGGTCTACTTCCGGGGAAAGACCCTGAAGGCCGGCGAATACCGGTTCACCGGGGAGCTCTCTCCGGTCGAGCTCCTCCGTCCGATCGTGGCCGGCGACGTCGTTCGCTGGAAGGTGACGATCCCCGAGGGGCTCGCAGCCGAGGAGATCTTCGCCATCCTGGAGGCGAGGGGCTTCGGCACCGCGGAGGAGTACCGGCGCCTGTTCACCTCGCCCCGCGAGCTCGGCGCGGTCCCGGAAGGGGCGCCGACGCTCGAGGGGTTCCTCTTCCCGGAGACCTACGCCCTCACGCGGCCGCGTTCCGCCCGAGAGGTGGTCGAGCAGCTGACGAGGGAGTTCCGGCTCCGGCTCCCGGCCGGCTTCTCCGGCGACGCTGGGAAGGCGGGGCTGAGCGTCCTCGGGGCGGTCACCCTCGCGTCGATGATCGAGAAGGAGACCTCTGTTCCGGACGAGCGGCCCCTCGTCTCCGCCGTCTACCACAACCGCCTCCGGATCGGGATGCCGCTCCAGTGCGACCCGACGACCATCTACGCGCTCCGTCGAAGAGGAGGGTGGCACGGCCCCCTGACCCGGGCCGACCTGGCGGTCAGCGATCCCTACAACACCTACGCGCACGGAGGTCTCCCTCCCGGCCCGATCTGCTCTCCCTCCCTCGCCTCGCTCCGCGCCGCGGTGGCTCCCACGGCGAGCCGGGCCCTCTATTTCGTGGCCAGGGGAGACGGCTCCCACTTCTTCTCGGAGACCTACGAGGGGCAGCAGCGGAACGTCGCCCGCTACCGTCAATCCCAGCGGGCGCCCAGGAAGCCGCTGGCCCGGGAAACCGCGAGGTAGACTGGCCGGATTCAGCAGGTCGGGCGACCCCGGAGCAGCGGAGAAGAATAGATGGACGACCAGTCCGTGCCCAGGATGTTCGGTCCCTACGTCCTCACCCGCCTGTTCGGCTCGGACCCCATCGGCGGGACCTTCCTCGCGGGAACGGCTGCCGGCCGGAAGCTCGCGCCGTACCTCCTGATCCGGACGTTCGACGGCGACGCGGTCGACACCGCCGCCTTGATCCCGGCGATGGAGACCGCCGTCGAGTACCTCGACGACATCCGGGGCCAGGCGGTCGCCCGCGGGGCGGTCCTGGGGATCGTGGACGACGTCCCGTTCGCGGGGATCGACTACATCGCCGGGCAGCCGCTCGACCGGCTCCTGGGCCGGCACGGCTCCGAGCGGACCCAGGTGCCGCCCGAGTACGGGCTCCTCGTCGCGCAGAAGATCCTGGTCTCGCTCGAGGCCACCCAGATCCTCACGGTCCCGACCGGCGCCCCTCACGGGTTCCTCGTCCCGGCGTTCGTCACGCTCTCGTACGAGGGCGAGGCCCGCGTCTTCGGCGCCGGCCTCGGGAAGGGGCTCCTGTCCTCCCTGAAGAGGACGAGGGCGCGCGAGGCCTTCGCGGCCTACCTCGCCCCCGAGGTCGTGACGACCGGCCAGCCCAGCGTGGCCGGCTTGACCACGGTGGAAGAAGTGTTCAGCGCCACCGAGAACACGATGTAAGGCTGTCCGGACTTGTGCGGTGAGCCGGCCAGCCCGAAATGAGGTAAACGATGTCGAACCTGAACGAAATCCTGCAGACCGCCCTGGATAACAAGGCCTCGGACATCCACATCATCGTGGGCCAGCCGCCGTTGTACCGCCTGCACACCCAGATGACCGCCACGGACTATCCCATCGTCACCCCTGAAGGCGCCCTGGCGATGCTCCGCGACCAGGGGCGGGAGACCTATCTCCGCGAGAAACGCGGCAGCGGGAAGATGTGAGACAACGGCTGATCTCGAACACCCGTAAAATACGTCTTGTTACGGCCCCAGATGGTGCTAGAATAGAGAGGCGGAGTCGATGCATAAAGTTCCGCTGATAACCGCTAAGAATCCAAGAACACCAACGACGATGCTACAGACACCAACCCTCGAAGAACGGGTATCACACGTGGAGCAGGACTTGGCGAGTTTGAAGTCCCAATTCGATCGCTTACGTCCGATACAAGACAAGATCGAGCAGATCACCGGGTCCGCTAAGGGTGAATCGGCGGCGGTTGGCGCCAATCCTTGGCTTGGCGGTGTCGGCATGTTCCGTAACGATCCTCTTTTCGACGAATGGCAACGTGCCATTGCTGAGTACCGTCGCGAGATGGATGCCAATGCCGATGCCCCATGACACGATACGTCCTCGACAGTGACATGATTTCTTTGCTCCAACGCGGCGACCCTACCGTCGCCGCGCACATTGCAAGCTGCCGTCCCGACGAGGTGGCCACGACAATCATTAGCGTCGAAGAACAGCTTTCGGGCTGGTGCACGTTGTTGCGGCAAGCGAAGACGGCAAGGGGGTTGGTTCCGGTCTACGAGCGAATGACTGAAACGGTTCGATTCTTCGCCACGCTGCCGCTCTTGACATTTGCCGACACGGCGGTAGGCATCTACGAGCAACTATGCAAGCAGAAGCGGCGGACGGGACGCATGGACCTCCGCATCGCGGCCATTGCGCTGGCCCACCGCGCTGCTGTCGTGACGCGAAACATAGACGACTTTAGGGATATTGAAGGTCTCGACGTTCTTGACTGGAGTCGTTAGAAGCAACCGGCCGGCCGCCCTGGCGATTTAAGCATGATGTCTTACTCTTGGAACTCTTTACCATCAATCTTGAGCTTCCGCTTTCGCCCGCATTGGGACGGATGCCACAGTCGCTCTACCTCGCTTCCCGACATCCGCCTGAACCGCGCAAAGCCATCTAAATGGCTTTGCGTAATTCCCAGAGGTTGGTCGAACTATTCTCTGTAGGGTGGGACCAGCGAGCGGGCACCATGTACTCATGGTCGCGAGCGCCGGCCCACCATTGGGGTCTTTCCACTCTGGTGGGCCGGCGCTGCTACGCGATCTTGTCCCACCCTACGTCGGGCACCTCCGGTAATCATTAGTACCGCCGGTACTTCTTGAGGATCGTCACATACAGATCGTACTTCTTGTCGATCGTCGTGGGCGGCAGTTTCATCTCGAACTCCGCGTTGTTGACGTCGATCCGCTTCGGGTTGAACAGTTCGGCGTAAGGAATCTCCTTCTCCTTTTGCTCGTTCCGCTCGCCCAAAATCTCCTTCAAGACCACCTTCTCGACGATCCACTCGCCGTCGAGATGCTCCTTGATCGTCAAGAGCACGGTGATCGGATCGCCCTTCTCGGTCTTGAAGTTCTGCAAACGGTAGCGGTAGCGGGT
>Ga0118677_10013892_pt1 | contig 11490 bp, 5 predicted proteins | sample AliMusrvi5mmetaG_FD_86154 | JGI IMG/M metagenome (GOLD analysis project Ga0118677, IMG submission 86154) | reverse complement strand
AGTTGGTGGTCACGTTGGCGACCGACGCCGCGCCGACGCCGAGCGCATTGGTGTAGGCCGCAACCTGGAAGCCGTTGCCGCCGTGGGTCAGGAAATCGCAGGATTTGCGGTCGTCGTTGTGGATGGCGAAAAGGGAGGCGGAGCACATGCCGTTGACCGTCGGCACGCCGCCGTTGACCACCAGTTTCTCGGTGCTGCCGAGAGTGGCCGTGCCGGCTCCGGGAGAGATCGCCAGCACGCCTCTGTTCGTGCGGACCAGCACGCTGTTGGCAGCCGCGCCTCCGTTGCCGAGGGTCAGCGTGACACCGGTGTCGCTGCCCCGCGCCAGCTTCAGCGCCGAAGGGCCCGCCCCGTAGGTCACCGTATTGCCTGCCGCGCCTGCCGCCGCCGTGAGGCTGAGGGTCAGTCCGCTGCCTGAAGGCGCAACGCTCAGCGTGCCGCCGTCTGCGAGAAGGGAACCGGCGCCAAAGGGTGTGTCCAAGAGCGCCGTACTCGCGAGAATGCCGGCCTTAACAACCGTCTGCCCCGTGTAAGTGGCGTTGGTTGTCAGTGTCAGCGTGCCCGCGCCGGTTTTGACCAGACCGCCGTCTGTGACGCCCACGCCAGTCACGAGCGGTTGTTGCAGAGTGACAGTCCAAGCTCCGCTGTCGATGCGCGCACCGCCTTCAAGGACGTTGAACGTGCTATAGGCGTTCGCGCCAATCGTCTGGTTGGCGGAAGACTTGAACAAACCGCCGTTGAAGTTCACGGCGCTGAGGCTGTTCGTGTTTGCCCCGCCATTATTGAGGTTTCCAATCGTGAACGTGCCGCCCGCCAGTGCGAGCGTACCGGTGTTGGCAGGCGAGCCGGAGGAGACCAGCAGGAGGCTGTCGGCTGTTACGCTGGCCGAGTTGGTGACGATGATGATATGGCCCCGTCCGTCACTGGCCAGCCGCTGTCCGTAGGAACCGTTGTCGGACAGCGTCACCGCCGCGTTGCTGCAGGCCAGCAGTCCCACTCCGCGCGGCCAACTGATGGTGCCGATGCGCATCGTTCCGCCGCTGACTGTGATGAAAATGAGGTTCGTGTTGTTGTTGCCGTCCGCCCCGAGGAACCCGCTCGTTCCGCCTGTCTGCTGATACACCGCGTGGTTGTTGCCGATCGAGTTGGAGAATAGGTTTGTGCCTCCGGTGATCGTGACGGGAGCCGCCATCAAACCGTTCACAGTTAAGGCCGCACCCGTATTGCTGCCGCCATTGAAGGTAATCCGTGAGCCGGTGTTCATCGTGAACCCGCCGCCCGTTAAGCTCCCGCCGTTCACTTCTGCAACGGCACCCGCATTGACCGTGAACGTGGCACCTGTGGCGTTGCCGCCGTTGAGAGCGAACGTGCCGCCGTTCACCGTCACGGCTCCATTCGTCATATAAAACGCGCCGACGGCCAGGGCTGACGAGAAAGCCTTGGTTAGCTTGCCAGGACCGTAGAGAGGGGTGGTGTTGGTCTGGGTCGCCAGCGTGTTGAAAGCGAGCGTGCCGGACGTGCCGACCGTGATACTCGGGGTGTTGGTGATCCAGCCGTCATTCACGCCGTCGCCGAGCCTCAGGATGCCGTTGTTGACGGCCGTCGCGCCGGCATAGGTTTGCGCGTTCGTCAGCGTGATGGTGCCCGTTCCATTTTTCGCTATGCCCCCGGGGCCGCTGAACGGTATCGCATACGTGACTGAATTATTCAGGCCACCCAACCCGAGGGTGACGGCTCCGCCCACCGTATCCTGTAAAATAAGGCCATTCGTGCCGGTCAACCCGCCGAGAGTGAAAGTGGCGATCCCCGGCGCGAAGGCCAGAAGCCCCGGATAAGTCTGGTCGAATGTCACGTTCTCGAGGCTGTTTGAGGCTCCCACCACGAACACGCCGGGCTGGATGAACGTCAACACTCCGCCGCCGTAACACTTGCCGGAGAAGGTGCGAGTCGTACCGTTCATCCAGAGCTGGACGGGCTGGGACATATTGGTGACAACGCCCGAGCCCATGAGTACGCCGATATTGTCAGACAGGTAGTTAAAGTCGAGCACGCCGCCGCTCTTGATGTCGAGGACGGACTGGTTGTTGATCAGATTGTTGTCCAAATACCGGAGTGACGCTCCGGAGTTGACCGTAATCGTGTTGGTGCCGACGTTGAGCCCGTCGCCACCCACACCCCTGTCGAGCAGCAAGGTTCCGGCGCTCAATGTGATGCCGCTGAAGGCACCTGCAGGCTTGTTGAGCTGTAGCGTTCCCATCCCCGCCTTGACCAGCACGACACCGGAAACTGGGGACAGCACGACGCTCACGTTCGCCGTGTTCGCGTTTCCCTCGACCGTAAAAACCGACGTGCCCCCGCCGTTGAGCGCGATCGCATTGTTCGTGATCAGCGTATAGGCATTGGCAAAATACAAGTTGCCAAGAGTCAAACCGCCTACGTCTTGCCAGGCCGTCACAGCCGCACCGTTGGTGAAATAGGCCGTCGCGCCTGCTCCTGTGGCGCAGGCGCTCCCCTGCCAATTGGCCGTGTCGCTCCAGTTGCCGCCCGAGGTTCCAACCCACACGCCATCGCCGGCCCAACCTGTGGAGGCCACTGCAACAGCCGCGGCCATCACCAAACTTCTTAATGTCAAGCGCATTGCCTATTCCTTTTGTAGTCACCAAAACACAAAACATGTCGGACCGCTCATCGAGCCGTCCGACACGTTTTCGCCGACTCCCGCAATCAAGCCACCGACTCGTTCACCCGAGAGCCCACGGTTTCCGATACTCGTAACTCAACAGCTCATTCGCCTTGTCACAGTTGGTGAAGCGCTCCTTTTCGCCGTCCCACTCCAAGCGCTGTTTCACTTTCACAGCGATGTTGGCGAGATGAGCGAAACTGGTCGAGCGGTGCCCTTCCTCCAACGGACAGAAAGGCGCCTGACGCGATTTCATGCAGTCGAGGAAGTTGCGGATCAGGCCGCCCGTGCTGACCGAACTGCTGCCATCGGGCAACGCTTTCTCTTTAACCACAAAGTCCTCGGGCTCAACAAGTCGTTTCCACGTCTGAAACTGTCCGGCGCTGGAGGGCATGATCTTGTATCCGCGTTCATCGGCATACACCACGCCTTTGGAGCCGCGGATCTCAACTTCGCCGTATGGGAAGATGGGGCCGCCGCACGACTCGAGCATGTCGAAGGTGACGATGCGTCCTGACTTGAATTCGAAGGTCACCGCCATCGTGTCCATGATGTCGGCGTCATGGTCGAGGAACTTGCTCCCATGGGCGGAGACCGCACACGGCGCGGTCTCTTGCATCATCCAACGGATCACGTCGAGATAGTGGACGCCCCAGTTGCCGACTTGGGACGAGAAATCGCCGTACCAGCGGAATTTATAAGGCGTAATATTATACCGGTAGGGACGGAACGCACGCGGCCCGAGCCACATATCCCAATCGAAATCCTTTGGCGGCTCAGCCGGCTGCTGTTTGCCGATGCCATTCGGAGACAAATTGCTAATGCGGGCCGCATGCGCCACGCAGAGATTGCCCAGCTTGCCGCCATGCAATTCTTCCGCAAGCTTCCGGTACGACGGATTGCCTCGGCGATTCAGCCCCACCGCCACCACCTGTTTAGACGCCTGCTGCGCCTGCACCATCTTGCGTCCTTCGACAATCGTGGCCGTCAGAGGCTTCTCGCAATAGACGTCTTTGCCCGCTTTGACCGCGTCGATCATGATCAGCGCGTGCCAGTGATCCGGCGTCGCGATGCACACGGCATCGATCTCTTTATCCTCAAGCAACTTCCTGTAGTCTTTGAACAGTTTCGGAGGTTTGGGGAAGGTTTCGCCCAACTGGGGGATGCGCTCGCCCAACTCGTCCTTATAGCGCTGGGCCACCTTGCTGAAATCGCGCGACAGGAACGGCTCATACACGTCGCACAGCGCGGCCACCTCGACGTCCGGTTGCGCCATAAAGAGATGTAACAGTTGCGAACCGCGGTTGCCCACGCCGATGAACCCCATCCGGATCTTGTCGTTCGCCCCCGCGGCCCCTGCCATGCGCGGCGCAGCCGCAATTCCAGCCGCAGCCAGCGTTCCAGCCATAAACCGCCGACGGTTCGTCGTCATCGTTTCCATCACGCTTCTCCCCTCTTATCGGACGGAACAGGCACAGCGAAGGTTGCGCCTTCCGACACCAACTTAAGATACTGTAATGGAACATTATACCCTCCTGTTCTGGGTTGCAAGCCGATTCTCATTGAAACGATCCGGCCAACCGGAGCAGCCGTCCCCGTGCCCCGTTTAGACTTTCCTTCCTGACGCGCTTATGCTAAATAACAGGTGTTTCCAAGTCCGGAAAAGTTCCGTGCCGGACATGACCCGTTTCTGAGGTTTCCGTGTATCTAAAACAGATCGAAATAACAGGGTTCAAAAGTTTCGCCGACAAGACCCGCCTTCAATTCGAACCCGGCATGATCGCCATCGTCGGCCCCAACGGTTGCGGTAAGAGTAACGTTTCTGACGCCATCCGCTGGGTGCTGGGCGAGCAGCGCCCTTCAGCTTTGCGCTGCGCCAAGATGCCTGATGTGGTCTTCAACGGCACCGATACACGCAAACCGCTCGGCATGGCCGAAGTCGCCATCACCTTCGCCGACTGCGAAGGCATCCTCGATACCGAGTTCAACGAAGTCACGATTTCGCGCCGCGTGTTCCGGTCCGGCGACGGCCAGTATTTCATCAACAAAAACCTCTGCCGCCTCAAAGACGTCCACCGCCTGTTCATGGGCACCGGCATCGGCACGACGTCGTATTCCGTTATGGCACAGGGCCAGATCGACGCGATCCTCTCTTCCAAGCCTGAGGACCGCCGCGCAGTCTTCGAAGAGGCCGCGGGCATCACCAAGTTCAAGGCCGACCGCAAGGAAGCCCTGCGCAAGATCGAGCAGACCGACGCCAACCTCCTGCGGCTCGCCGACGTGATTCGCGAGGTCAAGCGCCAGATCGGCACGCTCCAGCGTCAGGCAGGCAAGGCCCAGAAGTACAAAGAGCTGCGCGACCAGCTGCGCGGCATGGATATCTTTCTCACCCGCAGGCGTCTCGCCGCTCTCGACATCCGCATCCGCGAGCTGGACACCTCGATCCACGCGCTGAGCGAGCAACTTATTTCTCACCAGGAGTTCGTGGCCGAGGCCGAGAACGAGTCCTCGCACATCCACGGCCTGATCCACGAAACCGAGGAGCGAATCGCAGCCCTCACCGAGCAGGCCGCGCAAGCCGACAACCGCTACATCCGAGCCCAAGAAGTCATCAAGGTCAACGAGCAGCGGATCGCCGAATACCGCGCGTGGGCCGAGCGCGACAACCGCGAGATATCCGAAACCAAGCACCAGATCGACCAGCTCAAGCTTCAGCTCGAATCGCTCAGTCAGAAGCGGCTGCTCATGCAGCAGGCCGCCGGAGTCGAGCGAGCCAAACTGGAAGACGCCCAAGCCCGGTTCGACGCGCACAAGATCCAGATCGACCAGACCCGCACGCAGCTTCAGCAAGATCGCCAGCGCTCCGTGGAGTGCGAGCGCCGGGCCGCTCAGATCCAGCACACGCTCACTGAGATGGAGTCGCGGCAGCGCGAGCTGATGATGAAGCGCGACCGCCTCTCGTCCGAACACCGCCAGGTGCAGGAAAACCTTGTGCTCGTCGAGCAAGCCCGCACCGAGGTCAAGGGACGGCTGGACACCTTTTGCGCAAACGCCGAGAGCGTGCAGGAACGCTTCGAAACGCTGGAGTCGGAACGCGCAGACGCGACCGCTGAACTGCGCACGGTGCAGGAGGAGACGTCCAAGATCCAGTCCGAGGCCGCCGCCAAGCGCGCGCAGATCGACCTTCTGACCGACAAGAGCGAGTCCTCCGACGAGTTCGCCGCAGGCTCCAAACAGCTGCTCGATCCCGCCAACCCGCTCGGCCTCGATCCCCTCACAGTCCTCGGACCGCTGGCAGAAATGTTCAACGCACCGCAGTCGCTGCGTCTGGCGCTGGAGGCCGCGCTGCGCGCCTGGCTTGACGCCGTCGTCTTGCGCGACGCGGCTGTCGCTCGGCGGGCACTCGCCGTGTTGCTCGCCCAAGGCTCACACGCCGCCACGCGGTTGGTGATCGCCAACGATGAAGTCACCGCACAACGCCCCTCCACACCGCAGGGGCTCACGCCACTGCTGAACCATGTGACGGTCTCCGACGGTTTCGGCGCAGCCGCTGACCGCCTGCTCGGACACGTGTTCCTCGCTGACACGCTCGCACATGTTCCTGAAGCCATTCCGGACGGCTGCAGTGTCGTTACCCGCGAAGGGGCGATTTTCCATTCCGACGGCTGCATCGAACTCTGGATGCCCGACAATCAGGTCTCCAGTCCGCTTGCCCGCCGCATGTTGGTCGCCGACACCTCCGAGCAACTCGGTGTTCTGGAAGAGAAACTCTCCGGCAACCGCCGTCGCCTCGAAGCGCTCAATGCGCGTGCGTCCGAACTCAATCTGCTGATCAGCCAGATGCGTCAGGAGCTGGACGAAAACCGCCGCAAGGCTGCGCAGGCCGAAGGCGAGTTCCAGTCGGTCAGCCGCGATGCCGAGCGCGCCCGGATCCGGCTTCAGTCGGTCAGCGGCGAACTCGAGAAACTGACCTCGCAGACTTCTGGTGACGAAGCCACTCGCACGTCCCTGACGGAAGAGCTGCAGGAGCTCATCTACACGCGCAACCAACTCCTCGAGCAGACTGCGGAAAAATCGACACTGCTGCAAGAACTCGAAAGCGTCTACAGCGAACTCAGCCAGAACCTGACCGAATGCCGCATCCAGGTGTCGAGCATCACCCAGCAGATCGAACACGCGGGCTCGCAGGCTGAAGCCGTCCAAACCCGCATTGGCGAGCTGGACCGGACGATCCAGGGCCGCAACCGCGGCGTGATGTCCTACGACGAAAGCATCCAGCGCCTCACTCAAGAAATCGTCGCGCTCGAAACCAGCCTCGACCCCATGCGCATCGCCGCCGAAACGCTGCACATGAAGATCGAGGAAACCCGCCGCGAGCGGGCAGCCCGGCAACGCGACCTGGAAAAAACGGACGCCACCCTTGCGGAGCGCCGCCGCGTGCTCGAAACTGCCCGCGACGACAAGAACAAGGCGGAGATCGAGATCACCGAATCGCGCATGCGGCGCCAAAACCAGATCGATCACATCTATAACGAGTACGGACTCTCCGCCGACGAGCTGATCGCCCATCCCGATCCCTCATGGGAGAATGACGAACAGCCGCCGGTTCCGGAAATCGAGGAGCGCGTCGCACGGCTCACCGCTGACATCCAAGCGCTCGGCCCGGTCAACCTCGTGGCGATTGAAGAGTACAAAGAGCTGGAAGAGCGCTATACATTCCTCAAGGCACAAGAAGAAGATCTGCTGAAGTCCAAGGAACAGATTCTCGAATTGATCACCATGATCAACAAGAAGTCGGGCGAAATGTTCCAGTCCACCTTCGAGCAGGCCAACGCCAACTTCGAAAAGATGTTCATGAAACTGTTCAACGGCGGCCAGGCGAAACTGGTGCTGCTGGAGAACGCGGAAGACCCGCTCGAATGCGGCATCGACATCATCGCACGGCCACCGGGCAAGCGTCCGCAGTCGGTCACGCTCCTCTCCGGCGGCGAGCGCACCATGACGGCGGTGAGCTTGCTCTTCGCCATCTTCATGATCAAGCCTGCGCCCTTCTGCATGTTGGACGAACTCGACGCCGCGCTGGACGACAGCAACATCGGGCGCTTCGTGCAGGCGCTCAAGGATTTCTTGACGCACTCGCAGTTCCTGATCATCACCCACAACCAGCACACCATCGCAGGGTCAGACATCGTCTATGGCGTGACGCAGCAGGAGAAGGGCATCTCAAAGATCGTCTCCATGCGTCTCACGGAGATCGGCGTCAAAGAAATTTCCGTCGGAGCACCGCCTGCCCCGACTGTCTCCATCGAAACCGATGCACCCAAGAAGTCGCGCAAAAAGAAAAAGCCGGAAGCCAGCGAGGACGGCAATCCGTCCACACTTGAGGGCTGAAAGTTGGACGCTCAACAGTAAACATCGCTTTCGCACTAGCCCCTTCCGACCGTCAGGGCCCAAACCGTGCGCGCACCGGCTTTTTTCAACATGCGCGCACACTCGTTGAGCGTCGCTCCGGTGGTCATCACATCGTCGACAAGCAAAACACACCGCTGTGTCACCCACTCCGGCTGGGCCACTTCGAATGCCCCCAGAATGTTCATGCGCCGATGCGCGGCGTCGAAGCGCGTCTGCGTTTCCGTCTTGCGAGTCCGCACCAGTGAGCGGCCGTCGAACCGTCGGCCGATGCGCCGCGACAGTTCCTGCGCCAGCAACGCAGCCTGGTTGTAGGACCGCTCACGCTGCCGGACGGGATGCAAGGGCACTGGCACAACAGCGTCGACAGCCTCAGGTGTGAAATGTGCCAATAGGCATCCGTGCAGAAGATCGACCAGATCGTTCTTTAGCCAAAGGGCGTCGCCATACTTGAACTGGTGGATCTGCTCGCGCAACACACCTGCTAAACGGCCAGCCGAACGCGCCCGGTCGAAGGCGGGCTTCGCAGCACCCTTACAGGCGCCACACACGAAAGCGTGTGACACGCCTCCTTCCGCCGGATGACCGCAGATGCTGCAGTGCGCCTGCGTGTGCAGCTCCAACCGCGCATAGCAAGCCCAGCAGAGATGACGTCCGGGACGGTCTGAGATCTCGCCGCAACCCGGGCATACACGGGGATAGAACCAGTCCGCGACTCGCCCTGCAAACTCTGGCAGACGTACCGTCATCGACCGTCTCCCTGTGGAACGGGCGTCGCGCCCGTGTTCTTTTCACCACAGCTTCAAAGGATATTCGCCGGCCTCGACCAGCGCCTGAACCGCCGCGACAACCAGAGGCTTGTCTTCGCGGTAGGTCACGCCGAACCACGAACTTTCGGTCGGCAGAACCTCGACCTCCGCCGTCCCCTCTCCAACCATCTCATCCACCACGAACGGGATGTACCACTCCGCCTTCGGGTTTGCGGCGTGGGACTTGAGCCACACGGGAAAGCGGGCCTCCAGCGCGCCGAAGAGTTCGGGCGTGAACCCCCACAGATTCATCGACACTCGCTCAGCACCGGTGAGCGCGACCGGATGTTCCGGCTGCTCGCGGTTCTCCGCTCCGCCGGACACGCGCACGAGTTTGGTCATCTCCGTCACCGTGGCGAGCAACCCGTCCGCGCTGACCTTGCACACGCCGCGCGCCACGCTCCCGTTGTCGGAAAGCGTCTGATCCAGACGGTAGCCGACCATCGAGAAACGCGGCCGGCCGGAGACAACACACGGACGCTTCAGAAAGGCCGCCAACCGCTGGAACGCGTCGCGCCCGTAGAAATCGTCGGCGTTGATGGCCGCGAACGGAGCCTTCACTGCGTGACGCGCCGCACGGATCGCGTGCGCTGTGCCCCAGGGCTTGGCACGTTCGGACGGAACCGTGAAACCTGGAGGCAGATCGTCGATCGCTTGAAAGGCGTAATCGACCGCCACGGCGCCCGCGTACTTCGCGCCGATGGCTGTGCGGAACACATCCTCGAAATCGCGCCGGATCACGAACACGACGCGGTCAAATCCCGCGCGCACGGCGTCGAACACCGAATAGTCCATGATCGTCTCGCCGGAGGGCCCCACCGGGTCCACTTGCTTCAAACCGCCGTAGCGGCTGCCCATTCCTGCCGCCAAAATCACCAGTGTCGGATTCATTCCGTTCTCTCCCTGTTTCACGGCCAAGGCTCAAGAACACCAAGGCGTTCGAAGCCTCTCTTGGTGAACTCAGCGCCTTGGCGGTGAGCTCAATCATATCTTAACCGCGTTGCGCTCAAAGATACATCCCAGTCCGTACAGCGTCAGTTCCTGATCGATGATGAACGGCATGCCAGCCTCCTTGAGAGCCCAGCCCGCGTACCCGCCCGTCGCCACCAGTTTGAACTCGCATTTCATCGAAGCCTGCAAGTAGCTCACAATCTCACGCACGATGCCGCGGTAGCCGATCTGTGCGCCAATGCGCATCGCCTGCATTGTGCTGCGGCCCAATTTCGGGCAGGGCCCCTCAAGCTCCACGCGCGGCAACAGCGCCGTGCGCTCGTACAGGTAATCGGTCATCAGCGGCAGGCCAGGCGTGATCACGCCGCCCACGTAGCGGAGGTCGGCCGTCACGACATCGAACGTCAGCGCCGTGCCGAAGTCCGCAACGATCAAAGGCGCGCCATAGCGCAGCGCGCCGCCGCACGCATCCGCCAGACGGTCCGCGCCGATCGACGCGGGTTCGGGGTAGTCCACCGATACCGCCATCGGCAGTCCGGCCTTGACCACCAGCAAGTCGCACCCCAGTTCGCTCGAGATCAGCCGTTTCCACGCGCTGTTCACGCGCGGCACGACCGAACCCAGAACCGCCCCATTCACCGTGCCGCGCGCGGCCTTGCGAACCGCTTCCGCGCACGCATCGGGCTGTTTCACGATGCCGCCTTTGAGATGCGTCACGCGCGAAATCTTTCCATTGTCGAACAGGCCGATGCCCGTCGACGTATTGCCGACATCCATGACGACACATCGCATGAGTTACACAACGCTCCATTCGAGTGACAGATCCACAGCCTTGGCCGAGTGCGTGAGGCAGCCGAGCGAAATGGCGTCCACGCCTGTGGCAGCCACTTCGCGCGCGCGTTCGAGCGTGATGCCGCCCGAAGCCTCTGTTTTCGAAAATCCTTTGCACAGTGCCACGCATTCGCGCATCATGCCGCAGCCCATATTGTCGAGCATGATCCACTCGGGCTTGCCCCGCAGCGCGCTCGCACACTCGGCAAGGCTTTCGACCTCGACCTCAACCTCCAGCCGGGGGAAGGCTTTGCGCGCGGCAACCACCGCCAAATCCAACCGGTCGGGATCGCCGGCCTGCCACAAGCGCCGGTGGTTGTCCTTGATCAGCACGCGGTCGAACAGTCCGAAGCGGTGGTTGGTGCCGCCACCGCACAAGACAGCATACTTCTCGAACAGGCGGAGATTCGGCGTGGTCTTGCGGGTGTCGAGAATCAGCGTGCCGTACTCGCGGGTGGCCTCAACGAAACGACTCGTCAGCGTGGCGATGCCGCACATGCGCTGCATGAAATTGAGCGCCGTGCGCTCGGCCATCAGGATGGACGCTGCCTTGCCACAGATCTTCAGGATTATCCCGCCTTCCGTTACGTCGCCCCCATCCGGCGTCACGATCTCCACGGCCAGCGAGGGGTCGGCTAGCTCAAGCACCTTCTTGCCCACCGAGGCACCGGCCACCCGGCACGCCTCGCGCGCGATGACCTCACCGGTCGCCACCACGCGAGGATCCACCAGCGCCTTCGTCGTGACATCACCGGAACCGAAATCCTCAGCCAACGCCGCAGCCACAGCCGCCACGGCGCGCGGGTCGTG
>Ga0118677_10013889_pt1 | contig 11491 bp, 7 predicted proteins | sample AliMusrvi5mmetaG_FD_86154 | JGI IMG/M metagenome (GOLD analysis project Ga0118677, IMG submission 86154) | reverse complement strand
GATTTCATGCGAGCTGATGGTTGGGGGTTGAGCTTGAGTCTATCCGCCAGCTACGCCGCGGCAAGCGGAAATCTTGCATCACTCCACGATGACGGGGGTGCCGATCTGTACGTTGTCAAAAAATTTCTCGGCCATCTGATGGGGCATGCGGACACAGCCGTGGGACGCCGCGTAACCGGGCAAATAGCCGGTGTGCATCCCGATGCCATCGGCAAAGCGCATGAAATTGGGCATCGGCGCATTGTAGAACACCGCCCCCGGCGGCACCTTGTCGACCCGGATATCCACGTTGTCGTTGATCGTCTCGCCGCTGGCCTTGTCCTTGAACACGCCGTAAATGGTGGACTTGTGGTCCTTGTCCTTTTCCTTGATCTTGTAGACCCCCTTGGGCGTGCCGTGATCCTCGTTGCCACTGGAAATCCGCGATACCCCCACCAACACTCCGCCTTTGTAAAACGAGGCTTTCTGCTCGCTGCGGTTGATCTTGATGAGTGGAGCGCCACTCACGCCATCCCCATCCCAGTAGGAAATGTCGTCCGGAATGGCCGGCGGCGCATGGTGCGGGCCGCCGCTGGCTTCGTGCCGTGCCAACCCGCCGAACTCGTCGAGGTAGGATCCTGTCGGCTTGGAATCCGTACAGGCGGTCAGGGTACAACCCGCCATGACGATGGCGGCAGAGTGAGGGGTCAGGAAAAGGAATGCCTTCATGGGTCGCGCCGAGCCTACGCGGAATCCTCCTTGCGGTCAAGGCCGCAGAACACCTTGTGCCGAAAGCCGGGCTTGCACGGCGCGAAATTCCTGCTATCGGTCCCTGCGCACCATGCCAACTTACGATTACGAATGCCAGAAATGTGGAAACCGTTTTGAGGTGGTTCAGAGCATGAACGACGCCAAGCTCGAACATTGCCCGGCGCTGGCTTGCGACGGCAAGGTCAAGCGCCTGCTGGGAACGGGTGCCGGCATTATTTTCAAGGGTTCCGGTTTCTATCAGACCGACTACCGGTCGTCTTCGTATCAGGCGGGCGCCAAGTCGGACTCCGGCTCGACAAAGAAAGAGCCGGCAGCCAAGAGCGATGGCGCGCCCGCCGCCAGCCCGCCGCCAGCCGCGACCAGTGCTCCCGCCGCCAAAGCCGCCGACTAGGCGACCGCGGGCCTCGCGCGGTCCGCCCATGTGTTGCGGGGGTATCGGTCAGCATCCTAAGGCCAAAGCTGCGCTATCCTTTAGCCCACCATCAGCCACCGTGAGGCGGATGTTGCCCCGGTGCTGCGCCATGAATCTTGCGCGACGGGAAATTTACGATTGCCGCGCGGCCCGCCGCGCTCTTTACTCACCGCGCCTGTGGTAACGACAGGCCTCCATTGCATGATCGAAAAACTTCATAGATACAAGGGACTGCTGGTCTTCGGGCTGGTGCTGGTCGCAGCGGCATTCGTTTTTGGCGACTTTTCCAGAGGCCGCAGAAACTCGGTTGGCGGTGGCACGGCTATCCTCCGGGTGGCCGGCAGATCCTACAGTGACAAGGAATATAGCAAACTCGGCAGCGGCCCGGTCAATCTCGCCCAGATGATTCTGGGGGCCGGCGACTACGCTCCCTATCAATTTGTGATCGAACTCTCCAAGGGTGCCACCTCCGAAAACGACTTGGCCGAAAAATTTTTCGCCGGCCGCATATTGCTGCACGAAGCCAAGGAGCAGTTCGGCATCTTTCCGGGCGCCGAGGAGGTGTCCGCCTTCGTCCGCTCGATGAAATCGTTTGCCGGCACCGACAAGAGCTTTGATGAGAAAAAATATCACGCCTTCATCGACAAGGGCATGGGCCGGCTCGGCCTGACCGAAAACGATTTGTTGGATTTCGCGGCGGACATCCTCGCCGCGCGCAAGCTCAAAGCCATCCTCAGCGCCGGTTTGAGTGCCGACCGCGACGCCGCGGCCAAGACCCTGGCCCTCTCCAAGCAGCAGATCACCGCCGACCTTGCCAGCCTCGCCTTGGGCCCGTTCGAGGATAAGATCCAGCCGACCGAAGAGGAAATCAAAGCCTATTGGGAGCCCATCAAGGACGCCTTCCAGACCACTCCGCGCCGCAAGTTCTCCTATATCCTGGTGACCCCGGAATTGCCCGCCGAGGTGACCGCCGAGCCCGACGCCCCGGAAACCATCGCCGAAGCCGCCGCCACCGACGAAGCCAAGGCCGCCGCCAAGAAGAAAAAGGACGATGAAAAGGCCCTCAAAGCCGCCGCCGTGGCCGAGGAGCGCCGCGCCAAACAAATTGAAACCGACAAGCTGGTGGCCGATTTCACCGACCAGCTCGAAGACGACAAAGGTGCCGGCTTCGAAGCATTGGCCAAGAAAAACGGCTGGGAAATCAAGACCACCGATTTTTTCACCCTCGCCGACGCACCCACCGATCTGGCGATCAAGGTGCGCGCCTCGAGCCGTGGCGGCAAGGCCGTGGATGAACTCTTCCACATCCGCGAAACGTCGGATCCCATCTCGAAATTCCACCAACCCATCGCCGTCGCCGACAACCAGTGGCTCATCGCCCGCCTCGACGGTGAGGAAAAAGCCCGCGAAAAAACCTTTGGCGAAGCACGCGCCGAAGCCCGCGCCCAATACATCGCCGAAAAGGCCGCCGCCGATCTGAAAGCCGCCGCCGAGGCCGCCGTCACCAAAATCAAGGCCGCCCTCGCCGCCGGCCAGGCATTCGCCGAAGCCGCCAAGGATGCCGGCCTCACCGGCATCAAAACGGTCACCGCCATCACCAGCACCTACAAACCCGACGGTGCCACCGAACCGCAAAACCTGTTCCAAGCCGCCTCCAACGTCGATCCTGGGGCCATCGCCGATGTCATTATCGAATCCGACCGCGCCTTCATCCTCCATGTCGTCAGCCGCGAGGTGGTCAAGGACCCTAACGGCGCCGCCAGCATCGATGCCGCGGTGGCCTCCGCCGCCACCCAAAACGAGATGCTCGTGTTTGACTCGTGGTTGGCCTCCCGCGTCGAGGACGCCAAGGTCGAGCAATTGTATAAAAAGCACTAACAGGACAGAAGATCGCTGCGCTTCCAGACAGAAGACCGCTGCGCTCCAAGATGGAAGACAAGAGATGGCGTCGCCCGTTCTTTTCTACTGTCTTCTGTCTTCGAGTCTTCTGTCTTTCATCCCATGTTCTACCTCACCACTGCCATCGATTACACCAACGGCGCGCCCCACATCGGCCATGCCTATGAGAAGGTGCTGGCCGATGTGATCATCCGCTACCGCCGGTTGCGCGGCGAGGAGGCGTATTTTCTAACCGGCGTGGACCAACACGGCCAGAAAGTCCAACAAACCGCGGACAAGGAAGGGGTGCATCCCGCCACCTTTGTCAAACGCACCACCAAGAAATTCCTCAACCTGTGGGAAAAGCTCGACGTCCGTTACGATGGCTGGGCCGAGACCACCGATCCGCGCCATAAGGCCTGCGTGCAGGGGATTCTCAGTGATTTGCAACAAAGCGGCCAGCTCTACAAAAAATTCGACTCCCGTCCCTACTCGGTGCGCCAGGAACAATTCCTGTTGGACCGCGATCGCGATGAAAGCGGCAACTTCGGCCCGCAGTGGGGCGAGGTCACGATCATCGAGGAAGAAAATTGGTATTTTCGGCTCAGCGATCACACCGGCTGGCTCAAGCAATTCATTGATAGCCATCCGGATGTCATCACCCCGGCGTTCCGCAAGACCGAGCTGCTCAATGCCGTCGAGCGCTCCGGTGCCACCGACCTGTGCATCTCCCGTCCCAAGGAACGCTTGCGCTGGGGCATTGAACTGCCCTTCGATGCCAATTTCGTCACCTATGTCTGGTTCGATGCGCTCATCAATTATGTCTCCTTCGCCGGCTACCACGCCGCCCCGGACGCCGGCCTGCCCGACTTTGACCAACTCTGGAACGTCGGCGGCTGCCGCACCACCCATCTGATCGGCAAGGATATCCTGGTGCCCGCCCACGGCATTTACTGGCTGTGCATGCTCCATGCCATGGGCTTCTCCGATGCCCTGATCCCGCGCCTCCTCGTCCACGGCTTCTGGAACAGCAAGGGCGGCGACAAACTCTCCAAGTCCACCGGCAATATCGTCGATCCCAATGAAATCGCCGACACCTTCGGCGTCGATGCCCTGCGCTATTACCTGATGCGCGACATCGTCACCGGCAAGGACTCCGACTTTGATCTGGACCGGCTCATCATGCTCTTCAACACCGAGTTGGCCAACGAACTGGGCAACCTCTGCAACCGCGCCCTCAACATGAGCCAGCGCTTCACCGACGGCATCCTCGACCACGGCGCCGCCCTCACTCCAGACGAGCTGGCCTTGCAAGCGTCGCTGGCCGATTCCACCGCCGCCTATCAGGCCGCGATGGACGAGTGCGACATCGCCCGCGGCCTGGAAGCCATAAGCCGCCACGTGGTTCATTGCAACGGTTATGCCGAGCGCATGAAACCCTGGGAGCTCAACAAGGACCCGGCCAACCACGAGCGCCTCGCCACCGTGCTCTTTCATCTGGCCGAAAGCGTCGCCCACGCCGCCGTGCTGCTCTCCCCGATCCTGCCGGACGCCGCCGCCAAGCTCGCCGCCCAGCTCAACCTGCCTTCCCTGACCAACCTCAGGCTCGCCGACCTGCATTGGGGCCTGCTGCCCGACGGCCACTCAATCGGCAAGCCCAAGCCGGTGTTCCCGCGCATCGTCGTCGAGGCGTAGTCCGCACAGGCCTCTGTGCGGTCTTCCGGCTGTTGGGAATGGCACCACCGCTCGCGCGAACCCCGTTTGACCACTCGCGCCGCGATCCTCAATCGCTTCAAAACATCACAGCGGACTGTTATGACCACTTCTTCCGCGCCTTCACATCCAACGGCGAAGCTTAACGAACCCGCTCAACATCTTGCCTCATCCACGATTCACGAACTCCACACTATTTAATTCTTTAATTGCGGATGATTTTGCCACACCACCCGGCGAAATCCGCTATCAAAGGTGGCGCAGCGCAGAAACTCTGAATTTCCGAAATATCGCAGTGGCCCCGCCCGTAGTTCACCGCACATGAAGCAGCGCACACAGACCCAATTTGAGATCATTACCGAAGCGTTTGGATCCCTCTGGAGCCGGGCGATTCCCAAAGCAGGCTGGACCGAATTTCTGTTAGGCTCGCTGCCGGGACCCGGCTCATCCGCAACCCGCTGGCTGGCGGATTTGAGCGGCTTTCTGCAACAGACCGGCGCCACCGTGGTGGAACTCGATGCCTTTGGCGATGAGCCGCTGATGGATGAGATGCGCTTGGCGCTGGCCGCATCGCCGTTCGCAGCCTTCCCGGTCTCCCTGTTGATCAATGACAGCAACCGCGGCCCGCTGGCCGGAGGCTTGTTAGTCCGGGCGGTGCTCGGCGTGGCGGTGGAGCCTGTCGTCCATCATGGTGCGACCATCGGATTTCGCTTCGAGGATCAAAACGCGGCCTATTGCTATCTCGGCGGACTGGTGCCGCAGGATGCCGCAGTGGACGGCGCGAGTCAGACCACGCAAGTGATGTCCACGATCAAAGCCGCCCTGCACGACTGCGGCATGGTGTTTCGCGATGTGGTGCGCACTTGGTATTATCTGGACGGCATCCTGGCCTGGTATGATGACTTCAACCGCGCGCGCACCGAGTTTTTCAAGAAGCATGATGTGTTTTCATTGCGGATGCCCGCCAGCACCGGCATCGGCATTGCCAATGCCTCGGGCAAGCTCGTGCTCGCCAAGGTGCATGCGTTGCGCCCGAAACACGACGGCTTTGAAGTGCGTGTGGCCGACTCGCCCGAGCAAGGGTGCGCCTATGCCTATGGCAGCGCTTTCAGCCGCGCGCTGGAGTTGAGGTCGCCGGAAGGCCGCACCTTGCATGTCTCCGGCACCGCCAGCATCGCCCCCACCGGCGAAACCCAGTTTGTTGACGACGTCCAGGCGCAAATCCAGCGCACCTTGGAAGTGGTGGCTGCCATCTTGCAGGCGGCCGCCATGGATTGGTCCGACGCGGTGCGCGGCATCGCCTATTTCCGCGATGCCAGGGACATGGCCCTGTGGGATGCCGCACGCCAATCCCTCAACCTGCCACTCCAGGTCGAGATTGTCGTGCATGCCGACGTGTGCCGCGACGACCTGCTGTTTGAACTCGAACTGGAAGCATCCACGGCATGAAACCGCTCGCATCGATCCTCTTGTTGTTAGGTGCGGGATTCTCCCTGGCCGCGCCTCCCTCAGGAGCCTCGATGCCGCGCGAGCCGTTTGAAGCCAGTTCCTTCTCCGTGCCCCAGAGCCGGATCGATGCGCTCATTTTCGCCCGCCTCGCCAAGGACGGCCTGACCCCGGCCCTGCCATGTTCCGACGCGGTGTTCATCCGCCGCGTGTTTCTCGATGTCATCGGCACCCTGCCGAGCGGTGACGAGGTGGCCGCCTTTCTAGCTGACAAGGCGTCCGACAAGCGCGCCAAGCTGCTCGAAGCGCTCTTCGAGCGGGATGAGTTCGCCGATTTCTGGGCACTCAAGTGGAGCGACCTGCTGCGCGTGAAGGCCGAGTTCCCGATCAATTTGTGGCCCAATCCGGCGCAGGCCTACCATCGCCTGCTGCGTACCTGCGTGCGCAACAACCTCCCCATGGACCGCTTCGCCCGCGGCTTACTCACCGCCTCGGGCAGCAACATGCGGGTGCCCGAGGCCAATTTCTTCCGCGCCGTGCAAAGCCGCGAACCGCGCTCGCTGGCCGCCGCCGTTTCGCTCGCCTTCATGGGCGTGCGCCAGGAAGCATGGACGCCCGCCGAACTCGACGCCCTCAGCGTGTTTTTCTCCCGCGTCGGTTACAAGTCCACCATGGAATGGAAGGAGGAGATCGTGTTCTTCGATGAGGACAAACCCGCCGCCAAGGCCCCGGTGAAAATGCCCGACGGCCAACTGCTCACCCTCCCGCCCGACCGCGACCCGCGCGCCGTGTTCGCCGATTGGCTGATCCAGCCCAACAACCCGTGGTTCGCCCGCAACCTCGCCAACCGCGCCTGGTATTGGCTGCTGGGCCGCGGCCTCATCCACGAGCCCGACGACATCCGCAAGGACAACCCGCCATCCCATCCCGAATTGTTAGCCTATCTGGAAAAGGAATTCGTCACCCATGGCTACGACATGCGGCACCTGTTCCGCCTGATCGTGAACTCGCGGACCTATCAACTCTCATGCATCCCCTCCAACGCCAACCCGCGCACCCTTGAGTTGTTCGGGGCCTATCCGATCCGCCGGCTCGACGCCGAGGTCCTCATCGACGCGATTTGCACCGTGACGGGAACCAGCGAAACGTACTCCAGCGTGATTCCCGAACCGTTCACCTTCCTGCCCGAAGGCTCCCGCGCCATCGGCCTGCCGGATGGCAGCATCAGCAGCTCGTTCCTCGAGTTGTTCGGCCGGCCGACGCGCGATTCCGGCTTGGAGTCCGAGCGCAACACGAGTCCCAGCGCCGCGCAGCGCCGGCATTTCCTCAACTCCTCGCAGATCCGTACCAAAATCGAACAAAGCTCCACCCTGCGCAAACTGCTGCGCAACGCCGGCGCGCCTAACAGCATCGCCAGCCAGCTCTACACCACCATCCTCTGCCGCCAGCCCACCGCGGCGGAAATGACCCTCATCCGGGAAACCCTCAGCGCCACGCCAAACCGCCGGGACGCACTCATCGACCTAACCTGGGCTCTGCTCAACACCACCGAATTCCTATGTCGCCACTAAATCCATTCCGCAATGATTCATCTTCACCCGCGCCGGACACCCATCGGCCCGGGGCGCCCATGTCACGCCGCTTCGCCTTGCAACTCGCCCTCGGCAGCTCCGCAAGCATCGTGTTTTCAAATCAACCCCTCTTCGCTGCGGGTGGCTCGGTCCCCACTGGCAAACCCCTGCCAAATCCGGCGCGCGCGAAATCCGTGATTCAAATCTGGATGTGGGGCGGCCCCTGCCATCTCGATACCTTTGATCCGAAACCCGAGGCCGGTGCCGACTATTGCGGGTCGTTTGTCAAGCCGATCGAAACCAAGGTCTCCGGCATCCGCATCAACGAGTTATTGCCGATGCTGGCCGCCCAAGCCGACAAATACGCCATCCTGCGCGGCATGACTCACGGCATCAACGCCCATGAAACCGCGTCCTACGTGATGCAAACCGGCCATCCCGAGGGCGGCCGCATCGTCTATCCGTCAGTCGGCGCGGTGGCATCCCTGTTCAAGGGCGTCGCCGCCGGCTACAAGGGCCAAATCCCCCCCTACATCGTTCTAACCGAACCGCAGGGCCGTTTCTCCGAGGAGGGCTTCCTCGGCTCACGCTACAAGCCATTCGCAACCGGCGGCAATCCGGCCAAAACCCCCTTCGCCGTGGAAGGCATCATCGCCGAAGGCTTCACCGAAGAACACCAACGCGCGCGCCGTGACTTGCTGCACCGCATGGACACCCTTGGCAATGCCGCACCCAAACACCCGGCCATCGCCGCAATGCGCCACGCCGAGGAGGAAGCCTATGACTTGATCCTTGGCGACGGCGCCAAGACCTTCGACCTCAACAAGGAACCCGCGGAATTGCGCGACAAGTATGGCCGCACCACGTTCGGTCAGACCTGCCTGATGGCACGCCGCCTGGTCGAACTCGGCGTCCCATATATCACCATCAACTACAAGGGCTGGGACACTCACAAACAACATTTCCAGATCATGCGCCGCCAACTCCCCGAAATGGACAAGGGCGTGGGCACCCTCATCGAAGACCTGGCCAGCCACGGGTTGTTAGACAGCACGATCGTGTGGTGGGGCGGCGAATTCGGCCGCACCCCCAAGGTCCAGAACGAATCCCCATGGAACGGCGGACGCAACCATCACGGCCAGGCGTTCTGCCACATGGTCGCCGGCGGCGGCTTCAAGGGCGGCCAGGTCGTCGGCGCCACCGACGCCCGCGGCGAGGAAGTCACCAACCGCCCCATCTATCCGTGGGACCTGGTCGGCTCCATCTATCAACTCATGGGCATCGACACCGAAGCCACCCTGCCCCATCCCCTCGGCCTCACCGCACGCGTCATCCCCGGCAAGGACGAAAAGCTCAAGAGCGGCGGACGCCTGTTGGAAATCATGTGAGCTTTCCCATCATGACCCGCAAACCCAAGACCCGATCCGTCCGATCCGTCCGATCACCGAATGGCTGGCTCCGGCGCCGCCTTGTTCTTGGTCTCTCCCTCATCCTGGCGATGCCCGCGTTTTCCCAACAGCGCAACGGCGGCCAACTCACCCCCGTCATCGGTTATGCGTTTCCGGCCGGCGGGCGGCAGGGCACCCGCTTTGAGATCACCGTGGGTGGCGCGAATCTAACCGGAGCCAGCGCGGCGGTCATTTCCGGCGCCGGCGCGAGTGCCGAGGTGCTGAAGATTTTCAAGCCGCTGGCCCCCGCGCGCGAAAAGGCGATCCGCGAAGCCGTGCAAGCGGAGCGCGAAAAAATGAAGACTGAAAAGCGCGCGCCTGGCTTCAGCCGTGACGAGGACTTGCTCACTCAAATCGCTCGCAAGGCCGGCTTCTCCGACGACGAGGTCGCGGCCTTTCGCGAGTCCGTCATGCAACGGCGCGACCCCAAACACCAACTCAATCCCCAACTCATCGATCGTGTCACCCTCCGCGTCACGCTTGCGCCCGAGGCCCTTCCCGGCAATCGCGAAATCCGCCTGCTCTCGCCCAATGGCTTGTCCAACCCAACAACCTTCCAGATCGGCGTGCTGCCGGAAGTCGTCGAGGTCGAGCCCAACGACCATCTCGAACAAGCGCTGGCGGCGCCCGTCACCCTGCCCGTCGTGATCAACGGACGGATTCTTCCCGGCGACGTGGATCTCTTCTCGTTCGATTCGCGCAAGGGCAAGAATCTAACCATCGCGGTGGCGGCCCGCGAGCTGATCCCCTATCTGGCAGACGCGGTGCCGGGTTGGTTCCAGGCCAACATCACCCTGCTGGACCCCAAGGGGCATGAGATCGCCTTCAGCGATGACTTCCGCTACCGGCCTGACCCGCTGATGTGTGTGACCATTCCGGCCGACGGGCGCTACACGCTGCGCATCCGCGATTCCATCTGCCGCGGCCGCGAGGATTTCGTCTATCGCATCAGCGCGGGAGAAATCCCCTGTCTAACAGAGCAATTCCCCTCAGGCGGCCAAGTCAACACCCACGTTGACGTGCGGGTGGCCGGGTGGAATTTGCCCGAGCGCAAGGTCCCGGTGGATGCCGGCGACACCCCCGGGTTGCGCAACATCGGCTTGCACGCACCGGCCATCGGTTTCGTGCAGTTTGAAGCCGGCCGCTTCCCCGAGTTCACCCAACCCGCGCCTGATGCCAAGACGCCGGCGCCATTCGAGCCGAGCTTTCCATGCACCATCAATGCGATCATCCGCAAACCCGGCGAGCACGATGTCTTCTCGCTGCACTTGCCGGGGGGTGGCGAAGTGGTGGCCGAAATCCGCGCGCGCAGACTCGGCTCGCCCTTGGACTCGATGCTGCGGGTCACCGACGCCGATGGCAAACTCATCGCGTCGAACGATGATTTCGATGATCCATCCGCCGGCTTGGAAACCCATCATGCCGACTCGCGCGTCGTCTTCACCCCGCCCCACGAGGGGACCTATCAATTCCATGTCTCCGACACCCAGGGCAAGGGCAGCGCCGCCCATGCCTACCGGCTGACGATCGCGCCGCCGCAGCCCGATTTCAAACTGCGCATCGTGCCGTCCAGTCTCAATGGCCGTGCCGGGTCCATGGTGCCGCTCACCGCACAGGTGGTGCGGCTCGATGGCTTCACCGGCGAAATCGTCTTGTCGCTCAAAGACGCGCCACCGGGATTCGAACTGGTCGGTGGCAAAATCCCAGCAGGCACCGACTCCGTGCGTCTGACATTGAAAATGCCTAACGAGGAATCCCCCGCTCCGGTTCCGCTTGCCATCGAGGGTCACGCCCGCATCGGCAGTGCGGAGGTCGTGCGCAAGGCGGTGCCGGCCGAAGACCGGATGCAGGCCTTCTTCTACCGCCATCTGGTGCCCGCCGAGGAATTGCTAGCCTGCGTGCTGCCCAGGCCGCCGGGCGCCAAGCGCAACCCGGCCACACTCGCTGGCATCGAGCGCTTCCGCGCCGCCTGTGCCACCGGCGTGACCATTCCCAAGGGTGGCGCCGCCACCCTCAGCCTGCCCGGCCTGGGCGCGCTGGCTAACAGTCGGCCGCTGAAGTTTGCGCTTAACGCCCCGCCGCCGGGCATCACCATGGAATCAAAGCCCAACGGCAACGCCACCGAGTTCATTTTCCGGGCCGATCCCGCCAAGACCAAACCCGGCCCGCTTGGCAATCTCATCGTGAGTGTGTTCACCGAATTCCAACCGCGCCCGCGCGAGGGCAAGCCCGCCAAACCCGCCCAGTCCGTCCTCGTCGCCACCCTCCCGCCC
>Ga0118677_10013888_pt1 | contig 11492 bp, 10 predicted proteins | sample AliMusrvi5mmetaG_FD_86154 | JGI IMG/M metagenome (GOLD analysis project Ga0118677, IMG submission 86154) | reverse complement strand
CTCCCGAACCTTTAAGCACCTGACAGGCAACAGGGCCTTGGTAAGGGCCGACAATCAATTGCTCGCCCCGAACAGAATAGAAACCGCACCAGAAAAAGTACTCGAACTTATGAGCAAGCACCGCCGAGATGGTGGCCATCCGTGCCACAGGGTCTTCGGTCTTGGTGAGCAGTTCCTTCAATTGCACGACAACCCGTTCGTAACGGCCTGCCTTTTTTGATGTGTCCATGTTTTGGGGGAATAGCCGACAAAAGTAAGCACATTATGCTTTGGATTGATTATTAGTTTTGTAGAGGCACAACGCCCACTCTTCTTAAAAAAAACAGAATTATAGTATGCTCTTGATTTCTTCTTCCGATAGTCCAGTTGATTTGGCGATCAATGCTATGGATACTCCGTTAGCGAACAAGTTCTTTGCGATCTCAATCTTTTCCTGCTTCCTGCCTTTTATTTCTCCTTTTATTTCCCCCTTTATTTCTCCCTTAATCTCTCCTTCCTCCCTCGCTGTATCCAAAGAGTTCTTCAAATCACGGTAGTATTTCAAACTGTCTTCATACAAGTTGGCCTGCTCTGCTGTGAACTTAGCTATTTCAGCGGTGGCAAAAAGTTTCTCGAATATGCGTTCCCTAAGCCTTTCGGGGATATTGTCCAGACGGTTCAAATTCCTGATGACATACAACCACTTATCAAAACGAGTTTCCAGTTGGTCAACAGTCTTATTGAATTTTGGCATTTCGAGATAGATAAACGTCAGTTTGTCGTAAAACACCTTACTTGTGTCGATATCTGAGAGTTTTACATCGTAGCGGTACTTTTCGGGTTCCATTTTGTCAGCCTCGAACACGAAGTCAAGTATAGCAATAGTGTAAACGGCTTTCAGCTCAAAATTCCAATCGCGGCTTTTTGCTTGTTCGCGAATGGGAAAAGTGGAATAGTACAGTGTGAGATCCTTAAAAAAGTTCTGCTTGGTCTTTTGCAATTCGACGATGAATTTCTCTCCCCTCTCGTTCTCGCAATAAAGGTCGAAAATGGCTCTCCTGTCTGTTTCTGTCGAGCCAAGCTGTTCTGTTTTTAGGTAAGTCAAATGTGTGATTTGCCCTTGCTCTTCTTTCAACAGTTCGTTCAAGAAGTCTAATAGCAAATCCTTGTTCAGTTCTTCGCCAAACAGTTTCTTGAATCCGAAATCAGTAAAAGGGTTGACATACTTTTCAATAAATGCCTCCATTAGCTCTGAATTTTTGACAAATGTACTACTTCTGAGTATTCACGAAAAATTCCCTGGCAGTCTTTATCATCTCAATGGCACCTCCTGTTCAAATGATCCATGATCCGTACAGCTTCTTCCAGCATTCCTTCAGGCACTGGGACCCGAGCAGTCTCTTGCTGCAATCCGGTCCGGGTGGGCATCGAATAAGAAAACTCAAGCAGCTTAGGGCGTTCATTCGTATCCAAAGCCACATGATCCAGCCTTGCGCCCAATTGTACCCAGAGGTGGAACATCTTCCCGACTATCACGCCGTTCTCAGAGATGAGCACATGCGATCCCGACCGCGATAGCTTGCGGTGGCGCAATCGTGGCACCCAGAACGCCGGAACGGCCACCAGCACCATGATACCTGCCAAGATGACAAGTACCAATGGATCTTGCAGTACCCAGATCAACAATCCCCCGACAATAAAAGTGATAACGCCCACGATGATGAACAAACCACGTTTTTCCTCTTTCTCTTGAGCGAAATCGGCTGCAATGAAACGTATCCATTCTTCAGGTGGCAGATGCCAAAGAGCCAGCCTGCCCTCTCCTGCCAAAATGCGGTCCATCTGTTTTGCCCGTGCCCTGTAAACCAAAACCACGATCAACCCTGACATGGCCAAAAAACCTGCCAGCACACTGATGCCATACCCTCCGTCCATGCCATTCATGCCAATCATCGAAGGCACGAAAATTCCGATAAGGAACAGCATTGTAGTAACAATCCAACCGTTGGCAATTTTTCTTTGGGTATTTGGCATGACAAAATCTCCAGGCACAGCAACATTGTCTTTGCTGGTAGTACCTTGCTGATAGTCCAGCTTCTTTGGCTCAAATTTGGTCCCGCAACTGCTGCAATAAACAGCACTTGCCAAAACCTGGTTTCCGCATTGTGGGCAATATTCCATGATGGATAATTATGAATACAGTTAATAGATTGACACTTTGACAAAAGCCCTAGGACTGAATGCATCCGATCCTTCCGAACGGTCCCAATCAATGTTCACCAACCGGATACGCTGCCCGTCAGGGAATACCCTTTCGCAAGTTGCCTTCTTGATATACTGTCCAGGATTTTTTCCCAACGAATATGTACCTCCTCCATGCGAAACGCCTCCGGTCGAAGCCAAATTACCTGTTGTAGCTTTGTACATCCCCGGTTCAGTCATTGGAAGATTTTCTATAACAATGTCCCAATTGTCGGCATAAATGTTATCGGCTTTGCTGTTGGATGTAATGTGCAACCTGACCACTTTATCGGAAGTTACCTCAGCATCCATCACAACATTGTCGTGCCCCCACACTCTGGCTTGGTATTTGATAGGGCCCTCAACAGGTATGCGCATGTCTTCTGCCTTAAGCCCTACCCAATCAGTGGCACCCCAATCCACATTGTTCCATTTCACATGATTGCTCCACTTGCCATATCCATAAACATTAACTGTCACACGTCTGTATTTGGGTTCATCCTTCGCTTTGACCTCGGGTTGTGCTTTGCCGCCACATTTGAAATCACCCGATTCTATCCCGATGCCACCACAATCAATTCGGGCATAAACATGGTCACCATTCTCGAATGAAAGGCCATTTGCATCAAAGTTTCCATCCTTCACCACGATTTCTTTCTCTGCCTTTTTATGGAAGTTTTTGTCCTTGAAATAGAGGGTAGCCTTACCTGAATACCTGATTTCTTTGGTGTATTCTGCATCCTTTGTATGAATAATCTGACCTTTTACCCGACCGTTTTCAGCCGATTTGATCTCTATTTTGATTTTTGGAATGAAAAGTTCCATCACTTTTCTGCCAGCTTGAACCACATTTGGCAGCAGCACCTTAGCCTGCGATTCCACACAATCAAAAGTTACGTATGAGTACGCAAGTTCAGGGATTAATTCAACCCAGTACATCTTATCGTTGCACTGTTTGATTGATTCGTCGTAGCCTTTAATTCTTGTAGTGAAAAAACCAGTGCTAGCTTCATAGTCCATTTGTTGCAGGGTTGGAGAGGAATACTGATGTTCTGGATGGGTGATCTGTTGCCATGTTTTGCCCTTTTTGTCTGTTCCTGAAATGGTTTCGTTTGTGACAAAATGCGAATTGGTATAAACGGCTATGGCATGAGCAATTTCAACCGCTCTTTTCATCCCACCCATCTGGTCCACCAACATTTTGTCAGGTTTGCCTTTGAAATATTGCAGGAAGTCATCAGGCCATTGATTTCTCACAATATCCACAATCTCTTCATAAGGATCGGGGTTTCCAAATATCAAATTGTAATTGACCAAAGGGGATGGATGGGCATCGTTGCGTACATGAGGGGGACAGCCATTATCTGCAATCATGTGCAAGGTTTCGCCAAGTGACCTCCATGCCAAACCCATGTACTCGCTGCGTTTATCTTCATTTTTCTCCTCCAAAGCCATACGCATCCATGCCTTCCCTTTTTCCCAAGTGTAAGAATGTTCATCTTTCCCAAAAGCCAGATCACCTGGTTTTCCTAAGGCCCACTCCACACCATCTCTTTCAGGGTTCTTCAATATTCTTTGCAACAGGCCCATCAATTTGGCATTGGTCACATCAGTCAAATAGCGCTTTCCTTCCGGAACTGTAGGATCGTAGAAATGACGAAGCGATGCTGGCAGTTCAGGCTCATCTGCTGAGTATCCTCCGTGTGCAATCCATTCTATGGCACTATGTTCTTCCGCCCCTTCGTCAATAGTAGCCTTCAAGGTTGCTAAATCAATAAGGTTGCCTTCGCTGTCTTGAATTTTGTTCACATAGTCTTTGTTGATCCATAGAATATCGTCGGTCTTGAAAAACCCCGATTTGGTAACCGCAGTGCCTTTGCATTGCTTGACGAGATCCAAATTAAAATAGTAATGTTTGAACTCAGGCAAAGTAGTTTTGGGGTTCGACTGGTTTCCTAAAAAGGACTCTACAATCATTTCATTGATGCTTGGATGCACTTTCGTATTGCCATAACTGGTGAACAACACAATGAAAAAGGATCCTAAAAGAAGGCTTAAGGCTGTCTTGAACAAGGGTGTATTTCTCATTTCTACTGTTTTAAAATCTCATCAACATCCATTTTCCATGGTCACCGAGACAAAAATCCGCAGTGAACTTTCCCTTTGCAGTCTCATAACCAAACACGGCATATCTTTCATTGGAATAAATCAGCTTTCTGTTTTTGAAATCATTGGCAAATGCTGGCATGTAGGCCAACAGTTTGGAAAAGTGTTTTCGGGTAAGGTTCAACGATGTAGGCGAAAGAACTTTCGCCAATGCTGCAGTATCCGATTTGGCAAAGGCATTTTCAACTACCATTGCCGCACTGTCTGTTTTTACACCTATTATCTTTTGCTGCACTTTGAATTGTTCAGCAGTTTTGGATTCTGCCTTTTTCTCTAATGGATCATAAGTTCCATAGAAATAAAGCCCTGCAAGTCCGATGCCTATAATGATCAATAATGAAAACAACGTAATCAATACTTTCCGTCCTGACCTCCTTTTCGTATTCTGTACCGGCACAGGATTAGAATAGACAGGTTCTGCTTGAAAGTGGCCAACATTAGGCGTTCCAGGAACTGTACCAACTACATAACCACAGGAAATGCAGAATTTAGTACCCTTCTCATAAATGGAACCACATTTTAGGCATGTGAATTGATTCCTCTGATCCGAATTTGGCTGAGGTTCAAGCTTGGAGATCACCGCTCCACACTTTCCACAAAACTTGGCATTCGGCTTCAACTGATTGCCACATTTGACACAATAATTCATCATTTCTTGCTGAGTTTATCGTCTTGCTTTCGCTAAATTTTTGTTCCAAGGTATTAATGATCTCTTTCAAACCATTTGAATTTAAAGCACAACCCTGCTTATTTCAGGTCTATACACCTTCATTTTTATTGAGCCTACAACCAGAAACATAGCATTGACAGGCTTTTCGATAAATTCATTGTTGTTCGATTTCGCAGCACTAAAGTAAGCTACAATTCCACTAAATGCAAGAAGGCAGAAAATTAATTTTCTGCCTTCTTCATTCTACTTCACCATTTTGGAGATCATTACTCCTCAAAGGCTGGCTTTATTTTCACTCCGTCGTATCTTTTTTCCACATTGCCTTGATAATAGATGGTCAAGAAAAGTGTTCCGTCTTCATTGAATGTGTTCCAATCGCCCTCTTTGCTTCCGTTCATAAAATATCCCTGATCTTTCTGTTTGCCGGATGGCCAGTACCAACTCACCTTACCGTTCAGGTTATCATCAATATACTCTCCTTCAAATCGAAGAACACCGTCGTCATAGAACGATTTCCATTTCCCAAATCTGGCTCCGCCTTTATAACTTCCAATCTCTTTATAGTTTCCAAAATCATAAACCCATTCTCCTTCTTCAAGACCTTCAATATATTGCCCTTTTACGATCAATCTTCCAGTCTCGTCATGCTCCTCGTACTCTCCATCTTCCATTCCACCTATGTATGATTCAATTCTGCGGATACTCCCATCTTCGAAATACCAATGCCAAGTTCCATCCAGAGCACCTTTCTTGGTGTATTTCCCTTCCGATTCAATTTTACCTTTCTCATAGTAATATTTCCAGTTTCCAATCGGCTTTCCGTTTTCATAAGAACCTACCGAACGTTGAGTTTTATCTGGGTAATAGTCATGCCATTCTCCCTGCTTGTTTCCCTCCTCATCCACAATTCCTTCCCCAACTATCACACCTTTTGAAAACACATAACCTGCCGTAATTTTTCCTTCTGGATTATATTCACGTCTTACCCCTTCAGCCACATCTCCGTTGTAACTTCCAACTGTTTTAACTTTTCCATCAGGATAATAATCTGTCTTGAGCTTCAAACTGGTGACTTCTTGAACCTCCAATTGTTCCACATCGTTTGCAAATTTCTTGACTGACAACAGTAATCCATTCTCGTCATAGTCTTTGAAGTAGCCGTTCTTTTTATCATCCTTGTAAACACCTTCCAGTTTCACTGCATAATTGTCATAGAAAAATTTCCATCGTCCTTGTTTCCTTCCATCGCTGTCTTTTCGGTTAATTCTTTCCCTGCTGACCAAGAAAGCTTTTTGGTATTCCATGTATGTCATCACTGTGCCATCAGGAGCAAGTTCCCGCGCTACGCCATTTTCCAAACCATCAATGAAATTTACTACCAAACGTACCTTGCCATCACTGTAAAAATAGGTTGTTGGTCCTTGTTTGATATCATTGACATAAGTCTCGCTGATCACTTCCCCTTGTCTGTATGTGGTCTTCAGTCCATTCTTCTTGTCGAGCTTATAATTAATGGAAACCAATAATCTGGCAGAATCATCGTAGAATTTCCAAGTACTATCAAGCAAGAAGTTCTTCCTGTATCCTTCCGATTTAACAATCCCATTTTCGTAGTACGTCTTCCAAAACCCATCAGGTTTTCCTTCGTGCATCATTCCCTCGCTAGATACACTGCCATTGGGATAATAAAATTTGACCGTTCCTTGTTGTTGAATACTCTGCTGTTGCTCCTGTGCCTTAGTTCCTACAGATAAAACGCTGCATAGAAATACTGCCAAAACAGTTTTCAACATCAACTTCTTGACAGACTCAATAGCGTACATTTGTATCACTTTCATAAATTACTTGTTCTTTGACAATTCAAGCATCCTTACGATGGGCCTTCTTGCTTTTTCAATCACCTCGTCCGACAAAATGATTTCCGGTGTCTCGTTAAGCATACAAAGGTAAAGTTTCTCCAGTGTGTTGAGCTTCATGTAAGGACAATCATTGCAAGCACAAGTTTCATCGGAAGGCACAACTATAAATTCCTTCAAAGGGGATAGCTTTTTCATTTGATGAACAATGCCTGTTTCTGTCGCTACAATGAACTGTTGGCTTTCATTTCGAGTTGTGTAATCAAGCATTGCTGCAGTCGAGCCAATAAAATCGGCAAGAAGAAGCACAGGTTGTTTGCATTCAGGATGAGCAATCAGCTTTGCATTTGGATATTTAAGCTTAAGTTTTAAAATACTTTCAGTCCTGATGGTTTCATGCACCTCGCAAGCTCCATCCCACAAAAGCATATCTCTTCCTGTCAGTCCATTGATATAAGCTCCTAAGTTCTTGTCGGGAGCAAAGATCAACTTTTGTTCTTTTGGAAACAACTCAACAATCTTGACTGCATTGCTGGAAGTAACAATGATATCCGACCAGGTCTTAACAGCTGCACTGCAATTAATATAGGTAATAACTTTGTGGTCAGGATGCATTTTCACAAAGGCAGAAAACTCAGCTTCTGGTGCACTTGCTGCCAACGAACAACCTGCATTCAAATCTGGAAGCAATACCTTTTTACTTGGCGAAAGAATCTTTGCTGTTTCTGCCATAAAATGCACTCCGGCAAACACAATAATTTCAGCATTTGTCTCAGCTGCTTTCTGCGATAACTGCAAACTGTCGCCTATATGATCAGCTATATCTTGAATTTCGCCCACTTGATAATAATGAGCCAAGATGACAGCATTCTTTTCTTTCTTTAGTTCTTCTATTTTCTTGATCAGTATCTCGTCATTCATTTTCCCAAGTCTCCTTAGATGCCTACTACTATTATTTTTTTATTAAGTTTCTTCTTTGTTGTTATTATATGGCTGTTGATAGTGTCAGCAAATTTTTCCTATCCACAGTCTTATCCACAATGCTATTGTTTTTTCACCCTTTTTCAACATGGTTTGACCACCTTCTTACTTGACATTTATGTGTTTGCACCGTTATCAACAAACCGTTAATAACCCAATTGGTAAAAAAAATCCCAGCTTGTCAACAGCCAAAAAGTGTTGATAACAGGTAGCTATTTTGGGCATAAAAATTTCAAACTTTTTTGAAGCCTTGCCATAGAACCAACCTGTCGGGGGTTTGTTAATAGCAAGCGAAATTTGTCCACAATGTGATAACAAAAGTAGCGACTTATTAACAACTATTGTTTAAAAACTCTATGATACTGATAATGAAACAGCTCATTTTTGGGTGTACTTTTGCTTCTCATCTAAGTAGTTTATTTTGAAAGCAAAATTGAGATAACTACTGTTCTGAAAGTGTTGCACAGAAATAACTTATAAACAATGTTTGATAAAGCAGGAACTTTGGCATTGGGATGTGACCATGGAGGGTACGCACTCAAAGAATTTTTAAAAATTAAACTTGCCGAAAAAGGCTATTCTGTCCGTGACTTTGGGACTTATAGCACTGACAGCATGGATTATCCCGACATTGCTCATCCAATAGCGGCAGCAGTAGAAACGGGTCAGTTCCAAATGGCTATCCTTATTTGTGGCAGCGGAAATGGAATCTGCATGACAGCCAACAAACATACAGGGATACGTGCAGCACTGTGCTGGAATTCCGAACTGGCTGCCTTGGCTCGACAACATAACAATGCAAACATCCTTTGCCTACCAGGAAGGTTTATTTCAGAAAAGGAAGGCCTGTCCGCAGCCATCACATTCTTGACTGCAGAGTTTGAAGGGGGCAGGCATCAAACCAGGATTGAAAAAATACCTTTGACCACTACCGAGTAACCTTTGTTGACATTGTATTGTTTGTTTGACTGGAAGAAACTTGAACCTTAACTTTGCACCATGAGTGAACCTTACAATAAGTTCGTAATCGAAAGCGAAAAGAAAGCACACGACAAGGGACATCGTGCAACCGTGGCATTCAATATTTCCCGTTACGATTCTGCAGTTGTCAAAGGCAAAGAGCAGTACATAAACCTTGATCTGGCCAAAGAACGTGCAGGCCATATCAAAAACAAAGTGATCACTGATCTGCCCAAGTATCTGGTTGATTTCGAATCTGCTTTTCAAGCAAGGGGAGGAAAAGTGATCTGGGCCCAAGATGGGGAAGAGGCTATTTCGGAAATCATCAAGATCATGAAGAAGCACCAAGCCAAACATGTGGTGAAAAGCAAAACCATGGTCACCGAGGAAATCCAACTGAACTCGCACCTCGAAAAAGCTGGAATCGAATCTCTGGAGACCGATCTCGGCGAATACATAGTTCAGCTTGCTGGCGAAAAGCCTTACCATATTGTCACCCCGGCCATGCACAAGTCCAAAGAGCAGGTGGCCGAACTGTTCAGCAATAAATTTGGGACCGATCCGGCAAGCACTCCCGAACAGATAACAGCCTATGTTCGAAACCTGCTGCGCACCAAGTTCGTCAATGCCGACATTGGCATCACAGGGGCAAACTTTCTGCTGGCCGACATCGGTGCTGTCTGTGTCACCGAAAACGAAGGCAACGCCATGATGAGCATGTCCTTCCCTAAAGTCCATATAGTCATCGCCGGCATAGAAAAGCTTATCCCAAAGCTTCGCGATCTCGATACCTTTTGGCCTCTGCTTGCAACACACGGCACCGGGCAAAACATCACGGTTTACAACTCCATCATCACTGGCCCTCGAAAGGAAGGTGAAAACGATGGGCCAGAAGAAATGTATGTCGTCCTGCTCGACAACAACCGCACAGAAATTCTTTCGCACAAAAACCAACGCCGAGCCCTCTCCTGTATCCGCTGCGGTGCTTGCCTCAATGTATGCCCTGTTTACAAAAGCATCGGCGGTCATGCCTACGGTACCACATATAGCGGACCCATCGGTTCAGTAATTACTCCTTGGATGCGTGGCCTCAAAGAATACAAGCATCTGAGCTTTGCCTCTTCCCTCTGCGGTGCTTGCACCGAAGTATGCCCTGTTAAGATTAACCTTCACGAACAATTGCTGTACAACCGCAACGATTCGGTCAAAGAAGGCCTTGCAAGCCGTTCCGACAAAACGGTGATGTTCGCCTACAAAAAAGCCATGGGCAAACGCAAGTACATGGACATGATGAGCGGAAAGACAAAAAACAACATGCTCAAAAAATTCTTCAAAGCAGCTTGGGGACAGTGCCGCACCCTGCCCGAAGTAGCCCCTAAAAGTTTTAAAGAACTTTGGGAAGAACGCAGGGGAGCTAAGAAGTGAGGGTTTCCTCGAAATCAAATCTTATACAAGCCTGAACAGAACACAGATCACTTGCATTTGCAGATAACAGCACTTCTCTGCTTCGGTAATCAGCTTGGTTTTGGAGAAAAACTATTTCAATCTCAAAAACTCATCCACTTCAATATCTGCTTGTTTCAAAATAGCCTTCAATGTTCCTTCTGGCATATCACCCGAGTGATTAGGAATAGTCGTATATCGGTTTGTTGGCTTACAATACCAAATTTCATGGCTACCCGCAGCCTGCCTGAAAAACTCAAAACCAAACATTTTTAAAATTCCAATAATCCTGCGGTAATTGAAACCGGCTAATCGTCCCATACTACAACCCTATTACCAAGGGATAATCGAAAGTATCATTAAATGAGAGAAGTGCAGGTATTTGCCCTTCCTGTGCTTCGATCAGCTTTTTGGCTATATCTTTGGCTATATCAATTGTTTCCGAAATGGTTCTTCCTTGTGCCACTAAGCCTTGTATGGTGTCCGAAGTTGCAAGATACATCCCTTCAGGCAGCTTTTCGATATGTATGGTCACTATCCTTTCCATATTTTTTCTTACGCCATTTATCTGTAGCTAGATCTCGAAGAGCATAAAGAGAAGATCCATCACTCTTTAGAAGCATAAGTGGTGGATATTTACTTGTCTCGCTGCCAGGCGGATCGCTTTCAAAAAAAACCAATGTTGCGCCTTCACTCACCTTAGCAACATTTTTCTTCTGAGTATCAAACATGACGTCAGCCATTTTGTCTTCGAAGAAACTTTCTCCAACCATCGTATCGAAACCTATTCCTAACCTTTCATATATTCTTTTAAATTCTTTTAAAGACAAAGTAACACAAAGTTTCCATAGAACTGTAGCTTCTTTATCTTTTCTCTCGAGTTTTGTAAACCATCCCCTCGCCTCATCATCCAAAGCTTTATTTTTTTCAGCTTCATCATGAAATTTTACATATAAAGCCACGAGGTCTTTCACAGGTTCTTTTGATTTTTTAATTTTATCCAAATCTCCCCATCTTTTTATAGCGACAATAAGTTTACCGAACTGTGTTCCCCAATCTCCAAGATGATTGTCCCTTACAACTTTTGCTCCAGAGAATCCCAAGATACTAGCAATGGCATCTCCAATAATCGTTGAGCGTAAGTGTCCCACCGTAAAAGGTTTTGCGATGTTTGGAGAAGAATATTCGACAATTAC
>Ga0118677_10013887_pt1 | contig 11493 bp, 8 predicted proteins | sample AliMusrvi5mmetaG_FD_86154 | JGI IMG/M metagenome (GOLD analysis project Ga0118677, IMG submission 86154) | reverse complement strand
GGTACATATCACGTCTCTTCGTCGTATAAGTGAATCAGGCGCGTTAACAGCACCTTGGTCTCGGCCGTAGTCTCCCCCAACAAACCGGCGATCTCTTGCGCGACGCGCATTTGTTTGTCAATCACCTGGTGCGCCTTGCCCAAAGTCTCCTTTTTCACCCGCTGCAACCGGGTGCGCTGGGCCATGTCCTCGGTCACATCATTGTAAATGCCGATCAGCATGCCGCCTTCCGGTACCGGAAAGACTAATTCGCGCACGACCAGTTCACCATATACCGCCTCCTGACGCATCACCGGGCGGGTCGACTGCTGCACACGCTCATAGATTTTCGGCGACAACACGTTGCCGATCGGTCGTCCGATCATCTCGGCCAACGGTTGCGCGAAGAGTTTTTCGAAGGCCGGGTTTGCGTCCAGCACACGCAAGGTGGAGTCGACCACCACGATGCCGTTCGGCGTATTGCGTATCACCACATTGGCAAAACTCTCCGCTCGCGTTCGCATGTAGGGGATGCACATTTCCGCTTCCGCCATCCCCTGGAAAACGGCTATCGCCTTTTCCCGGCAGGTTTCGTAACCGCACGCGCCACAGTTATGCTCATCGTCGACATGGTGTTTGCCGGTCCGGCGTAAAATGGCGGCGATCTCTTCCTCCGCGGGGCATGGCAGACACAAGGCATCGGGAGGGTAGCTCGCGGCCAGCGCGCTGGGACTGGCCCCGGCGCCGACTTCGCCCACTCTGGCCAGTAAATTCGCGCGACGCGTCCACCAGGGTGGTCCCTGCGCCGCTCCCGGACCTTGCAGACACCCACCCGAGCACGCCAGCGCCTCGATGAGTGCAATATCACTCAGCGACGGAAGCTCTTTCAACAGCGCCATCACCTCCGGCAGTCCGCAGACGGTGACCACACGTGGGGCGAGATCACCGGAGGGCAATCCCGCCGTGCGCAGCATCCCATTGGGCAGCGGAAAGAGCCCGGCAACCCCCACCGGCGGGTTGTCGAACGGAAGCGCGGGGGCATCCGTCACGTCGATGCCGGCTTCCGCCAACCATTCATTCAACTCGTCAAAGGTCAATGCGGCGTCAATCACCCCCGCGCGCGCTTCATCTTTCTTCGCCACACAGGGACCGATGAAGACCACCGCGATCTCCGCACCCTGTTCTTCGCGCAGCAGGTGGGCATGAGCGACCATGGGGCTTTGCACCGGCGCAAGGTGGTCGGCGAGGTGTGGGTAGTATTTTTGCACCAGCGAGACTACCGCCGGGCAGGCCGTGCTGATCAACGGTCCACGCCCCTCGCCGGCGACCTCCGCGCAGGCGCGCGCCACCGCTTCCGCGGTGCGTGCGGTCTCTTCGATCCGCGCGAAGCCCAAGGCATGGAGCGCGCCGACCAGGTGCGGCAGGGTAGGGCCGTAGAGGCCGTAGGCCGCGGGGGCCATCGTCGCGATTACCCGTTTACCGGACGCCAACAGGCTTTGCACCACCTCCACATCACGGCGCACCTGCTTGGCGTGTTGCGGGCAGATGTGCAGGCAGTTGCCGTCACCCAGGCAGCGCGCCTCGACCACCTCGGCATGGCCGTCCGCCACGCGGATCGACTTCACGGGACAAAAGCGCACGCACTTATAGCAGTCTTTGCAGTTCACGCGATTAATGGTAATCAGGCTCATCGTCCCTCTTCCTCTCCCGCCAGAAACAGCCGGGTGAACAGGACGCGCGCCGTCTCCGCATCCGGCACGGAATAGAGCGTCTCATCGATGGCTACCGACACTCCGGAACGACAGTGCTCCTTACAGAAGGCGCCAGCCACACGCACCGTATGCTCCATCCCATGCTGCCGTTGTAACGCGGCAAAGGTATCCAGCACCGTATACGCGCCTTTCAGGAAGCAACTCGATCCCAAACAGACTTCAATCTGTCGCATCATGCACTCCTTACCCCATCTTCCGCGTCGCAACCGGGCCGTCTGGTTGCCGCAGGCGCCGAGAAAGCACGGCCAATCCACTCGCCAGGTCTTCATTCTGCACGATAATGCCGGCCGGGACACGGAGCACCACGGAAGTAAAGTTCCAAATCGCGCTGATCTCCGCGGCCACCAGCAACTCGGCCACCTGTTGCGCCGCGGACGCCGGGACGGTCAGGATACAGATGCGGATGTGCAGGCGTTGCACCAGATTCGCCAGTTTCGCCATGGGGAAGATCGGCTTGCCGGCGATCTCCTGGCCCACTTTCCGCGGGTCGGCGTCGAAGGCGGCCACGACGTCCAGTTGATGACGGGTGAAACCTGAGTAGCCCAGCAGCGCGCTACCCAGGTTGCCCACGCCCACCAGAATGGCCTCACTGCTGTTATTCCAACCCAGGAATTCCTCGATGGCCGTAATGAGTCCGGGTACGGAAAAACCGACACGGGGTTTCCCGACAATCCCGGTGCTGCTCAAGTCTTTGCGCACCTGTACCGCATCCAGCTTGAGTTGTGCGGCGAGATAGGTGCCGGAGACGACCGGTTGTCCTTCCTCCTGCAACAGGCGCAGCAGGTGCAGGTAACCCGGCAGACGACGTATCGTTGGCAGTTTTCCGATTTTCGCGCTACGATCCGACATCGTATACTCCTTCGCTATTCCGATAAAGAGATATCGATATTATTATCCTTATTATAACGTCGAGATCGCGTCTGTCAATCGAAAAATCGTGGAGAAATACCAATTTGTGCAAAAAATCACAAACTATTTGCACGCAGTAGCGGCGAGGGAGGGAGCATCGATGGCAGCAGACGATAGGGAGCAGTGGGGATGAAGTCGTTGGTGACGCGAAACACGTTCGCGCAGGTGTCATCGGCAACCCAACTCTTCTCTGAAGTATAACCCTTTTCAAGCATGTGTTCCAGGTGAATGTCAGCACGCAATTGGGCGCGCAAGGGTCTCCCGAGCACGCGCGTGTCTGCTGGGTGTAGATTCAACAGCACGGTGCTGCGTGGAATCAGGTCATTGCGCTCTGTCTCACGGAAATGGGTGACGCGATCAGTATGCCCGGTGCTCTCGCGCGTGCTCGCGGGACGCTCGCGCGCCAGATGCGGGTTAGCGTACCAATATGCTCACGATCCCATAGGGTTGGTAGGGAATTTCATAGGTGCAGGGATCGAGTTGCTGCAACGTGCCTTGCGCATGCTCCAGCAGATTCACCGGGGTAGCGCTGGCCGGCGCGGCGAGGCACAGCCGGGCGACGCCGGGACAGCCGGCGGTTTCGTGCAGGCGAATAACATACCCCGGTCCGGTTTCCGCGGGCAGCACCCAGGCGGGAACCAGCGAACCGGGTTGCTCGATTGTAAAAAGCGCCGGACGGGTGGGGGCGCTGGGAATCACCTGCGCCGGCGTGAAGAGTGCATCCGCTGTCGCCGCGGTGGAGAGCACCGTGCCGCGGGTTTCCGTCTCATGGCGACCGAGGGCAAAGCGCAGGTGGTGGTCGCCGCGGTCAGCTTCCGGGTCGGGACCGCGGGAGGCGCGCAACAGCGACAGGCCCAGTTCGCCTTCCTTGCAGGAGTAACCGTATTTGGCCTCCGCGACCAGCGCCAGACCCTCGCCGTTATCCCAGGTGACGGCCGCCCAGCGGTTGCCCGGCACCTCCCACATCGCCTCGTCCTGCTGTGTTCCCGGCAGTTGCGGGCGGGAGACGGCGCCGTAGGGATTGCCAAAGTGGGCATGACGTCCGCGATAGCGGGTTGGCGCCAGGTATTTGAGCAGGGTGTCCGTCTCATGCCACGCTACCGCCGCCTCGATGCGCAACCAGCGGCTGCCGGCCTCCAGTATATAGTCGACCGTGAGCGTACTGGCCGCGCCGATGGTTGTCGTGCCACGCAGCACCGCGCGCAGCGGGTGAGCTTGAATCACCTCCAACGCACCTACTGTTACCGGCCGCGGGTGCGCCTGCACGTAGTGGTCAATGTCCCAGGCATCAAAGAGGTGTGGTTCATCGTAAAAAAGGGCGAAATGTGCGGGGGCTTCAAAGGCTAACGGCGTACCATCCACCGTCAACCCGGTCAATTGCCCGTCCGCGGCAAATTCCGCGCGCACCACGCCATTATCCAGCACGCGCGGAGCGACTTCCCGGAACGCGGGCAACGCGGGTGTCTCGTGCAGCGGGCGTACTTCCATCCCGGTGAACGCGACCGCCGCCAACCCCGCGGGACCGTCGACGATCACCGTGCGCGGGAGCGGCAAGGGATTGAAGACGCCGACACCCGGGGCATTCCCGCTCAACTCGAGGCGCATTGCCGCCAATTCGCGCTCGCCTATTTCCTGCAACTCCGGGTTCAGTTGCTGGTAGACCAGGGTGATGGAAGTGCCGGGTAGTGCGTCGTGGAACTGTCCCAGCAACACGCGGAGCCAGGCATCATCCCCCAGTGGCGCGCCGCCACTCAGCACGCGGGCGGCCTCATGGCTCTGCAACGCGCGCTCCGCGGCGCGGTAGCGTCGTTTGTACTCGCTCTGCGTAGTGTAAGTGCCGCGATGGTATTCCAGGTAGAGCTCCCCTTGATAGACCGGCAATTGGTCGCGGATCGCCTGCAAGCGGTCAAAGAAGGCCTCCGCGGTCGTCCAGCGTGTCTTTGGCACACCCACCAGATTCTGCAGACGACGCGCGCGTTCCAGCAACTCCTGGGTAACGCCGCCGCCGCCGTCACCGAATCCATGGGGCATGAGCAATTCACCATGCACATCCGCCTGCTGGTGGGCGCGCAACGACTCAATATTCTCTTCCACTTGCGCCTGGCAGACATAGGCGGTGGTGCAGAGGTGCGTCAACACTTCGCTGCCGTCAGCGCCACGCCACACAAAGCTGTTATAGGGGAAACGAGTGATCGCGGACCAGGTCATTTTCGTGGTGAAGAAATAGGGGACCTCAGCCAGCCGCAGGATCGTCGGCAGGACCGCGCTGTAGCCGAAAACATCGGGGATCCAGCATAGTGTGGAGGGGGTGCCGCGCAGGGCGGTGAGTTTGCGCTGGCCGTAGAGTACGGAGCGGATAAGCGCTTCGCCACAGGGGATCTGGGTGTCGAACTCCACCTCCGCCGCGCCGGTAGGCTCCCAACGCCCCTCCGCGATGCGCCGCTGTACCTGGGGCATCAACCCCGGGGCTAACCGCTCGACGGCGCGATAAAGCGCCGGCTGCGACTGGGTGAAAGTCATCTCCGGGTAGCGTTCCATCAAACGCAATTGGGTGGCGAAGGTATGGACCGTCTTATGTTGTACCACCTCCTCCGGCCAGAGCCACACGACATCAATGTGCGCGTGCCCGTGCGCGGCGGCGACAGGTTGCCAACTCTCCGCGGGGAAGCGCGCATAAATGGCGCGCAACGCCGCATGGAACGCCGTCAGCCCACCGGCGTCAAACGCATCCACCGCGTCATCCAGCGCGCGCAACAGTTGGCGCAACAGCGGTGACACCTTTTCATGCCGCGGGTTGTGCCCCACGGCTTTCCATGGTCCCAGGTTCGGCTCCTGCAGATTGTCCTTATATAAGCGCTGCAGCAGTTGCAGCAGAACATCCAGATCCCAGAATACCTCCCAGGCCGACGCGCTGCGCACACCCAACTCGAGTTTGTGAAAATGGATGCCAAACGGGGTGCGCCCTTCCCAGAGTCCCACGCTGATCCACAGCGTACCGCCTTCGTCGGGCACCGGGCACTCTTTATGCGCCCAATCGATGCCGCACCAGGGCACACCATCACGGTACACGGTCAACTCGCCCCCGCCGTCCCAGCATAGAAAACGGCGTCCCGCAGTCTCCGTCGTCGCGGCGGGAATTTCCACCTGCAGCCAGCGCACCCCCCATTGCTCCTGTTCCGTGCCGAAGAGCGCGCCGGGCGCCAGCGGCTGCACGGGTTGCCGCATCGCCTCTTCCACCGGCATCAGGTGCGCGAAGACCGGTGAAGCGAGCACCTCCAGCGGTTCGCGGTGCTCCCAGAGCACACGCTGGACGCGCTCCCGCGCCTTGTAGATGCGGAAGGGAATCAGTTGCGGCAAGGGGTTGTTGGTGTGCGACATGACAGAAACCTCGCTGGTGACAATTGGCGGCGACAGTATAGCATATTTCAGCATACGAAACAGGGGTACGCTCCTGGCATTTACGTGCGAACTCCAGAGTCCTACCAGAGGATTCTCATGGTATAATCAGGGACATCGAGTGACAGCACAAGGAGGGAATGGCATGCTTCGAGGGTTGATTCCGTGGTGCGCATTGCTGGCGCTGGGGATGGCGCTGGCGGACGGATTGGCGCCGACACCCATGACCTTTTCTTATCGCTTGAAAACAGCGGCGGCATGGACCAGCGCCGGGGTCTATGACGCCGCGGGGCGCCTGGTCCGGCAATTGTGGACCATGGAACCACGCACGGCGGGGACACTGACCGGACGATGGGATGGACTGGATGAGTTCGGGCAACCGGCGCCGGCGGGGGCCTATACCTTCCGCGTGGTCGCCAACCGCGGGCGCTACCGTAATGTCGGCATCCTGGGCAACACCGGCACGGACGAATTACAGCATATCCAGCATGGCATGCTGGCGGTGACGGTGGATGCCAAAGGCAACATCTACACTGCCAACGGCTGGGAAGAAGGCGGGCAGGACTTTAAAGTGCAGGACCCGACCGGAAAAACGCTCTTTCACGCGCGCTACCAGATGCGTAACGGCGACCCGAACGGCGCCCCCTACAGCATCGCGGTGGACGACGGCTTCATCTATTGCGGCATGAGCGGTTGGTCCAGTGAACAATGGAAATCGCGCACGCAGATCCAGCGTTTCCGTATCGCCGACGGCACGTTGACGCCGTTCACCGGGATTACGGAAAATCGCGGACACATTCAGCTCTACGAGTGGCCGGAGAAGCTGGTACCGAAGGACACGCCGGAGGCCGACGCGCAGTATATGCGTTCCCCCTTGCGCGCGCTGGCCATCAACGGCGACACGATCTACGCCACGGATGCGCTGGCCGGTAAAATCGTGAAATACCACAAAGTCACCGGCATCAAGCAGGGTGAGTTCGCCGCGCCGTTGCCCATGGCGCTGGCATTTGATAAGGATGGCCGCCTGTGGGTGGGACATGAACATCGTCAGGTAAGTATCTTCACCACTGATGGAACAAAGGTGGCCACGCCACTCACCGATCTCGGCGAAGTGAACTCGCTGGCCTTCGGTCCGGACGGCATGCTTTATATCGCGGATGGCAAGGCTAATGTGATCAAGCGCTACACCGTGGACGGAATCACGGTGAAACCGGCAGGCGCCTTCGGGCAACCGGCGCTTCCGGGCGACGCGGCGCCTGATCACTTCTATCAACTCACCGGCGCCACAGTGGACGCGCAGGGCAACCTGGTCACCATTCAGCACTTACCCACCGGCGGCGCGCGCATGGCACGCTTTGCGCCGGACGGCAAATGTTTATGGGAACAGATGGCGCTGGTCTTTTGTGATCTGGGCAAATACGATCCCGCGCATCCCACCGAATTCATCACCCACCGCCTGCATCGTTTGGAGTTGATCGACAAAGACAAAGGTACGTGGGCGTACCGTGGCACCCTGATTAAGAGCGACCCCCGCTATATCGACTGGCAGCACGGTGTGCTCACCCCATTGACGTTGGGCGGGAAGTCCTTCCTCTTCCAGTGCTATGGCGACGGCCTGCAGGTGTATCGTCGTGAAGGCGACACGCTGACGCTGGCGGCAATGGTCGGCGGACACAACCCCGGGTCGGATGGCGTCTATGACGATAAACAACCGGCAGAGCAGCGCCGGCCGTTGGGCCAGTGGACGTGGACCGACGTGAATAACGACGGTATAGCGCAAGACAGCGAAGTCGTCTGGTTCGCCCCGCCGGGAAAGGGCCAGTATGCGACCTTCGGCATCAACATCGACGCCCATGGCAACCTGCTCTACTGCGACCATTACACGCGCGCCATCTGGGAACTGCCGCTGTCCGGGCTGTCGGCTAACGGCAATCCCGTCTATGACTGGCGATTGGTGCGGCAAATTGTGGCGCCGGACACCTCACCGGTGAAATTCTTCCCCTTGATGGCCGTGCGCGCAGAAGATGGCACGCTCTACTCCTTCGGGCGCAGCGACGGGTGGAAACAACCGAAAAATCAAGGTGCGTGGATGGGCGGCTGGGCGCTGCTGCGCTATGACGCCCAGGGAAAAACACTCTGGGCGGCGCGCCTGCCGCAGGTGTGCGTGGGCATGGATGCCGTGCCCGGCGGTGGGGTAATGCTGGGGTGGTATGAAAAGGCGATCATCTACCACTACACCGCCGATGGCCTGCTGATCGGCAGTCTGCAACCGGGACCTGCCGCCGGCAATACCACGGGATGGATGGACAACACCTCGGCCGTCGCCGTCGCCCGTGATCCGCGCGACCACCAGCTCGATGTCTTCGGCGAAGATAGCTGGCTCAACCGCCTGCTCTGGTATCGGGTCGATGACCGCGATATCGAGACGATCACCGGCAAGCTGGTTCTGGCGAAGTAGCCTCGTTCTTCAGTCGATGCATCGCCAGACAGATGGGGCCGCGGTGATATACACCGTGGCCCGAGATCCTTTTATCTGAACCTGGAGGTAATTGCACAACCTGACCAGAGTGTAATACTGCTGGATATCGCGTTTTGGGAAAATGTGGTCAGACGTATATTATTGACCAGCAATCCGTTCAATCGCGAAAAGGGACACCCGAAAAAGAACTGAAAGACACAGAGAGGGAGTAAATAGTCTCACCCCGTATTCCCGAACCAGATTTTAGAGTCCTTCCCATCGTCGCGCTAAGGATTCCCCAGGACCGGGATCGACCCATAATTTATATACCTCCAACATGACAAGTTCGTCTTCAACAACGTCACTTCCCGGCTTTTGAAATATGATCGCGGGATGGGAGAGACGACCGGGGTTCGCTATTGTAGCCCACTTTCCATGGAAAGATCTCTTGAGCGTTTCACCATAATATGCTGCAATTTGCCGTAGTAGTTGGCGACCGTCTTCACTATCTTCCGGATCACTATATTTTTTTCTCGAAGTGCGGATTAACTTGTCAATGAGCGGGAGGTCACTCATCGCATAGGATAATCTTGAGTTTGCCAGAACAAGATTTTTGGCAAGTGTTTCTACTTCAGCTATATACTCTTCCGGATTCTCAATTATTGATCCAATCCAATCTACAATAGTGATTTCTCCCCGGTTGTGCAAAGTATCAGGAGTTTGATAATATGATTCATCCTTGAGATCTGGTATATAAAATGTATGATGATTCAGATGCGATTTCAAAGTATCTTCGAGCTGCTGAACATCAGCAGATTTCCAATCAAACGGTGAGTTACAGGTGCGAATAAAGATACCGGTCTGATCAGATGGCGAGATGTATTTTTTGTCTATGGAGTCAATTTCATCTTTGCCGAAGAAATTTACATACTCAACGCCAAAACAGTTAAACCAGAATATACCGGGCAAGCAAATCGTTGGGAGTGAACCACCATATCGTCTATCTGCTCTAAGTGTCTGCCGAACTAAATCCCAATTGTGACAGGCATAGCCATATGCGACTGCCCCTTTGTTACATAACGCTTTCATCATATTAATGAATGATTCTATAGCAGATTCTGATAAAAAGTAGGTGTCATCAATTTCGCCAGACAATATATTATATGAAATTGTATTCCAATAGATACGTATATTCGCATGGAATTTTCGTTTTCCATAAAATCTAATAAATTGTTCGTCTTTGTTAAGCCAGGCACTGGTCGCCTGCTCTAAACTCTCAGAAGACAGTGGATACTTTTTTCTACCATTTGAGTTATAGAATTCTGGCACAAAGGCAGTATCACTATCCATTAAGATACGAATCATTGCATGGGCTCGATCGTATATCGCCCAATCTTCCCAAGAATACATCCGAAACACGATCTGATCCATCTTTACTCCTTCACCGGTACCTTCCGTGAAATGCGAGCTGCATTGGGTGGTGGTTCGCAAAATATTCGGCGAATTTCTCCCTTCTCACCAAGTTCTCGAACTGAACTAGCGAATTCTTTCGTGACATACGATTTTTCGCCAATCCATAGTATAAATTTGCTGTGGTATAATTGTGCAATAGACACATAATCCTTTAATTGTAGTGTATTGCTAAGATACTTGCAGAATTTTACTTCCATAATTGTCTTCTCGAATTTTTCAATAAGACGAGCAAAATCAGGAATCCTATTCCTGCCTTCAATTAATATTTTCTTTACATTTTTAGTTATTCCTTTTACCATTCCTATCATTTTTTCTGCTTCTTGCCAAGTTTTTGGATTGAGCATTATTCGTATTTCCGTTTCCGGATATTTCGGGGACAGACTACTAAATAGCGCTTACGTCTTCATCCGTCTTTCTCTTCGCTTTCGGCCCACGCTTGCCCGGCGTGACGGCGCGTCCGAGGCTGGTTGCCAGGTGCGTGAGAAATTCCGGTGAACCGAGTGGGCGGCTGGTGTGCGTGCGCTGGCGCAGCAGGTCGCTGGTGACGGCATCCTCGTCGCACAGCCAGGCGGCCCAGTCCGGGATGAAAGCCGCCTCCGGCGGGAGCGCGGCGAGCAGCGGGTCGGTCCGTACGCCGCATTGCGCCGCAGCGCTGCTCCAGCGATAGTCGCGGGCCGTGGTCACCAAGCCGGCGCGCACTGGATTGCGCTCGATATAGCGGATAGCGGCCCACAGAGGCGCGTCATCCAACACGCAGGAGAAAAAGCGCCCCTGCCAGAGGTGTCCCATGCAGCACTCAACATGGTTGCGATACGCCGCATAGGCCGTGTGTGTATCGCGCAGGGTCGTACTCAACGCCGATTCTGACACCGGCACGCCGATCAAATGCAGGTGATTGGGCAGGAGGCAATATGCCAGGATCGCCAATCCGCGCTGGACGGCATCCGCCTGCAGGCGGGTCACGTATGTCAGATAATCATCGTCCGTGAAATAAATCTGCGCCCGCCGATTCCCCCGTTGTGTGACATGATGGGGCAAGCCGGGTGCGTAATACGTGCGAATCGCGCCATACCGACAGTATGCGATCTGAAAAGGTCATTGTCATGGAGTTTAATAGTCTGTCCCCAATAAGGCCCAATAAGGCAATGGAGTTTAGTAGTCTGTCCCCAATAAATATGAAAACGAGTGGCTGACAACGTTCAGGGCTGACAACGTTCAGAGGGCGACAGCGGCGAGGAACGAGGGGTAACCGGACCCTTATGAATAAAGCGGGTTCGATACCAGACACTACGTATACCGGTAGTGCGTCTTTCCGATGGCACGCGCCAACGCGATGGCGTGAAGCGGGGTGCCCACGAGATGGATATGATTGGTCATCAGGCAAGAGCCATCAATCCGCAGGGCGTAGGTCACCGCATATTGCGCGAGCAAAGTCAGGTACACCCGCCGATCATCCGGGGTAAAAAAGACCTCCTGCCGATTATTCCCCCGCTGGGTAATATGATG
>Ga0118677_10013885_pt1 | contig 11494 bp, 5 predicted proteins | sample AliMusrvi5mmetaG_FD_86154 | JGI IMG/M metagenome (GOLD analysis project Ga0118677, IMG submission 86154) | reverse complement strand
GGCCTGATATGTCTGCAGACGCTCGCCGCGATCACGACCAAGCGCCCGGCGTCAGAATGTGAAGTTATTTCCGCGCCGACCCTTAGGACTGCCGGGTTAGCTGGGCATTAGACTTTACCGGAAATACCGGATGGCGTCTCGCGGCCTCTTTTGACGGCAGGCTGTGTTGTGCTTTTCACGTTTGTCTTGCCTTGACAAAGTGTGAAAAGCACGCCTTGCCTGCCACCAAAATGGACTCGCGATACACTCAGCCGGTATTTCCGGTAAAGTCTATTATTCGAAATAGTTATGAATAATGCAGGCTAACACCGCAAAATTAAGCTGAAGTTACAGGAGGGAATAGATATGCAACCAACACTAGTCACGAAGTGCATCAAACACGAGGCATGCGCATTCATAATGCGTCATGGTATCATATTGCTTCTCCTGGGACTGGTCATATTTGCCAGACCTGTTTGCGCCCAGTCACCACTCACGCTGACGATCTCCGCTGCTACCCCTGTCATCTTTGGCGAAGCGCGCACGTTGCTGCAGGCGACAGCGAATGATCCGCGTTACACCCAGAGTCCGGTGCAGGTCACCCTCCTCTTTACTAACACGGGTAATACGCCGCTGAAACTGCACGCCTATGATTTGCAACTCACTCATCTCACGGCGGAATTCATCGGCGTCGATGGCGAGAAAGTCAGCATCAGTCATGTTAAGTTTGAAAGGATGGCGCCGAACCCCACCCCCGCCGATTTTCCCACTCTTCCGCCCGGCGCAAGCTGGTCGCCGGCGCCTATCGCCTATCTTCCCGACACAATCATCGGGTTCCAGCAGTTCGCCTTGCAACAGCCAGGGCATTACAGGTTGCGTCTTACCTATGCTAACGTGCCGGCGCCGCGCGACCCCGGAGAACCGGACCCCAAACTCTCCGCTGGGTGCTTCCGCGGCGCGGTAACCAGCAATGAACTGCCGTTGGTCATGGTGGCAGCAGCCCCAGCCGTCAACCACCTGCAAGTGGGATTGGATATCGAGCCTATTCCAATGCCGCGTGCGCGGAAAGCCACGAGCAACGGCGATATCGAAGCGTACTATGATCCGCTGTGGAATCAATACGACTATGATGTCTCCGCCTATGCGCGCAATACGTCAACGAATCCTGCCGATGACCTGACTATCGCGTCCTGGGATTTTCTGCCCGATGGCCTGCAAATCGCCGGTAAAGCCGGTCCCATCATTTCGACGGGGATGTCCGACCGTTCACGCATTGCGCAACCCGAGGAGCTAGTGACCAGGGTATCGCCCGGCGCTATTCATGCCTTCACCATGCCCGGACGCTACGTGCGCACACCCGTCGCCACCGATGCGCCGCAGGGGCACTTCTACCTGTATACGCCTACCGGCTTCGTGCGCGATTGGGCCGTACCCGGGGCCACCTTCTACGCCACGGCGGCGCTGGCAACACCGGCAACCGCTAAACCGGCAACGCCGATCAAGGGAACGTATTGGACGGGGACGCTCACTGCACCGCGTCTCACTGTACCCATCAACCTTACTGCTCACCGCAAAGCGTTGCTGTTGCAAAACCTGGACAAGTTCTCCATCACGCTCGCCTACAACGGCAGTCAGGATAAGCCGATGTATAGCTATCGTGCCAACATGGATGCGGTGTTGGAACAGATGTTTCAACCCGGGGTGCAGTTGACGAAGGAGGAGGCAAAAACGCTCATCGATGGTCTGGCACAGAGCGGGTGCCTGCGCACTGCCGTGTCACTGGAAACCGCTGCTGCTGCCCCGCACACCGATGGCTACATCCTCACAATCGCCGGTCGGTGGGCGGTGAATCTGGGCTGGGATGCCGTTCTGGAGAGCAAACTCCTCGCGCTGCAAGAAGCCTTGCCCGTCCGTGGACGTCCGGGGATGGACCAGCTCCGCGGCCGCCTCACCGGCCTGGTTGCGCTTTGGCGCAACGAAGAGATAATGCACATCCGCGTCTCCCTTATCCTTCCCGGCGGTACGCTGGGGCAAGGTGCAGACGCCATACTCGCTGCGCTCACCGGCAAGGACAAACCGTTGTTGCGCATCGACGACGCCACCCGCAAACTCCCCGTCGCCCCCCTCGCCTTCCGCGACATTCCGCTCGCGCAGGCCTTCCAATACCTGGCGCAATCAGCCGATATCAACTGCACCATCCGCGATGGCGTGGTGAAATTTATGCAGTGGGTGCATTAGACTTTACCGGAAATACCGGATGGCGTCTCCCGGCTCCTTTGGGCGGCATGCCACGTTGTGCTTTTCACGTTTGTCTTATTTTGACAAAGTGTGAAAAGCACGCCTTGCCTGCCACCAAAATGGACTCGCGATACACTCAGCCGGTATTTCCGGTAAAGTCTATTGATTGCAGAGACATCGATACCTCGATAGATTTTATCTGGAAAACGCCCCCATCCCCAGCCCTTCCCCCGTTGCGACAAGGGAAGGGAGTGATCTGGCCTTCCAGCGTTGGTCCCGCCTGGTAATACTCTCCCTCCCCTGTCGCAACGGGGGAGGGTTGGGGTAGAGGCCGTATTATCAGTCAGCAACAGGAAGAACTATCCTGAAGCCTGAATCTAAAAAAACGATACTCCTGTAAAAGATCCTCCGCACTACTGCACTTTCACCACGATGCAGGTGGCATCGTCGTTAAATCCCATGCTTCCCACGAATGCGCGGCAGTCCTGGTTGATGGCGGCCAGAATCTCGCGCGGCGCCTGATCGGCTTGTTGCGCTAACAATTCGCGCAAGCGCTCTTCACCATACAATTCACCCACGGCATTCCGCGCTTCCGAGATGCCGTCCGAATAAAACAGGACGATATCTCCGGGTGTGATTGGCGCAATTTCTTCGAGCAAGTGATCCTGTTTTACGAAACCAATCGGCGAATTGTTGCCTGAAAGCTGCCGGTGCGTCCTGCTACGCGGATTGTAGACTAATGGGCACGGGTGCCCACAATCCACGAACGTCACCTGCATGTTGTCAAAATCGAAGCGGCAATAAAACAGCGTGAGGAAACTGTCCATATCATACAGTTCACGGCTTATTTCCTCACTCAAATGCTGCACCAGCGCTTGCGGCGATGGCCAGGAGGCGCCGTGCGCCGCGATTAATAATTCATGGTACCCGCGCGTCATGCTATGGGTGGCGGCGGCGCCCAGCAGGGCGGCAATCATCCCCTTGCCCATCACATCCCCCACCACCAGGTCGAATTGCGAGGGTGAAATACGATAGCACTCATAAAAATCCCCATCGGCCTTGCCATGGGCAATCGATTCCAGCGCCACCGTGCACCCGTCAATATCCTCCACGGTATGCCCCCACAAAAAGGTGGCCTGCAGGCGTTGCATGGTGTCTTCGATAGTCTGCAGGGATTGCGTCAGGTGCATCTGCAATTCCAGCGTGCGCCGGCCCACACTGATGCGCGCTTGCAATTCTCGCTTATTAAACGGTTTGGTGAGGTAATCATCCGCACCCGCCTGTAAACCGTTGATCACATCATCAGTATCCGAACGTGAGGTGAGCAGGATCACATATTTATGGCATAGCTCCTGCTGCTGGCGCAGCAAGCGGCAGATATCCACGCCATCAAGGCCGGGCATTTGCCAATCCAGCAATACCAGGTTGGGCGAGTCTGCGGCAGTCAGCATCTCCCAGGCTTCAGTGCCGGTATCGGCCGTGCTGACGGTAAAATCCCAGCGCGTCAGCAGACTGGCTAACATTTTTTGCGTCACGACATCATCTTCTGCGATTAGTATTTTCATCTATGAATTCCTTTAATGTAGCTCCGCATGATTCTACCATGAAGGTTAGCTATCTTACTCCAATACATTGTTTCGGATTATAGAGCCGAAAGGGTACTCAGAGCAGATCAAGGCGCTGCAATTCCTGCGTGAAGGTGTTGAGAGCTGCCTGCAGGGTTGACAGGAGCGATTCGATGGCTTGTTGTTCATCGCCATTGCCGGCAGTGATTTCGATGTCCGCCAGCACCTGTTGCATTTGCACGGCCGCGATGTTTCCGGAAGTGCCTTTGGCTTTATGGGCGAGTTTTTGCAGCATCTCCAGGTCGCGGGCGGCAGAGAACTCCCGCATGGCCTGCAGTGTCGCCGCGCTTTCTAAAAGAAATGCCTGCAGCATTTCGCGGCATAGCGCTTCGTCGCCGTCCAACCGATCAAGCAATTCCTCCTGTTTGAAGATCTCATTCTCCTCGCCCGTCGTCGGTGGTTGCTGGAATGCGCTGCTCTCTCGCGGCTGAATGGCCAGGTATTTCATCACCAAGGCGGCCAGCGCGTCCGGCGCAATCGGTTTGGTCAGATATCCGTTCATACCCGCCGCGAAACAGCGGTCGCGGTCCGACTGCATGGCATGCGCGGTCATGGCAATAATGGGAATCTCCGGGTCGAGGACGTGCGAATCTTCGGCCCGAATCATCCGCGTAGCGGTGATGCCATCTACTTCCGGCATCTGGATATCCATCAATACCAGGTCATACGGCACATTCTGCAATGCATCCACCGCTTCCCATCCGTTGCCGGCAACATCCGCATAGCAGCCAAGTTTCTGTAGCATCAATACGGTGATGCGCTGGTTGATGATATTATCTTCCACCACCAGCACGCGATATTTCCCCAAGATGGGCGCATGCGGAATGTCGGCCCAATTGTCCTCCCTGGTTACGGGGGCATTTTTAATCTCCCACAATTTGCATAGCTCATGAAGTAAGCGCGCGCGGCGCAGTGGTTTGGGCAACACGCTGATGTCGGCGAAGGATTCAGGAACTGACGGCGTGGTGCCCGGGGTTATGGCAGACAGCACGATAATTGGCACACCCAATTGGAGTTCATCCCGCGCAAGCATATCGAGCAGCGTCGCGTCATGTAGTTGCGTGCCCAGGAGAATGGCATTATAGGGATTGTCGTCAGCCTTCGCCTGGCGCAAACTGGTCAGCATTTCCGTGGTTGATGTCGCCTCGGTAAAGGCACAAGCCCAGTCGGTGAGCCATTCCCGCAACTGCTGCCGGTTCAAGGGGTGTGCATCGGTATAGAGCAAGCGCTTTCCATGCAATATTTGTCGATCCACCGGTGCCGGCATCGGGCGTTTCGCGGAGTGCAACGTCACGGTAAACCAGAAGTTGGAACCGACATTCAGCGTGCTGTCCACGCCGATTTGGCCACCGATCAGATCCACAAGCTGTTTGGAGATGGACAGGCCCAGGCCAGTGCCTCCGTAAATGCGCGAGGTGGTAGAATTTGCCTGGGTAAAGGGTCGAAACAGTTGTGTGATAATGTCCGGCGCGATCCCGATTCCGGTATCTTGCACTGAGAAGTGCAGCGTGATGCCATCCACTGTCTCCTCCTGCAACGCGACGCGGACGATCACTTCACCTGTTGGCGTAAATTTGATGGCGTTATTGATGAGATTAATGAGAATACGCCGCAGCAGCCTGCTGTCGCCGTATAGATTCTGCGGCACGTCTTGCGCAATATAGGCAATGTATTCGAGCTGCTTTTCCTGCACTTTCACGGACAACAGGTCGCTGACGTCGTCCACCATATCTTGCAGTGAAAAATCGTCGCAATCCAGCGCCAGTTTTCCGGCTTCAACTTTGGAAAAATCAAGGATATCGTTAATGATGTCGAGCAATGCTTCTGCGCTGTTGCGCACGGTGGTGGCATAATCGCGTTGTTCGTGGGTCAATGGCGTATCCAGCAGGAGCCCGATCATGCCGATAACCCCATTCATCGGCGTGCGGATTTCATGGCTGATATTTGCCAGGAATTCACTTTTCGCCTCATTGGCCGAGTTGGCTTCTTTCGCTAACGCTTGCGCGTGTGCCAGCGTTTCGTATAGTTGCTGGTTCGTCTTTTGCACCAGCGAGTTGGCCTCGCGCAAGTCCTTTTCCGTCTGCTCGCGTCTGATTGCGGATGCCAGTAAATCGGCGGCAATGGACAGTGTCTCTACTTCACTGGGGGTCCATTGATGCGTGGATTGGCAATGCGCGAAACCGAGCAATCCCCACCAGTTGCCATTGAACATGATTGGCAACACCAGCAGTGATTGCACGCTCTGCGCGGACAATATTTCCCGTTCCACCGTGGTGAGATCCTGCAATGCCACCACTACCGGCTTCCCGAGCGACAATTGCCTATCCCAGTGCGAGATGCAGGAGGACGGGATTTCCAGATGCCCGGTCTGCGGTATCGGACATTCTCCGTCCTGTGCCGCCCAGAAATGCCGTTGTGCGATTACCAGGCGACCGTCATCATGCATGCTTTTCTCGCAAATAATGGCCTGTTCCGCATGCGTCGCCTGGCCGAGTGGCCTGAGCATCATCTCGAAGGTTTCAGAGAGTGAGGGAGAGACCAGCAGACGTTCACCGATCATCGCCACTGCTTCCAGAATTTCTTCACGCTTGCGCAGATCTTCCTCGGCTTGCTTGCGCTCGGTGATGTCGTAAATGATGCAGACAATACGCGACGAGACATCCTGATAGGCATTGATGGCCTTGAAAGTAATGGCGCAAATACTGGTATGTCCATCCTGATGGCGATATTGCGCCAGTAATGATTGCCGTTTGTCCTGCCGCGTCATGGCAATCATTTTTTGCACTGCATCAGGCTCTTCCTCGATCAGTAATTGTGCAAATGACTTGCCAATCAACTCTTCCTTCTGGACCCCCAGCCATTGAATGCCTTGAAGATTCACCTCGAGAATCAGACCATCCGCGGAAAGGACGCAAATACTGGCGGCCGACTCCTCCAGAATGCCGCCATAAACGCGCAGCACCGTCTCAGAATAACGGTTCGCACTAATTTGATTGAGATAACCAAGAAAAAAGGCGAACAGGCACAGCGAGAGAGTGAGAATTAACAAGATCGCAGGCAGGCGGGCCTGGTTCAGGATAAGCTGCCAGTTGCCGGCTGCAATATCGATGGCGAAGGCGGCAATCACCTGGCCTGTGTCCGGATCACGGATGGGAGCAACACCGGTCAGGAAGATACCTTTTTTATCTTTACGTGGCCCCGCGGTAAATGCCGTACCATTCTCGAACAAGGCACGCAGCGCGAGACCATCCTTGTAATACACTTTTCCTGGCACGATACGAGCATCTGTGCGAAATGTCCGCGAATCGATGAGAAAGGCTATCTGACCATGCCATCGTGTCAGCACATAGACTGCACGATAGGTCTTCTTTGCCTGGCATATGCCTGTGAGCGCGCGCTGCAATATGTGAAATGCCGGCGGAGTAGTATTCGCCGGCGAGGCGGAGCATGCGGCAATATCATAAGTTTGCAAGCCACTGGCAGCGATGCTCGTTTCCGTCAACAATTCGTTGCGCAACTCGCTGATGCGCCGTGTCGCGGTATAATTGGTAAACCACCACCCGCCGCCCCAGATGACGGACAGGCAGATGGCAATCAGCAGAAAAAAACGGTCGACAGTTTGCGGTTGTTGCAAAATATCTTGCGTCGACTGGCAGACGAGTTTATAGATGCGGCGCATGACAAGCAGCATCACACACGTGCTGAGTACCAGACAAGCCAGAGCGATAGTAATATTGCCTTGCTGATCGTGACACATCCAGTAAAAGGCCGCAACCTGGAGCAACAGGGAGAAGACAAAGGCGCCGGTAATCCCACGGTATTGGCGGAGCAATGGATCGAACACGATTCCGATGATGATGGCCAGGCAGCCAGGCACACTGAGCAGCAGCGAAAACATGAAGGGTTGTCGTGGATAGAGACCGAAAAGCAACACTCCCGCCGCGAGGGCAATCAGCACGATGAAATAGTAACGCGAGATCACCGGATAGATTCGGACGAGAAAGCGAAAGCCGCACTCCAATAAAAGGATCGACATTAACACGATGCAAGCGCCATGCACGATCGTCATCGCCAGACTGCCGGGATAGCTGCCCTGGATAAGGTGTATCCAACAATCGGTCGCACACATGAGCGCATAACACGCGAAGACGGCCCAGCCACGATGGCGCGCGCGCCGGGAGACTGCCACGGCCAGCGGGGCGACGAAGACAAACAACATACCGGCTAACATCGCCAGGCTATCAGTAGATGGTATCGGTATTTTCATGGTACATCAGCCCTTATGCGTTTGCGAAAGAGAGCACCGAGCGCGGCGACGCATAGCGTGGCATCGTACCAACCGTTCGCGCGTACAACATAATAGGCGTCCGCGGCGTATTGCTCTTCTTCACTGATCGATTGTCCATAGCGCACCGCGGCTTCAGTAAGCAACCCGGCATGGCCTTGCAGATAGAGTGCACGCCAGTCATTGGGCAACAAACGCACCGCCTCCACGGTGCGAAGCGGCAATCCCACTAACCGCAAATCTCCTCGCACCACGCTTCCCAATGCCGGCAAACTGACCAGCAGCGCATGCAGCAGACCGGATACTCTTTCCGGCGCATCGGTGAAGCTCCACACCATCATTTCGCGCCAGGGTGCATCATGCTCCACCGGTATACGCAAATAAGATTTTTGGAATAACAGCGGACCACGCCGCCCGACCAGCAACACCAGACCGACCAGCAGCCATAACGGCAGCGTAAGGCACCACAACAACAGACCGAGCAGCGATGACACAAAACGACGAAAGCCTTTTCGTAATGGTTGCCCACTTAACTCGCTGAGCATGAATTGTTCCGTCACATGCGTTTCGATATCGAGGCGCGTATTCACCAGCAGATTTTTATTGACAATGACGCTGTCCAGTTCTAATCCTTCACCAATATAACTATCGCGCATCACCATGGCCTCCACCACAATGCTGCCGGTGTCCAGGATGGTATTACTGCCGATCACGGCGTTGGGACCGAGTTGAACGTTCGCGCCAATACGGCAATTTTCGCCAATATAAATGGGCGGGGTAACTTTGGCGGTGGGGTGCAGCATAACATTCCGGCTAATCCACACACCGGGCTCGTTCAAGCGTCCCGGCGGTTGCAGTTGCGGAAAACAACCGGTAACCACCGCGATATTGGCCTGTAAGAGTGCCGGATAGCTGTCGAAATGCAGTTGCCGGTCACAAACCACATCCGTATGCGGTACCGCGGCAAACGTAGAGGCAATGGTGGCATAATCCGCCTGCCGCGGAGTCTGTACCCAGGCCTGGGAAGGCATTAACGTCCACCCTGTCCAGCTCAATGAGGTTTCTTTGGGCGATGTCGCGCACATAAAATGGGTCACCGTCAGTGGATCCAGGCTTTGCAAGCCTGCTTCCGGCAGCGCCGGCAGGGTGGCGATATGTCCGAGCAGCACCGGTCCGGTATCGTCAGCCAGGTTGAGGGTATGCAGGACCTGATAGGGATGCTGCGGATCTTTGCAGAGATGGTAATTGATCTTGCTTCCCCAGCGTTGCCCGTCGCCGAAATAGGATTCCACATCTTCCGGTCGATGATTGAGCACAATATCGAACGAGGACACTCCTTGTTCGATCAGATACTCAATGATCACTTGCAACACCGGACGATCAAGGATGTGAAACATCGCCAGTGGATATCTGGCGCTCATCAAGCGCATTGCTGCCGGTTCAGCAGCCGCGAAAAGGATTGCACGCATGGTCGATCTCCTGTATTTAGTACCTTATCAGGTAAATTCGACACAGGACGTGTCGAATTTACCTGATAAGGTACTCGCAAGAACAGAGCGAGTTAGGAAAAAACAGAGCCTGCTCGATTTGATTTTACAATAACATATTGGGTTGTGGGCATAGCCAACGTTTTGATTTATGATTTTGGTAAAATGGTAAGCTGTGTGATGGTCCGACTTGTCCGACCAGTCGGACTGCAATAGATGGTCGGATCGCCTTCAGCCTTCAGCCTTCAGCCTTCAGCCTTTGTCTTCGTTCCCGCTGTACTCGCCAGAGGAAGACGACGTTGCCGAGGAAGTAGCGTTTCCATAATCTGCCGGGTTCCTGCAGGAAACGGTAGAACCACTCCAGGCCGACTTCGCGCATCCAGACCGGGGCACGGGAGATATTGCCCGAATAAAAGTCGAATAACCCGCCAACACCCATTCCAATGCGCACTCCCGTGTCCGGCAGATGCTGTGCCAGCCACTTCTCCTGCCGCGGCACACCAAAAGCAACCAGCAGCACGGCAGCGCCGGAGCCGGCAATCTCCGCCAGGATGGCAGGTTCTTCCTCCGGCGTGAAATAGCCATGATGCTTCCCGTTTACCAATGTTGACGGATAATGCTCCTGCATCCATGCCGCCACCCCATCAACAATACCCGGCTTGCCGCCCAACAGATAGAGCCCATGCGGTGATCCACTCAGGCGCTCGCAAAGCAGCGGAAACAAGTCGGTGCCATTCACATTCTGCCGGATGGGATCACGCAGAATTTGTCCGGCCAATTTCATCCCGATGCCATCTGCCAGCACGATAGCGCATCGTTGTAGAATGGCCAGATAATCCTTATCGCGATAGGCGATATTCGCACAGTCGGCGTTTACGAAAGCAATCTGCCGGCAAGACGCGCTTTCCAGCAGGGACATTATCGCATCCAGCGCTTCCGTCATAATCATATTATGAATGGGAATTTGCAGGATATGCAGATGGTCTCTGGCGATGGCCTGTTCCCCGCCACCATATGCCATCAAGACACCGGCGCGCGCCAGCACTCCCAGATCTCCGCGCAGCGAATGGGTATCCACATATTCCGCGTCAACAACGGCTTCCGGCTCGAAGTCGATATTGCCCCGGTGTTTCACCCACCAGAGACCTACCATCCCGGGCCGGACTTCAAAACGTCGGCGGGTGATACGCTCGCGCGCATCCACCTCTCCCGGTGCAACAGCACGTGGTCCGACAAAGGCCATTTTTCCACTGATGATGGCCAGCAGCACTGGAAACGCTTCCAGGCGCAACCGCCGGCAGATGCCGCCCAGGCCGGTCGTCGCCAGATTAACAGAGATGAGCGTGAAGGGCTGCGACAAGCGTCCCAGCAGCGTTTGCCGGCACAAGCGCGGCGTTTGCCCGAGCGAAAGCAGCAGCACGATGCCCCACAACGGCGACAATCCGAGTAAGAGCACGAGCGCCAGCAACAGGTCGAACAGGCGCATCAATTGGTCGCGCAACCGGTCCAATGCCCATAACAGCACCGTTACCCATGCACGGCGTTGTCTCCGCCGAAAATCTTTTACCTCAATTACCGCCGCCCGATCTGGCGGGGGGGACGACTTGCCCATAAACCTCCTCGGGGACACGGACACACGGACACACGGACGAACACGGACCAACACGGACAGATGTGATCCGCAATCCGCAATCCGCATTCCGCAATCCTTAATAGGCTCCTTTGCCTATCAACACGGCGGGAATGGTCAATAGTAAAATTTTGATATCCACCCAGAAATTCTGGCTTTCGATATATTGCACATCGAGCTTCACCTGTTCGGGGAATGGGATGTCGCTGCGGCCTGACACTTGCCAGATGCAGGTCAGACCGGGAATGAC
>Ga0118677_10013884_pt1 | contig 11494 bp, 10 predicted proteins | sample AliMusrvi5mmetaG_FD_86154 | JGI IMG/M metagenome (GOLD analysis project Ga0118677, IMG submission 86154) | reverse complement strand
CCCGAGTGGCCAACAGCCTATGCTGCGAATGGCTGTCGCGGCATCCCAAACCCCAACACTTCACCACCACCGACTTCCGCGGCGTCATGGCTGCCGATCATGACCGCGCCGCCATCGCCCTTGTCACCAGTGCCAGACCCCGCCTACCCAAGCCAAACCCAACACGATCCTCTCGTGCATAGGCGCTGTACGAGGGCGTCAACTACGGCTTCCGTGTTGCCAGTGTCCCTGAACCAACGGCGGTCTTCCTAGCGATATTCGGCAGCGGGATGATGTTGACCCGCCGGAAACGCTGATTCTTCCCTTCGATTCTTTATCCCTTTGGCCTTTTTCTTCGGGGAGCGCCGCCATCTTGGCGGCAGGATTTGGCATCCTGCCAAATCCTCTTCGGGGGTGGACGCCGATTTCAAGAACCAAGCAATGCACGCGAAGAGTCTCCGGCTGGATGCCGGAGACAGCCGCCAAGATGGCGGCGCTCCCCTCCGCCGCAGGCGGCCCGATTTTTTCCTGAAAAATGAAGCAGCCTGGTTCTGACGCCCCCATCGTTCTGGTGAAATGGTATGCCTATGCCAAATGGGTGTTAGAGCGGGTGGAGGGCTTTCCGAAAAGCCAGCGCTTCATCGCGATCAAGAGTCCTGATCCTGTCCGCCGCTTGTCGCTGCTCGTCCGTTTCTTAACAACCTCCTTAACAACCTCCTTGCCCTCGGTCGGCCTTTTGTGCATGCTGGCGCGGTGCCAGACCCTAACGAAATCCCTGGGTTCGATCTCGCCGCGCACCCCAACGACGCCTTCTTCAAGGCGGTGTTTTCCGATCCCGCACACGCCGCCGCGTTTTTCCAAAACCACCTGCCCGCTGAACTCGTCACGCGAATCAACTGGCAATCCTTGACCCTGCAACCCGGTTCGTTCGTGAAAACCAGCCTGCAACAAGTGCACTCCGACCTGTTGTTCACCGTCCGCCTTGATGAGCGCGATGCGTTGCTGTACCTGCTTTTCGAGCACCAAAGCAATGTGCCAGCCGCGATGCCACTGCGCTTGCTGGGCTATGTGGTCGAGGTGTTGTCCAAGCATCACCAGCAGCACGGCCTACCCCTGCCGCCAGTGTTGGCGTTTGTGCTGCACCAAGGACCGGATCGCTGGAATGTTTCCACTCAGTTTGCCGACCTCTTCGCCCTGCCCGATGACCTGGCGAATGTCCTCGGCCCGTTCCTGCCAACCTTCCGGCACGCGCTGCTGGACCTCTCCGAATTTGATCCGGCCAGTGAGGAGCACGACGAGAAACTCCGCATCGTGCTGCAATTGATGAAACTCGCCCGCGACCGGCAATTGCGACTGTTCTTTGAGTGGCTACCTGGACAAATCCTCGCGGCAGTGCGGAAGTTTCCCGACAGCCTGCTCAAGAAGATGCTACTGTATGCGTTTTATGCCGACAGCGACCTTGACAGGGACGAAATCCTTGATAACCTGACGGCGATTCCGAACACAAAAGACGCAGCCATGTCCATTGCCGAACAATTACGTGCCGAAGGTGAAGCCCGCGGTGAAGCCCGCGGTGAAGCCCGCGGTGAAGCCCGCGGTGAAGCCAAAGGCCGTGCCGTGGGGCTGTGGATCGGCAAGATCCAGGTTTTGCAGGACCTCATGGGCCTGCCAGTGAGCGCCCATGACGAACTCGCCGAACTGGCAATTGCCGAATTGGAGGTGCGGTACAATGACCTGCACCACGCGTACAATATGCGCTACAAGTCCTGATGGTGTTCAGTCCTGCGCTGGGCAGCTTCCAGCAGCAGGTTCGAGTCGAAGCAAGGCCTTCTCCGGGCCTCAGACCGAGCGAAGCGCGAAGACTCCAATTGTCAAATTCGGACATTGCTGTCCGCAGTCCATGGGTGGAGAAATCACAGCGCGATAAGCTCCCATCTTTCTCTCATCATGGGCCTGGGGGACAACCATGTCCCCGCTCCTTAGCCTGCCGGCTTGACAGCCGCCGCCGGCGTGCGAGGCTCTGTGAGGCAGGGCGCACTTTCTCGATCACCGCAGTGACCTGGTGTTCAAGCGGATTGCGCGACTATAGCGGCACTCTGTGAGCTGAAAAAATCAGCGAATTCTTCTCAGTGCCATCAGTGGAACTCAGTGCAATCAGTGGTTCTCTTGGCACGATTCCCCGGAACACTGCGGTTTTGTCACCGTCCCCCGCTGAACGCGACCCGTGCGCCGGAATGCACAAAAAATCATTCCTCGCTTCCTCAAATTCACATGCGCCTTGATTTCAATCGCATGCGCAAAATCACGCCCCTCGAACGAGGTTGATACTTCAGTGAAGCGAAGTATTTCGCGAGTCAAGCACAAAAAAACTTCTCCTGTGGAACCCCTGTGGAAAGGGACACAGCCGCCGTTTTTGCTAGACCGGCGCAAAATAGTTTTCTCATGACAATTGCCAGTGTTCAATCTTGGCTTCGGGCCAATTTTGCCACACCGGGTGTGGCTCAATTCAAAGCGCCCCTTGTTCTCAATCCCTCATCCCTTTTCCCGACCCAATGGCACCCACCCCAGCTCCCGCACCCGACAACGAAGACAACCTGGCCCCGTCGGCCGCCGACATCCGACGCTGGGAGGAGGTCTGCGTGGAACTGCGCGCCGCCGTGGGTCACGACGCATTCCAACGCTGGTTCCGCGCCGCCCGCTGGGTCGGCAACGACGATGGCATCGCCTCGGTCGCCGTGCCCGGCGAAATCCATCAGGTGTGGATCGAAACCAATTATCTGCCCGAGCTGAGCATGGCCGTCAGCGGTATCTTTGAAGGCGTGCGCGAGGTCAAAATCGTCCTCGGCGCAGCCCATGAGTCGGACTCGCCTCACGCCAACGGCCGTTCCCCCAACGGCTCATCGGCCCACTCGCGCGCCGCGGCCAGGATTGACACGCTGGATGGCGACGCCCTCGACAAGCGCGTCAAGAGCGCCGGCTTGAATCCCTCCCACACCTTTGCCAGCTTCGTGGTGGGAGCCAATAACCAATTCGCCCACGCTGCCAGCGAGGCGATTGCCAAGAAAACCGGTATCGGCTACAACCCGCTGTTCATCCACGGCAGTTCGGGCCTCGGCAAGACCCACCTGATGCAAGCCATCGGCCAGGAATTGCTGCGCCGCCATCCCGGCTGCCGCGTCGTCTATCTGACCTGCGAGCGCTTTACCAACGAGTTCATCGACGCGGTGCGCCGCGGCGACATCGAGAAATTCCGCCGCCGCTACCGCCATTCCGAGGTGATGCTCATCGACGACGTGCAATTCCTCGCCGGCAAGGAACGCTCCCAGGAGGAGTTTTTCCACACCTTCAACACCCTCTTGGACGGGCGCAACCAGGTGATCCTCACCTCCGACCGGCCGGCCTGCGAAATCAAGAGCCTCGAGCCGCGCCTCGTCTCGCGCTTCGAGTGCGGTCTGACCGTCGAGATGCAGCCGCCGCTGATGGAAACGCGCATGGCCATCCTCAAGCGCAAGGCCAGCGATTGGAAAGTGCGCGTCGATGAATCGGTGCTCCAGTTCCTCGCCCAAAACATCTGCACCAATGTGCGCCGACTCGAAGGCGCCCTGATGCGCGTGGCCACCTTCGCCTCCCTCGCCGGCGAAAGCGTCACCGTGGAAAAGGTCGAGCACCTCCTGCGCGACCTCATCCGCGAGGAAGCCAGCCGCCAGATCAGCATCGACACGATCCAGCGCGCCGTCGCCGAGCACTTCGACGTGCGCCTGGCCGACATGACCAGCCGCCGCCGCCCCGCCAGCATCGCGTTCCCGCGCCAGGTCGCCATGTACCTGAGCCGCGCCCTGACCAAGGGCTCGCTCATGGAGATTGGCGAAGCCTTCGGCGGCCGCGATCACGGCACCGTCATCCACGCCTGCAAAAAGGTCCACGCCCAGGTCGCTCAGGCCCCCGGACTCAAGGAAACCCTCGCCCGGATCGAGTCCCAACTGCGCCGCTAGCCCCCGAAATACGGGCAAATCCGGAAAAGTTCTTTCGGATTCTTAAAGAATGCTTGCCAAACCGGTCGGAAAGCGGAAACTTCCTCGCAACTCACTACGGGTAAACACCAATGAAGTTTCGTATCTCCAAGGAAGCATTTCTCGATGGCCTGCAAAAGGTTCAGCACGTTGTCAGTTCGCGCACCACCCTGCCGATCCTTTCCAACGTCCTGATCGTCGCCAAGGACGGCCGCATCCAATTCACCACCACCGACCTCGACGTGGGCATCACCGGTTCGGTGGAAGCCCAGATCGACAAGGAGGGGGCCACCACGCTGCCCGCGCGGCGCTTGGTGAGCATTGTGCGCGAATTGCCCACCAGCGAGATCGAGGTATCGGTGGATGCCAAGAATCACGCCTCGATCCGCAGTGGTCCGGCGTTTTTCAAAATCATCGGTCTGAGCGAGGCGGAATTTCCGCCGCTGCCCGATTTCCAGGGCTCCAAGGAGTTTCGCATCCCGCAGCAAGTCCTGCGCGACGGCCTGCGCAAGACGTCCTATGCCATCTCCTCGGATGAAACCCGCTATGTCCTCAACGGCATTTTCGCCTCCTTCCGCGATGGCAAAATGACCCTCGTGGCCACCGATGGCCGCCGCCTCGCCATGGTCGATAGCGATTTGGAATTCCCCGCCTCCCACGAAACCGACGTGATCATCCCCACCAAGGCCGTGCAGGAACTCCAACGCCTGCTCGGCGACACCGGCGAAGTCATCGTCAAGCTCACCGACAACCAGGTGTCCTTCACCATCGGCGACAGCTTGCTGGCCAGCAAACTCATCGAGGGCAACTACCCGAACTACCGCCAGGTCATCCCCGGCGACGCCCTCGAACGGGTCATCATCTCCCGCGAGGCCCTGCTCGAAACCGTCCGCCGCGTGTCCCTGCTCGCCTCCGACAAGTCCAACTCGGTCAAACTCGTGTTCAGCGAAAACCAAATCGAGGTCACTGCCAACTCGCCGGATGTCGGCGAAGCCCAGGAGTCGATGGATGTCATCTATCAGGGCAAGCCGATGCAAATTGCTTTCAACCCGGAATTCCTCCAAGCCCCGCTGCGGGCGCTGGAGACCACCGACGTTTACCTCGATCTAATCGACGAAATGAGCCCCGGCGTGCTGCGCATTGAAGGAACCTTTCTCTACGTGCTCATGCCAATGCGCGTGACCCATTGATTATACAGTCGTGAATTTTCTTGGCAACGCAGCCGGTCGGTGTTAATTTACATTTGTTATGAAAATGATCGTCGCCGCAGTTGATTTTTCGAATGCCACCCTTGGAGTTTTGGATATGGCCGGCAGCCTGGCAAAGGCCTACGGTGCCCAGCTCCATCTCCTCCACGTTATCGAGCAGGAGCCCACATACACGGCTTACGGCTTCACGCCCGATGAGTACCCCGTCCTGCATGAATTCCAAGAGGAAGCCAAGCGCCGGGCCGCCCGCAAACTCGAAGAGTTGCTCACCACCGCCGCCGGCACCTTGCCGGGCACCAGCATCCACCTCATCGAAGACAGTCCGCTCCACGGAATTGTCAATTATGTGAAACAAAACAACGCCGATCTGGTGGTGCTTGGTTCGCACGGCCATGGGGTGGTCGTCTCCCTGCTCCTCGGCAGCGTCGCCGAAGGCATGGTCCGCAAGGCCGTCGTGCCGACCCTCATCGTGCCAGCCACTCTCCCGGCGTAACCGTCACCCATCTCGGGGCTCTGTCTCGGTTCACGCGCATTCGCGTGCCCTCAAGGAGATGTGGCGTCCCGCCGCCATGGCCCTGCGCAGAGCAAGAGCAGCCGCCTGACGCCCTCTTCTTGTACATCTCTCGGGAATTGGCTGCCCCTCCCTCTCCGACCTACAAAAAAAGCGACCCCGCCGGGGCGGGGTCGCTGAGATAAAGCTGGCCGGATGGCTCAGAGGCCCTTTTTGGAGAGCCGGGTCCCGGGAGTGGCACCTTGACGGGCCTTGAATTTGGGATTCGACTTGCAAATGACGTAAACCGTGCCCTTGCGCTTAACAACTTGGCAATCGGCATGGCGGCGCTTGGCGGAGGCCAGGGAGGAAAGAACTTTCATGGGACGGAATGGTTGGAAGAAGATTGAATCAACAAGGCCGACTGGCGACCGGGGCGCAAAGGCTAGCCGCCACCGCATGCTTGTAAAGCCGTTTTTCCAGATTTTTTTCGGGAGTTACTTCAGCTTGATGGTAATTTGCTTCTGGGTTTCCATTTTGACTCCTTTGAAGTCCTTGAACGCTGCCATGGCCTGGGCCGGATCTTTCTTGTCCATCCCTTGGAGCTTCTTGAAAGCGTCCGGGTTGTCCAGGACCTTGCCCATGTCCATTTCCGCGAGTGTGACGGTGTTGCCATCGACGTGGGTCGCGGTGGTGGAAGCAATTCCGGGCTCTATTACCACTTTGAGGCTGATTTTCATGTCGCCGAGCATTTGTCTGATCATCGGCTCCATTTGCTCGTTATCCAAGCCAGGGGCTCCGGCACCTTTGTCAGGGGCCTTTGCCGGGGCATCCGCTTTTCCGTGTTCAGGGTTGGTGATGGTGAGCTGGCCGTTGGCATACTTGAAGGTAGTGGGTTGGCCCTTTGGCGCGGCTTCCTCGGGTGCGCCAGGCATTTTGGGCATGGCATCCTGCATGCCGCTGCCGGCCGAGAGTTGGAGCTGATTGATATCGGCAAAGCGATAGGTGATGCGGGCTCCTTTGTTGCCATTGACCTCAATGGACTCCACCTTATCTACGGTGACGCCTTTGCCGAGGGTGGCGGCACGGGCTTTCGCCTTGTCCGGCGAGGCCAGTTCCTTGGACGGGTCGATGGCAGGGGCGCCGCCTTTGTCGCCGCCGAAACCGGCTGCGATCCCGCCCAGCATCGCACCCATCTGGGCGCCGATGGTGGTTTCTTCGACGAGGGTGCCGCTGCCGTCTTTGTTGAGATGGACGGTGGTGGCCTGTTGCAAACAACTGGGCAGCGCGATGGCGGCCAGCAGGGATAAGAACGGAAATGCGAGGCGTTTCATGATGGGGGTGGTTGGTTAGGTGCAGTTAGCTAGCGCCGACCCGGGGTGAATGCGTCCAAAATATTGGAACAATTTGCCCGTTGCAAGCCGCGCTGAGGTACGCCATCATAGCGGCAGCGATGGCTGATGCAACACTGGCGGTGGAAATTTGCGATCTGGTGAAAGATTTCAAGACATCTTTTCGCCGACAGATGTTGCGTGCCGTCGACGGGGTGTCTATCCGCATCCAGCCCGGCGAGGTTTACGGGTTGATCGGCCCCAATGGATCGGGAAAATCCACCACCATGAAGGCTCTGCTAGGCTTGGTCGCTCCCACCGCAGGCCACTGCGCAATTTTCGGCCAAGATTCGCTGCGGGTGGATTCGCGGCGAGATGTGGGATTTTTACCGGAAAACCCATATTTTTACAAGCACCTGAGCGGCCGGGAAACCCTGCGGTTTTACGGCAAACTGTGCGGCATGCGCGGCCGGGTGCTCGATGACCGGGTGGGCGAATTGCTGGCACTGGTGGATTTGGAGAGTGCGCGGGACCGGCGGCTCGGCGGCTACTCCAAGGGCATGTTGCAGCGCATCGGCTTGGCCCAGGCGTTGGTGCAGGACCCGCGCCTGCTCATTCTCGACGAGCCGACCGCCGGGGTTGATCCGATCGGGTCGCGGCAAATCCGCGATTTAATTTTCAAGTTGCGCGAGCGTGGCATCACGGTATTTCTTTGCTCCCACTTATTGGAGCAAGTACAGGAGGTGTGCGACCGGGTGGGGATTATTTTCCAGGGTAAAATGGTGAGAGAGGGCCGCTTGGACGACTTGATAGCCATTGAGGAACAAACTGAGATAATCCTGCGCGATGCGAGCCCGGAACTCATCGCCCGCATCACTGAGTTGGTGGCCGCCAGCCCTGGGACCGAATTGGTGCGCAGCGGCAAGCCGCGCACCACCTTGGAGCGGCTGTTCCTGCGCGAAACCCTCAAAGACACCCCATGAGCCAGGCCCTTGTCAGTCCCGCCCGTTCCGCACCCGGCTCGCATTGCGGGCGCATCGCGGTGATTGCCACCCATGCGTTCACCCAGTTGGTGCGTATGAAGGTGTTTTACTTTCTGGCTGTGTTCGCGGTCATCACTATCGGCAGCAATTTCTTCGATTTGCCGCAACACGCCGGCCCGGAAACCGCTGGCACCAACGTTCTGAACTCAATCAAAAGTTGGTCTCTAGGCACCATGACCTTATTTTCGGTGGTGTTCGCAATCGTGGCCACCGCCCTGCTGCTGCCCAAGGATGTGGAGGATCGCACGCTCTACACGATTCTAGCCAAGCCCGTCCCGCGCATCGATTACCTGGCGGGAAAATTGTTAGGTGTGATATTGCTGGTGTTCGTATCGCTGGCGCTGATGGACGTGCTGATGACCGCGGTGCTGCAAATCCGCACTTCAATGATTCTGAGCGGGCAACTGGAATTGGCGCACTCCCGCAATTGGTCGGCGGCGGAAATCGCCTCGCTGCGCAGTGATATCCTCAGCCAGGGGCCTAACGTCTCGCTGCAGGGCGCCGTGTTCGTGGTGTTTCTGCGTGCCTCGATCATGGCGTCGCTGGCGTTGCTGATTTCCACATTCTCGTCGAGTACGTTATTCACCAGCATCATCAGTTTCCTGATCTATTTCATCGGTCACTTCCAGGCCGATGCACGCGACGTTTTCCTCGGTGCCGGTGCCGGTTGGGTGACACGGGCAATTTCGCTGTTAGTGGCGCTGGTGCTGCCGGATTTCCACCTCTTCAATGAATTTGACGCTGTGATCCAAGGCCAGGTGATGCCACTCATCCTGCTCGGAAAACTCACCGGAATCGGCGTGTTCTATGCGGGTTTCTATCTGATCGCCTCCTGGTTCATTTTCGCCGAAAAGGAATTCTAACCCGTGAAACGCTGGACCAGACCGTTGATTGTGTTAGCCGCAGCGCTGCTGGCCGGTGCCGTGCGGCTGCCGTTGGAGGCTGCTCTCACCGGCGAGTTGCGTGCCGCCGGGTTGCTCGCGGCACCTTTGCCCATCGCTACCCGCGACAAAATCGGCCAGACCAGCGCGGCGGTCGCTCTCGGTGGCTTGCGCACGCTGGTGGCCACTTTCCTCAACTTGCGGGCCTATACATTTTTCACCGAAACCCGCTGGGATGATGTCGCCGGCACCTTCGACACGATTGTTGAATTGGCCCCCCAAACGATTTACTACTGGCAAACCGGTGCCTGGCACCAGGCGTACAATGCGTCGTCTTACTATCTGAACGACTCGAATCTGCCTCCGCTGCGTCGCGACGCTGCCTGGCGTGCCTCAGTACACAAGGGGCGGGCGTTTCTCGAACGCGGTATCCGCAACAACCCCGGCGACCCCAAACTCAACGCCTATCTCGGCTACCTTCTCACTGATCACTACAAATCCCGCGCCTTTCGCGATACTGACGCCACATTCCTGGCTGCCGCGGAGGCATACAAGGCCGCCGCCGACGCCCCCGAGTCGCTGCCCTTCTTGCGCCGCTTCCAACTCTACGCCCTCGCATGAGTTGCCGGGCACCAGGCCGAGGCGCTCGTCCTCGCCCGCCAGCTCTATCAAAACCAAGCAGCGCGCACGCCCACCTTGCAGTGTGTTTATTTCGTCCTCGAAGTTGCCGCAAATCCTAACATCATCGACCCGGAAAATTTTGCTATCAATGTTTTCGGCTCTGCGGAAAAAGCCTACGCCAGCCTCTCCAATTATTGGTTGCGTACCAGCGAGCGGCTGCCTGTCCATGGCGTGGCCAGCGCCCTCAAAGCCCTTGAAGCCACCCTTGCGATTGCTGCGGAGAAGAGTGTTTTCCTGCAGCACCCGGTCCAGGACGCCGCAGATGAATGAACCCGGCCACCGGGGTCGCCGGGGTGCCTTCCGTCATTTTCTCAAGACAAGACCCCATCGCGGCGAGCTACGGGTTCCAATTCCCATTGCAGGATTTCAATTTTGGGTTCAACCTTCACGCCGGGCGGGACAGCCCCCCAGCGCATGAGATTTTCCCGATTCAGCCCATTGCCGGAGCGTTTCCACCGACACGTGGCCTCAGGTGCGGAGTTATTGCGTCAGGAACCGATGCCCCACCTCTCTCGCCGCCTGCCGCTTGCCCTCGGAGCGCGGGCTCTAGCCTGCCGCACCCTCGTGCTTGTCAGCGTCGCCATCACCCTCAGCGCTTGCGAAAAAAACCATTCCGCCACAGCCCCCTCCACTACGACTGCGCCGGTCGCCCCGGTCGCCGATGCCCAGGCTCCCGCCCCGGTCTCGCCGCTGGCCCGCCAACTGGCAGCCGCACGCCTTGAGGTTGCCAACATGCGCCTGGAAAATCACGTGCAGGATGAGGCGCTGGCGATGTTGGTAGCCGCCTGTCAAGCCGATCCCACGTATGGTGCAGCCATCACCGAATTGCGCAAACTCCTCGCGGAAACCGTCTGGAACATACCTGTCACCGCCTTCCATCACCAACTTCCGGTGGAGCAACTGGCATTCGTCGCGCCCGCGTCGCTGTGGGTCAGTCTCGCCGAAGCCGCACCGGATGGCTTCAATACCACCGTGTTGTGGAATACCGAGGCATTGAAAATCGACAGTCTTCTTTTCCCCGCCCGTGGTGCGGCTACCCACACCCTCGTCGTCGCCCAAGCGCCGCGCTCGATCGTCATTCAACGCGGCAGCGGTGCCTCGGCCGTCACTTTACTCTGCGCCGCTGACACTTTGCGCCCAATCCGCGACATCGGCCCCCTGCCACCGAATCTAACACCGCAATCGGTTGTTGTGTCCACCGGCAATGGCCTGCTCATCGCCCATCCGGGCCCGGCCTCGGCCAGCGACCCTCAACTGGTTTGGCGGATTCGCGATGCCGCCACCGGTGAAGTGGTTAACAGTTCGGAGCCGCGCGATACAGCGGCCGCACGCCCGCTTGCCGCCCAACTCGATTCCCGACGCTTGCGCGTGCTCCACGCTGACGGCTCATTGTTGGAATTGCCCGTCTCGCCGGTGGATCCCGCCCGCAATTGTCCCGCAGCCATTCCGCTGGTACTAACCCATGGCCAGTTCAGCCCCGACGGCACCCGCTTTTTCGCCTTGGTTGATCAGGGGCCCGACCAGCCGCCCTGTCACCGGATTTATCAAATCAGCGAGGTGCCGGGAGGAACTGGCGCGCAGGTCGAGGCCGCCGCCAGTTCCAATATCCCGGACCGGGCCAGCTTGCCCGGATGGGTTGTGGACTTGCCCTGGAGCGGCCAGGGCACGGTGTGGAGCGGGCTGCTGCGCGATCATGGCAATCCGGACGAGCCGCCGCCCATCCATATTCAGGGCAACGACCTGAAGTTTGCCGGCAGTCATCGCGTCCCTATCCACGGCGACTCGCCGATCACCGCAGCGGCGTTTGGCCCGGATCTCGCGCTCATCGGCAGCGCCAATGGAAGCGTGGTGATGCACCGGTTCCTGCCGCT
>Ga0118677_10013883_pt1 | contig 11494 bp, 6 predicted proteins | sample AliMusrvi5mmetaG_FD_86154 | JGI IMG/M metagenome (GOLD analysis project Ga0118677, IMG submission 86154) | reverse complement strand
GTCATTGAGAAGACACTTTATGAATAGATTTTTTTCAATAAAGAAAATAAGCTTTTTGTTTCCGCGAATATAAATAGAGTATGGGCGGAAGGCGCTATTAGCGCATTACAAGCAGAGAAAAAGAAAAATACATAAGACTACGCTCAGGCAAAATTCAACATATTTACCTATAACTGCGGTACTGGGGGTTATTTTGCTTGCTGTCTATTTGTATTTGTCGTTGATTGCAGTAAATTCAGTTGTGAACAGCGCATTAATGCAAATTATTGAAATGCTGATCAACCTGGTTGTGGTCGTTGCCCTCTCATTGGCAGGTGCTGCTTCCGCCAAATATTCGCGGCGCATATCGGCAGCCTGGTGGTTATTTGCAATGAGCCTGTTTTGTTTTGGGCTGCGCAGTTTTGCCGCAGGTTTTCAACTCCTGCTTGCCATCCATGCCAACGGGACGCTGGTTTCCATTTTGCAAATGGCTTTTTATCCCTTCTTCTTTGCCGGGATTTTATTAATGCCGCGCAGCCCGATGCAGGTTATCCCAGGGATTAAAAAACATCTGGACGATTTTATGCTCCTCCTGGTTGCAAGCCTGGCGGGCGTGGTTTACCTTTCCGGTCCGGCGGCTGCCAGCAGCCTGCCTGCTTTTGAACTCGGCAGATTCCTGGCTTTTCCTTACCTGGACTTGATTTTATTATGCGCTTTGCTCCTGGTGTTTGACCGGATTGAAGGCGGGCAGAAAAAAGCCTCATTGCTGCTCCTGTGTGCTGGTCTGCTGATCCTGATGTTTACCGACAGCATCATCACTTACCTGTCCATCCAGCAAATCTATGCGGTTGGCAGTGTTTGGGAAACGGGCAGGGTTCTGGCGTATGTGGTGATTGGATTGGGCGGCGCGCTTCAGGCACTTCCTTTCTCTTTTGAGCCTGGCAGCACCTCAGGGTTTACTTCGCGTATCGCCCGCATTGTGGAACAGATGACGATGGTTGGCCCGTATGTGCCTTATATCTGGCTGGTGGGCGCTTATGTTCTGCTGGCAAGGAATGTGTTTTCGCCCCTGGGTTTCATTCCCACCGACCTGGTCGCCGGTATCATCGGATTGTCCATAATACGCCTGATGGTGGTTTTTATTGAAACCAGCCGTATTTCCAATCAGCTGCAGGAGAGCATCCAAAAAAGCCGCGAGGACCTGGCGAAATTAACCCGAAAAAACAGCGAATTGTCTGCGCAGGTCAATGAATTGGAACAATCTGCGGATAAGATGTCGGCGGATGCGCTGCATGACTGGAAGACGGGGCTGCCCAACCGCGCCCTGCTGGTCGACCGCCTTGGACAGGTGGTGGAATACTCGCGCCAGCGCCCCGATTATATTTTCTCCGTGCTGGCGCTGGATATTGATCAATATAAAATGATTACTGATAGTTTTGGCAAGACGATCGTGGATGAGCTGGTTGCAGCGGTGGCTGACCGCCTGGAGGCCTGCCTGCGTCCCAGCGATACGGTTGCCCACCTCAGTCATGATGAATTTGTGATTTTACTCGAAAACACGATTGGCGAAGATTTTGTATATGTCATGGTCAGCCGCCTGCGCGAGTCATTGGAGCCTCCCTTCCGGATCGAAGAACAGGAAATATATGTGACCCCCAGCATCGGCGCGGTGATGAGCCTGAAGGATTACAATAACCCCGATGAAATCCTGGGAGATGCTGAGTCGGCAAAAAACCGGGCCAAATCCCAGGGCAGCGGCCATTTTGAAATATTTAATCCCATCCTGCGCATCCAGGCCAGTTCCCGCCTTGAACTTGAAAGTGATTTGCGCCATGCCCTGCTTAACCAGGAGTTTCAACTCTATTACCAGCCTATTTTTACACTGTATTCGAATAAAGTGACGGGGTTTGAAGCGCTTATTCGCTGGTTTCACCCCAAACGCGGCCTGATCAACCCGGTTGATTTTATTCCCATGGCCGAGGAGTCCGGATTAATCATCCCAATTGGAAACTGGGTGATTGATGAGGCCTGCACCCAGATCAGTAAATGGCACAGTAAATTTCCAGGACGCCAGAATGTCACCATCAATGTTAACATTTCAGGCAAGCAGCTTATCCAGGTTGGTTTTATTGAATACCTGCAGGAAATCCTGCTTAAAACCAACCTTAAAGGCGACTCACTCAAGCTCGAGATTACCGAGAGCAGTTTGATTGATAATTTTGACCGCGCCAACGAAGTATTTGAGCGGCTGGGTGAAATGGGGGTCAAGCTTGAAATTGACGATTTTGGTACGGGGTATTCTTCCCTGGGTTACCTGCAGAGCTTCCCCTTCAACACGATTAAAATAGACAAATCCTTCATTGATAAAATTGGCGAAGGTGGAAAAGGGACAGAAATTATCCGCGCCACCATCCTGATGGCCAACGAACTGGGCCTTGATACGATTGCGGAAGGGGTGGAAACAATGGAGCAGCTGCAAGAGCTGCGCAACATGAACTGCCATTATGTGCAGGGCTATCTCATGTCGCCGCCGCTTGACGCGATTTCAGCTGAAAGTTACCTGGTGAAGGCGGTTAAAACAGGGCGCCTGGCCCCGCTCGAAACCGTCCTTCCGCCCGGGCTTAAATAATCCAGCTTAGTGTCACGGCAGCCGGAAAACAGGAAGCGCGTTATCAACGACCGCCCAGCAGCCGGCGGTTGACTTCCTGTACATATGCGGTGTGCATGCGCAGGTCTTCGCTCAAACGGTCCAGGTCGCTGCCATAACGCAGCCGCCGGGCCAGGAAGGCAAATTCCTCGCTGTTTTCGGGCGGGCACGACCAGGTCCCTGGCATTTCAGCTACCACCCGCAGCGAATCGATCAACCAGCGCAGGAAAGTGTGGGCTTTACGCAGGCGCGTGTAATCGTCCGCTGAAATGGCGCCAATTTCAGCCAGTGCAGTCAGGGTGGCGCGCGTGTTGGTGCAGCGCACTGCAGGAGAAGCGGCGCCATAGGTAATTTGCAGGCCCTGAACCAGGTATTCCACTTCCACGAGGCCGCCGGGGCTGTATTTGGGGTTAAAAGTGCCCGCTTTTACCAGGTGGCGCAGCTGGCGGTCGCGCATGCCGCGCATGGCCACAACGTCGTAAGGTTCACCCGTGTATACAAAATTATCGCGCAGGCTTGCAATCCGCACACCCAGGGATGTGTCCCCGGCAATCGGGCGCAGGCGCACCAGCGCCTGGCGTTCGTAGGGCCAGGCCGGCCCACCGGGAATAAAATAACGCCGGAAGGCCTCGAGTGATACAGCCAGGCTGCCTGATTTTCCATAAGGGCGCAGCTGCAGGTCGACATGGAAAATGCCTTCACGTTTGGCCCTGATGGCGCGCATGAAGATTTCAACCACTTTTTCGTAAAATTCCGCGTTGGTGATCACCTGCGGACCGCTGGTTTTGCCGTTTCCGGAATAAGCAAACATCAGCTCGATATCCGAGGCAAAACCCAGTTCGCGTCCACCGCATTTTCCCAGTGCCAGCACGCTCATTTCGGCCGGTGCGCCGCTTTCCAGCGTCGGGCGCCCGTACACCAGGCGCAAATCTTCCGATACCAGGTGGTAGGCCGCATTGACAATCACCTCGGCAAGGTCGGTCAATTCTTCGGAGAATTCCTGGAATTCAGTCGTGTGGCCCAAAATGTGGCGCATATCGATGCGGAACATCTCGCGGTCTTTATAGTCGTTGAGCACATTACGCCAGGCAGCGTTTTCCACCGGCATCTGCGGGCTGGGGTGGGCTGGCAGCAGGTCGGTTTCCAGTTCGTTCTGCAGCTGCTGGCGCGATTTGGCGGTTTGAAGGGCATCCACATTGCTGACCACAGGAAACAGGTTGGCATGCTGCATGCGTAAAAAGTCATACCAGAGGAAGTCGCTGATTCCCAGCAGGCGCGCCAGGGCATCCATGACATCCGGCCTTTCCAGCGAAGCCAGTTCGTCCGGCCAATCGGGGCGCTGGAAAAGCTGGCCAATGAATTCGCGGAAATGCAGCAGGGCCGACTCGGGGTCAGGGCAGTTCGGCAGCAGGTGGGTAAAATGTTTAATCAACACCGTGGCGGCGCGCAGTTCGCGCTGGCGCGTGGGAGAGATGACTTTTTGCCCGTCTGCTCCGGTGACGTAGAGAATGTCATTAACCCGGCTGCCAGTGGTTTCAATTTCCATGCGGGCAATATAAACCTGGTTAAAGGCCAGGGCATTGGTCAATTCATAAAGAAAGCCCATCGTATCCAGGCCGCCAATGCGCAAAACGGTGTATTTTTCTGAGCTTTCGTTGTCGATTTCAATTTCAATCGGATAAAGCGGGGCTGCAGCGCCGGTATGCCCCACCAGTGAGGCGGCGGAACGTTTGGCCAGGTCAATCCGCGCTTCCTGCCGCTGGCCCATTTCCATGCGCGCCAGCAGTTCCGCCAGGTCGGCGGCATACTGGTTCCAGATCTCGTGCGGCACTTTTTTCTCGCGGCTTTTAACCGTAAACACATCCACAATCTTGGGGTGTCCAATTCCCATATCCGATGAGCGGTGGGGTTCGTAGGTATAGACATTGCCGTCATGGATATTGAACCCGTAAACAAACATCAGGCCGCAGATCAGCGAAAGCTCGCCGGGGTAATCATAGGCGACAATCGTCAGCCGCCAGAAATCGTCCTCCAGGGCAGACCATTCCACTTCGACCAGGTGCCCGGCATCCAGTTTTTGGGCCAGGGCTGAATGGCGGCGGATATCCTGGCGGCTGAAGACCTTTTCGTAAGATGGGTCCATGCGTTCGATATGGTGGCGCATCTCGGATGTGGGCGTTTGCAGGTCAGAAGGTGTCGCCGTCATGGGGTTTTCCATATATTTTAAATAGACCTGGCGAATGGCGGCGGAGTATTGTTCGTAATGCAGCACGAACTGCTCGCCGGCCTGGTCGCCCTGGTATCCCAGGCGGCGCGCCAGGTCGAGCAGCGCCTCGGGGTTTGAAGGCAGGGTGTAGGCCTGGCGGTAGGCCATCATCTGTAAATGGTGTTCGATTGTGCGCAGGAAGATATAACCTTCGGTCAGCAGGCGAAATTCATCCATCGGCAGGATGTGGTATTTCACCAGGCGGCGCAGGGCTTCCAGGGTGTTGCGGTTGCGAATTTCGGGCTGGCGCCCGCCGCGTGAAAGCTGCAGGTACTGCACCACGAATTCGATATCGCGGATTGAACCCTGACCCAGCTTAACCTCTCCCCAGCTGCGGCCGCGCATGTTCAGGTAATCTTCGGTCATCTGGCGCATGGCGAACACTTCTGCGCGAATGGTTTCGGAATCAAGGTTGTAAAGCAGGATATTGGCCTGATCCAGCAGTTCACAACCCAGCTGTTCATCCCCGGCCATCACGCGTGCCTTGATCATGGCCTGTTTTTCCCACAGGCGCGCCGGCCCTTTGAGATAGTTGAGGTAAGCCGAAATGGCAGGGACCAGTGGGCCGACATGCCCCCACGGGCGCAGGCGCAAATCCACCCTGTATAGAAATCCTTCAGCGGTCATGCGGGTCAGCATGGCGATCAGCCGCTGCCCCAGGCTGGTGTAGGCTTCCGTATCTTTGTCCGAGACGAATAAAAGGTCGATATCGGAACTGTAATTTAGTTCGCGCCCGCCCAGTTTGCCCATGGCAATCACGGCGAACCCCAGCGGGGTGCCGTTTTCATCGCTGGGCAAACCCATCTGGCGCGCGGCGATTTGCAGGCTGACGCGCACCATGCAGTCGGCCAGGTGTGAAAGCTGGCGCGTCGCAGCCGCAAGGTCAAACTGGTCCAAAAGGTCGCTCAAACCAATCCGCAGCAGTTCGCGCCGCTGAAAACGGCGCAGTTCATCCATTTGCTGGTCGGCATCCTCGAAAGGTTTAATCACTTCCCTGATTTCCTGGAAAAGGTTTTCCAGCTTTTTAGGGTGATAAAGTGATTTGTATTCGGTCAACCACTGCAGGTATTCCGGGTTAAGCAGCAGGATTTCGCTGAGGAACTGGCTGCTGGAAAAGAGGGTTACCAGTAGTTCAACAGCGCGCGGATATTCATGCAGGTACCTGTAAAAGGCAGCCGGGTCGGGTTGGGCGCTGGCAAAACGGTCGAAATAGATCAGCACCCGGTCGGGGCCGGCGGCGTTGGAAAGGCCGGTCAGAAGGGAAGGTAAAACTTCGGCCAGGGCCAGCCTGTTTTCATCGCGGCGCCCCAGGCGAATGATCAGGCGCCAGGCGGCTTTCCAGTCTGCAAAACCGGCATGGCTGAGTAGTTCAGAGGCGCTGGATTCCTCAAATGCGTTGTTTTTCAGCAAACTGCGGACATTTTCAAACATGTTCACTTTTCCTGCTGCTCTGCAAAGTGATACGATCCGCCTGCGGCAGCAAGTTTATTATAGCCTTCTTTGTCTTATTTAAACCTTTATTAACGGCGGGTTCATGGGATTTCGCGTGGTAAAGCCTTTTGTGGGGGGGGGGCGTCCCCCCACACATCTGCTAGCCATAAGAGGGGCAGAACCGAATCAAAACCCGCCCTGTTCGGATAACCCCGGGCCAGGAGGTGGATTGTAGAACACATTCTGCCTGTGTTGCCTCAGGCGGCGTCAACGCCACCGGATGCCGGCAGCGGATCTTCACCCGTTTTGAGTGCCAACCTGGCCGCAAAAAAGGTCAGAAGGATGCCCAGGGCATAAAAGGTGATATTGAGGTAAAAGGGAAAAGCCTTATCGATAGAAGATAAAATTCCAGCGATCCAACCGAAGGGTGAGGAAACAATCAGCGTACCGATATAAAGCAGCGACATAATGCGGGCGCGTTCTTCCGGGTCGACGGTAACGATAGACAATTTGTCCACCTGGGGGCTGACCATGGCCAGGCTGAAGGCATCCAGCACGGCGCTGACCGCCAGCATGCCAATGTTTTTTTCGGGCACCAGGATCAAAATGACCTGCCCGAGGATGAACGTGAGATAGCCCCACATCATGGGGCGTTTGAAAGGCAAACGTCCAATGCGCGGCAGGACCCCAAAAAAGAAGCCCAGCATCACCAGTGATCGGATGAGAGGGAAAATGGCAATCTGGTCCAAAGGAATATGGATTTTTTCAGCCACCAGGACACTCCAGAAAGTGCTGGTGATGGTGCTGGTGATGCTCATGACCGTCATCAGGCCCAGGGTGTAAAGCGTTTGCGGTGTTTTTAAAAGTTCCTTTAACACGCCCCTGTATTCTCCCATCATGCTCAACAGGCTCTGGCCGCGGGTTTCCTGCATGCGAACTTTACCGTGGGACGTTTCTTTTGAAAAAATAAATAGTGCAGTGGCCTTGATCGTAAACATGATGCAAGCGCCGAAATAAATGGCGCGCATGGCAGGCACCAGGCCGAATATGCCGATCAACCAGCCTGACAAAGGGGAAAAAAAGGCGGAGGTGATGGCGAAAATATAAATCCAGGCGTACATATCCACGAGCACTTCCGGGTCGGTGTCCTCCACCATCAGGCAGGTCCAGGCGGTCATGGAAATGCGGAAAAAGCTGTTGAATATGGCTGCTGCGATAAACCAGGTTACATTTTGGGAGATGGCCCAGATCAATGCCGGGGTGGACCAGCCAACCAGGTCGGCGATGAACGTCAACCAGCGGCGTCCAATCTTGTCGGTGACCACTCCGCTGAGGAAGGCTGCCAGGGTTTGCAGGGCCAGGCTCAGGGTGGTAATCATGCCGATTTGTGCATCGCTCACGCCCAGGGCAATCATATAAAGGGAAGCATAAGTGATGAACACATTATAGGTAATGCCCCACAGGGGCTCGGTATAAACGCAGGCACGCGTATTTCCGCGAAAATGGATCAGCGCTTTAATCAGGGGATGGGTGGGTATATATAATTTCATTTTTAAACCCGCTCTTTAATGGGACAAAATAACCTGCCTCGTTCCCCTTTGGAAACGGTAGAACGCACGCCTTACCATTTTCTGAATTAATGGAGGGGTTTTCTCGCTTTTCTCATCACCCACCGCTGCAACCGGGCAGGTTTTATTGCAGAAGATTGAGAATTTCCCCTTCTTCAGGAAAACGCCCGGCTTCAAAGCGCGAAAAAACCAGTTTGCCGTCAAAAATAACATCAAATTGTCCCGATTGCCCGGGCTTCATGGAAGCCTGGAGACCGGTGGATTGTTTGATTTTGGCCGCCAGACTGGCGGCGCGCGGCAGATAGTTTCAAACCGGACAATATAAGATTTCGATTTCCCTGGTCATGGCAATATTCTCCCTGGTATTGGTTTGCCGGGTGCGGGCGCGCATCCGGCAAACCTGATTTTACTGCATCCCGGGTCGATTTGAATAGTGAGAAAACTCCGCAAAAAAGGATGCAAAACCGTAAGCGCTGAATGGTTAGATCACGCAGCATGTGCGGTTTCGAGCCAGATTAATCCAGCCGATTATTTCTTTTGCGGCATTTGTGAGAGGATGTATTCCGCCAGGGCGGTGATGGTCAGGGAAGGGTTGGCATTCAGATTAACCGGCACCACCGACCCGTCGGCGATATACAGACCGGGGTAGCCAAAAACCTGCCCGGCGCTGTCAACCACACCGTTTTCGGGCGATGCGGCCATGACACAGCCCCCCAGGATGTGGGCCGTGGTGGGAGCGTCCATCAGCACCTCGAACCAGCTGCCCAGGGCGTATCCATCCATTTTTTTGGCCATGCGCCGCGTCACTTCGTTGGCAATCGGGATGTAGGAAGGAATGCGTTTGCCCTGGGCGGGCGGCATTTCTGAATTCAGGCTGTGCCAGCCCAGGCGCCACCAGCGGGGCTGGAAGGTGAGCTTCAAGTAATTTTCAGTGGACTGCATCGCCAGGATGAGGGTCATGCGTTTGGCTTTGCCAAAAACCCAGGTGGAGCGCAGGAACTGCAGCGGGTGGCGCAGGATGCTGCCGAAAAAACGCAGCTGGCGCGGAATGCTCCCGCCGCCGTCGGTCAGCACGGTTGCCAGGGCATAGAGCACATCCGAGCCTTTGTTATAGCGCACCAGTTCAATGTGCGTGTTTGCGTCGGGGTATATTCCGGAAGTGATGGCGATATGGTCGTTCCAATCCCGGCTGCTGTCGTTCGAGTCGACGGCCAGGATGGCTTCGGAATTGGTGCGCACATAATCACCCAGGCGTTCAGAGAGATGGGGCAGGAGCCCTTTTTGCCTGCATTCCATTAACAGTTTCACCGTGCCAATCACCCCGGCGCTGAAGAAAACGCCCCTGGCCTGGAAAACCTGCTTTTGCAGGCGCAGCCCGGTGGATTTGCGCGTGACCAGGGTGTAACCGCCGTCCGCCGCGGGCTGCACAGAGGTGACCTCGGTTTCGGGAAAAATCTGCACGCCCAATTTTTCGGCCAGGTAAAGGTAATTTTTGTCGAGGGTGTTTTTGGCCCCGGTGGGACAACCGATCATGCAGGCTCCGCATAATTTACAGCCGGTGCGCTGAGGTCCTTCGCCGTTAAAAAACGGGTCAGGGACGGTTTTCTCCGGTTCGCCAAAATAAACGCCCACCGGGTTAATGTGGAAGGAATCGCTTCCGGTCAGTTCCCGGCCCACTTCGCGCAGAACGTGGTCCGCATTACCCACGCCCGGACAGGTGACCGCGCCCAGCATGCGCATGGCTTCCTGGTAATGCGGCGACAGGCGGCTTTTCCAACCTTCTCCGCCCCATTCCTTTTTGGCGAAAATGGAATCGTCAGGGATGATCAACTGGTTGGCATATACCAGGCTGCCGCCTCCCACCCCTGAGCCGTGAAGCACGAGCACATGGCGCAGCAGGGAAAGCACCTGGATGCCGTACAACCCAAGGCGCGGCATCCAGATTGATTTGCGCACATTCCAGTTGGTTTTGGGAAAATCCTGGTTGCGGTAACGTTTGCCCATCTCGAGCACAGCCACGCGGTAACCTTTCTGCGCCAGGCGCAGTGCTGCGACCGAACCCCCAAACCCTGAGCCAATCACAATAAAATCAAACTGGTGGTTATTTTGCATGCAGCTCTTTCCTCCCAAAACGTTTCCGGTTGATGCGGCCAAGCATGAATGTCAGGCTGGTAATTATAATAATGAAGCAGGTCGCTGGCTGAATTTGACCACTTTCTTAATCCGGTTCGCTGATTGATTCGGCCGGAAAAGGCGCAATCCCTTTGCGCTGGGCCAGCAGGGATTCGACGGTGAAAAAGATTAAAGCAACCCAGACCAGCGCAAAACCCACCAGGAGGTTGGGCGTAAAGGATTCTCCGAAGACCAGGATTCCCAGAAGAAACTGGATGGACGGAGTAATGTACTGCAGCAGGCCGATGGTCGAAAGCGGCACGCTGCGCACGGCGACGGCGAACAAAAGCAGGGGGATGGCGCTGACTACGCCGGTGAATGCCAGCAGCCCATTTACCCAGCCCCCGGCATGCCCAAATAGCCCCGACCCCTGTGTTTCACAGAAAAGCAGGTAACCCAGGGCCGGCAGGAAAAGGATGGCGGTTTCAAGGGTCAGCCCAAAAAGGGAATCCAACGGGGCCATTTTTTTGACCAGTCCGTAAGAACCAAAGGAAAGAGCCAGGGACAGGGCAATCCAGGGAAGCGATCCCAGGGTTACTGTCAGGTAAAGCACCCCGGTGGCGGCAATGCCCACCGGCACCCACTGCAGCGGGCGCAGTTTTTCGCGCAAAAATATGACGCCCAACAAAATGGTTACAAGCGGGTTGATAAAATATCCCAGGCTGGCCTCCAGCACATAACCGGCATTGACGCTCCAGACATACACCAGCCAATTTGTCGCCAGCAGGATGGCGGCGGCAGCATAAATCAGCAGGATGCGCCAGGTAAGCAGTGAGCGCCATGCTTTAAACTGGCGGGTGACCAGCAGGATGAGCGTGACAAAAATAAACGACCAGGCAATGCGGTGGCTGATAATTTGAGTCGCAGGCACGATCTGGAGGGCTTTAAAATAGATGGGAAAAGTTCCCCAAATCAAATAGGTTAAGGCGGCGGTGATCATTCCTTTTTTCATAATGAGGCGAATTATCACCATTTCTGTCAAAAAAGTAAATACTTATCGCAAAACTTGTGTTATAATAAGACTTAATGTCTTATGATGAGACTTGTGTGCAGCCGCCGCCAGCTCGTTCGTGAGAGTGAATTGACGGCATATTAACGTTCCAGGCATAAAAGACTGGATTATATAAAAGCTCAGGAAAGCAAATATCATGGAATCAAAATTGTATATCGGCAATCTCCCATTCTCCACCACCGAGGATGAACTGCGTAGTTTATTCGCGCAGGCTGGCACCGTTTCGTCTGTTGAATTGATTAAAGATCGATTTACAGGCAATTCAAAAGGTTTCGCCTTTGTGCAGATGGGTACACAGGCCGAGGCCGAAAAAGCCATGCAAATGTTTAATAGTTATTCCCTGGGTAACCGCGAGATTAAAGTGACTCCTGCCCGCCCGCGTGAAGAAGGCGGTCGTGGTGGTGGTGGTGGTTTTGGTG
>Ga0118677_10013882_pt1 | contig 11495 bp, 10 predicted proteins | sample AliMusrvi5mmetaG_FD_86154 | JGI IMG/M metagenome (GOLD analysis project Ga0118677, IMG submission 86154) | reverse complement strand
CTTCGTTGGCGGGCCGGTCAGCGAGTTTCTCGCCACCAAATATGGCACCACCGGGGGGCTGCGCCTGGCGGCCGGGCTGGGAGCGCTGACCTTCCTCGGCGTGTGGATCACGAGCTATTGCTTGTTGCGGGAAGAACGCATTCCCGGTGCGCCGGTGGCCCAAACGCTCCGCAACGCCGGGCGCAATATCGCCGGCTTGTTCAGGATTCCGACGCTTTGGATGGCCGTGGGGTTCATTTCACTGGTGCTGGCAATCCCCAGCTTCGCCACGCTGATGACCTTCAAGCAGCGCGGACAATTGGGTTTCAGTTTCCAACAGATCGGTTACCTGCGGCTCGTCTTCGGGGTTTGCGGGCTGTCAGGCGCGTTCGTCTTCCGTTTCATGTGCGGCAAAATGTCGCTGCGCTGGACTCTAACAGTAGGCTTGGCCGTTTTCTCGCTCAGCAACCTGGCCTATTTTTTCTATAACAGCATGCCTGCGGCATTCTGCATCGAGGCGTTGAGCGGAATCGTGATGACACTGCTCCAGGCACCGCTTTTCGACCTGGCCGCCCGTTCCACACCGAAAGGAAGCGAGGCGCTGGGATACGGGTTGATCATGGCCGTCTGGAGCAACGTGCAACAGTTCGCGCCATGGTTCGGAGCGACCCTCAACCAGCACTTTCACATCACGTTGTCCGGCCTGATCTGGATCAACGTGGTGGTGGCGATGGCATTTGTCGGGTTGCTGCCGCTGATGCCGAGGTCGATCATGTGCCGCCGCGAAGGCGAACATTGAGGCCGTTCGCATTTGCACAAACCGGGGAAATGCGCTAGATGCATCCATCCATCACGCATGATTCCATCCATCCGCCTGTTTCTAGCAACCATCCCGGTGACCGCCAATGGCGTGAACCATGTGCCCACCCACGCCACCCTGCACGCGCTGGCCAAACCATGAACGAGCAACCGATCCAGCAAGACCGCCGCGCCCGGGTCGAGGAAATCCTGCGCGCTTGTGGGAGCGTTCTGGTCGCCTGTTCCGGCGGTGTGGACAGCGTGTTGCTGGCCACCGTGGCGGCACGCGTATTGGGTGACAAGGCGGTGGCCGCGACTGCGGTTTCACCCAGTCTGGCGAGTGGCGAGTTGGCGGATGCGCGCACCGCAATGAGTGCCGCCGGCATCCGTCACATCGAGGTGGCCACCGGCGAGATCGACGACCCGGCATATTCGGCGAATGCCACGGACCGATGTTATCATTGCAAGAACATCAGTTATGCGCACTTCCGCGGACTCGCCGCCCGCGAAGGACTGGCCGTCATCATCGACGGCACCAATGCCGACGACTCCGCCGACATCCGCCCCGGCCGTCGCGCCGCCAGCGAACATGGCGTCCGCGGCCCGCTCGCCGAAGCCGGCCTCACCAAAGCGGAAATCCGCCAGTGGGCCCGCGATCTGGGCCTCGCCCTGTGGGACAAACCGGCCGCCGCCTGCCTCTCGTCGCGCGTTCCCTACGGCTCGCCTGTCACACGGGAAAAACTCACCCGCATCGAGCGGGCCGAAGCCGCGCTCAAAAACCTTGGTTTCCGCCAGTGCCGCGTTCGCGACCACGGCACGGTCGCCAGGATCGAAATTGACATCTCGCTGTTGCCCTTGTTGATCGAATCCCGCGAGGTGGTGGTTAGATCCATCAAAGATGCCGGTTTCTCCTACGTCGCTCTCGATCTGGAAGGCTTCCGCTCCGGCAGCATGAACATCATAGGGCAAAAGCTGAAATGCTGAAATCTTCCTATCTCCTATCTCCTATCTCAAAATGACCGGGCACGCGCACAGCATGTTGGATTCCGACCGTCTCGGGCGGCAGGGATTTCCTGAAATCGTGTACTGCCAGAGCAAGACCGCGGACCAGGTGGTGGACAACCTGCGCGCGCTGGCAGCCGCGCACGGTCGCGCGTTCGGCACCCGCCTGCCCGCGGATCACGCTCGCCCGGTGCTCGCCGCGCTGCCGGATGCGGACTATGACGCATTGGGCCGCACGATTTCCCTCGGAGAGGTTCCGGCACCCGAGGTGGGCGGCGGGTTTGTGGCGTTGGTTGCGGCTGGCACATCGGATTTGCCGGTGGTGGCGGAGGCGGCGGCGACACTGAAATTTCTGGGTCACGCGACGCGTTCATTCAACGACATCGGCGTGGCCGGCATTCACCGCTTGCACAGCCGGATCGATGAAATCCGTGCCGCCGCCGTAGTCATTGTCGCCGCTGGCATGGAAGGCGCGCTGCCCAGCGTGGTCGGCGGGTTGGTGGCCGCACCGGTCATCGCGGTGCCCACCAGCGTCGGTTACGGTGCCGCCTTCGAGGGGCTCGCCGCCTTGTTGGGAATGCTCAACTCCTGCGCCTCCGGCCTGCTGGTTGTTAATATCGACAACGGCTTCGGCGCGGCCATGGCCGCCCACCGCATTCTCGCCAGTCATCATCATCCACCATCATGAAAACCGCATGGTTCGATTGCATCGCCGGTGCCAGCGGCGACATGTTGTTAGGAGCGCTGCTCGATGCCGGATTGCCGCTCGCCGCGCTTGAAGCGGAGTTGGCGAAACTTCATCTAGCGGATTTCCACCTGCATGTGGCGAAGGTTTCCAAGAACGGCTTCGCGGCGACCAAAGTGGACGTCCAAGTCCATGACCACGCGCCCGAGCGCCACCTCCGCGAGATCCGCGAAGTGGTCGGGCGGTCGGTCATTTCACCCCGCATCAAGGAGCGGGCCATGCGGGTCTTCACCCGCATCTGCGAGGCCGAGGCCGCCATCCACGGAGCCTCCGTCGAGGAGGTTCACCTCCATGAAGTCGGCGGCGTGGATGCCATCGTCGATGTGATTGGCGTGCTCGCCGCCGTGTTTCTGTTAGACATGACTCACATCGTGGTTTCGCCGTTGCCGATGGGCCGGGGATTTGTGACTGGCGCGCACGGACGGATTCCCCTGCCCGCTCCCGCCACGCTCGCACTGCTCAAGGGGGTGCCGCTCTGCGGGTCGCCCATTGATGCGGAATTCGTCACACCCACCGGCGCGGCGTTGCTGGTGGAACTTGCGGATGCGTGGGGTCCCCTGCCCGCCATGACGCTGCGCGATGTCGGCTATGGCGCGGGAACCCGCGACTTGCAAATCCCGAACGTGCTGCGCGTTTTGTTAGGAGACGCGCCGGACGTCGGCCCGTGGCTTAGCGAAACCATCAGCGTGTTGGAGACCCACCTCGACAACGACCGCGGCGAAACCATCGGCCACGCGATGAGGCGCATGATGGATGAAGGCGCGCTCGACGTGGTGGCCATCCCGGCGCAGATGAAGAAGGACCGCCCGGCCCATGTCATCAAAGTGCTGGCGCGACCCGCCGATGCCGACCGGCTTGAGCGCATCCTGTTTGAGGAAACATCAACTCTGGGCATCCGCCGCAGCGAAACACGCCGCGATGCGCTCCCCCGCCGGATCGAATCCGTGGCTACCCGTTTCGGTCCGATCCGGGTGAAGGTCGCCACGCTGCCTGATGGCAACCTCCGCGCCACTCCGGAATACGAGGACTGCCGCCAGGCCGCGGCGCAACACGCCGCATCCCTCCAACAAGTCACCCGCGAGGCCGAACACGCCGCCGCGCACAAGTTGGGCATCGCGCATTGAAAAGCCGTCCGCTCTAACGCAAACTGACGGCGTCGGCCTTGGGAAAGTCGGTTGGCACTTTTTGTGTGACCTTGCCGGTAGCCGCCCATTCGGTGCCGCGTTGCAGGGTGACGATGAAGCCGACACATTTCATGATATTCGCGTCATGGCCGATCATGGTGTGGAAGATGCGGCCCTTGCCATAACTGACCACCAGCAATTGGGCTTCCTGTTCGCCGCTGCCGCCGAACTTCGGATCGGCAAAGGCCGTCGCCAGAATCGTCGCGTTTTTCCCGGGGCCACGCATGAAATCGTAGAGTTCGTCCTGCGCGTGCATCCATTGCGCCGGCAGGCCGGCCATGATCGGGTGCTTTGGCGCGCGGGTATCGAGCACGAACGGATGTTGTGCTCCGTGATGACCACAGTTGCCGGTCTTCTCGTCGAGCACCTGTTTGCCATCCTTCCAGCGCAGGTAGCCGCCGGGCTTGTCGCTGTAGCCGTTCCAGCCTCCGACGGCGATCATATCGAGGTAGGCCGGCCACTGGCCGAATGAATTATCCGCAGCATGCACCACCACCATGCCGCCGCCGCCGGTCATGTATTTTTCGAGTGCCTGGCGGGTGGATTCGCTCCACATCGCGCCGTTATAGTTCATGACGAGCACCTTGTACTTGGCGAAATCCGGTCCGAATGCCGCAATTTCCGGACCGCCGCCCGGTGGTGCCGTCGCCACCTCCACGGCAAACAAACCGGTCTCCTCCAGCGCCTTTTTCATCACCGGCGTCGTGGCTTTCCAGTCATGGTTGTTCTGACCGTCGATGATCAGGGTCTTCAACGGTTCCGCGTGGCCCGGCAGCAGGCTGCCGGCAAATAACAAGGATGTAATGAGATTTTTCACAGCGGCTCAAACTAGTCAACCCGGGCCGGAGCGCAATACAAATCCTCGACAAATAGTAAAGCATCACTTGCCACCGGCATATTTATAGTCCTGGAAATTCCGCGAGCGGAGGGTTCCGGTTTCATCGTCGTAGAGGACGGCGACGAAGTTGCCGGCGGCGGCGACAGAGATGGCGGACAGGGGTTGACCGTTGCAACGCACGGGCAAGTAGCCGCTGGCCTGGCGGACGTCGGCGCGAGCCATGCCGAGACGCTTGACCTCGACGGGTTCCCATTTCCCGCCCTGGCGGATCTCGACATTGAGTTCGGATTGGTGGGAAACCGAAACGAACGAGGCGGTGCGTTTCTCGCCCGTTGCCAGTGGTTTGAGTTTGAGGATCCTGATTCGCCAACTGACAGGCTGGTTGTTTCTAACAGGAATCGGCTCGGCGAACGGGATGAGAATCGTGGTGTCGTTGGCCAGCACCGGCACCTGGATGGCGCCCTCTTTCACATCATCGCGGCGGAACATCACTTGATAGGTATTGGGTTTGAGGGCAATGCCGCCGGTCACATTGCCGAGTTGATAGCCCTCCGGCCGGACGGATACCCCGTCGATCAGCACCTCCAGCTTGCCGGTGCCCGCGCTGACCGCATCAAGCAGGCGGATGAAGCCGAACGGACCCTGCCCGGCATCCGGGGCTTGGGCATGTCCGTCAGGCATGGCGGCCCACGGGAGGATGGCCGCGAGGATCACCGTGGCAAGTTCGTTAGAAATCATTGGTGGAAGTGATGGTGGTTTTGAAATTTCGCGGGATGATGGAACCATCGGCCGCGCGTTTTCCGGGGTCGGCGAACAAGGTGTGGACTTTCCTGACCTCGGCGAGCACCTGGGGAGCCGGGCAATTTTCGTTAGATCGGGCGAGTGTTTGGGCCACGATCCAGACACGGAAGTTCCGTGATCGCACGGTAGTTGCCTGATAGACGCGGGCGAAGACTTCCTCGGCGGCGGCATCGGTCCATTCGATGCGTTTATTTTCCTGATAGAGTGCGCGGTTGCCGAAGACGGCGGTTCCGTCGGCTTCGGTGGCGCGGGCGAGGTCTGCGGTGCTGGCGTACGGGCGGCAACGGATGATGGCGTCGGCGATGCGATCGGCGGCGGCGGACGTGGCGGGTGCCGCGAGTGAAAGCGGCGTGACGGGAGGTGCCATGACGGGAGAGCCCAGATGGTTGTCGTCGGTGCGCCGTGCGAGGCGTGGGTCCATGACCAGTGGGCCTGCGGCAAGCGCGCGCAGCGTGTCGCGGGTGGCGGTGTTGACATTGACGTGTCCCATGATGCGGGTCACCGGGCCCGCGCGAACGGCAGGGTTGTCGGAGCGCGACAAGCCGGTGTGGAAAAGATCGAGCAGGCGCGCGGCATGCAATCCGGGTTTGGATGTCAGATCGAAGGCCGGATGTTCGGGACGGCCGATGCGCAGCGTGTTGCCGCCGCCGTAATACGGGCTGGGCTGGCTGATAGATATATCGGGCCACGAGCCACCCGGCTCGGGCATTTTCCCCTTGCTGCGGAAGGTGGCGGTCATTTCGCTGTCGGGAAACGCAGGGGCGTGCATGACGGGATCGAACACGCGACCTAACTCAGTGACGCTATAAAACCGACCGAGATTGGAAATCATTTGCGGTGCCGAAAACCGCATCTCCGGATCGTAGGGGAAATCGAACTTGGGATCCGTCATTTCCGTTTTGTCGTTGGACCCCGGAGACCATGTGCCCACGGCCGCGTTATGCCCGCCATCCGGCCATTCCGATGGCAACATGCGGGCATAGACCTTGGGTTTCGCGGAGGCGTCATCCTTGTAGATTTCCAGCCTGACATTTCTTCTGTTAGGGCTGGCGTTTTGCGGGTAGGCGTTTTCATCCAGCGGAGCGCCCCGCAGGTAATGGGTGATGCGCGGATCCCCCAGATTGTAATACATGTTGGGATAATCGCTGTACATATCACCCGGCAACGCGGCTTTGGTAATGGTATTCGGCGTTCCGACCTTGAAGCCGCCGGTGACAGTGCCGTTCTTTGTGGAATAGATCAAGCCCGCCTGGCGCAGGATGCTGGCGATGCGTTCCACGGTATTGCCGTTCCACATCAATGACAGTCCCGACGCGCCGCGGCTTTCGTTCAGGCTGAATGGAGTGTCAGCGGGAATGGGATCCGCCGCCGCTCCCACATCCAGTTGATAGTTGACATCGGCAAACAGATAACACCGGTATTGGTTTGGCTGGAGTGAAACGGAAATTTCACGGCTCCAGTAGCGACCCTTGATGCGCGTGAGGTCATGGGTCGCGACCGCCGGATTGTCGAGCAGCGACGGCGAATCAAAGGGCACGCCACCAACGCCCGAGCCGACACCATCCATCGGGAGCGAGACCTCGTAACTGAGTCTGGCGGTGCCGCTCACCGCTTGGTTGGTGGGATTGCAAAGCTCCGCGAACACCTTGAAACGGAATGCCATGATTTTCCGGTCATTCAGATCGGATATGCCAAGATAGTTCACTTGCAAGGCGGTTTCGCTCAGCAAGGGATAGGCATCGAGACCCCGGTATTCATTGGGCTTGAGCCGTGGGTTGGAATCCTCATCGGCATAATCCAGCGCGTTGGCAGCGATGGTCTTGACATAATCCTCGGGAAAACCGCCCTTGCGCTGATCGAAGTCCGGCAAGGCCGCGCGGATGGTGTCCGCCATTTCATCGACCGCAAGATCCGGTGGTTTGGCTAACAAAGCATTCAGGTTGACGCGCGGAGAACCGGCGCGGGCCGGCGCGACGCCCGGCACGAATGGAATGAGCGGGCGCTCGAAATACGGCTGCAGCCCGGCTAGCAGATTTTCCTCGGCGGCGCGGGCAGCGGGATCGGTGAGCCGCCCGCTGGCCGGGTCGCGGACCAGCGGCGGGCTGACTCCGGCCGCCGCCAGAGTGGAACCCGGCGATAGCAGCAAGCGGCGGTGTTGGATCAGGGATTTGCCGAGCGCTCCTTGGCTGATAGATAAGGCGCCCGGATCGATGGCATACAGTGCCACCTGGTCGAGCGGCGGTTGGTCGCCGGCCTCGGGAGCCGGGTTGAGGCCGGGTGCGGGAAACGGATAGGCGGCGCGCGCGTGGGTCCCATCCTTTCCAGATAGATTGCCGACCCGTGCGGGATCGAGTTTCCCCTGCGAATCCTCCACCCAGCATGCGTAGCGGGCGGCGGGGCGGTTTTGTTCGTCGCGGACGAGGTGCCATGCGGTGCGCACCTTGTCCTGATAGGGCAAGGTGATGAAATCGAAGCCCGGGTCATGATCGGACATGACGAGCGGCTCGACCTGCGGCGGGGCGAGTTGATTGTTTTCCGGCGGCAGGCCAATGGAACTGAACAACGGCACGTAACGGAAAGCATAACCCTTGCCGTCCGCCCTGCCGCGGACGATGAAGAGGAACTGTGCGGGCTGGCGGTTGGCAAGTGACGGCCTAACAGGAAATGAGGGTAGGACCAGAAAGTCATCGTTGGCGGTTTCCGCGTCGAGGGTTTGGAGAATTCCGTCCAAGCCGGCGCGGGCGGCGAGTTCGGCGCGTTGGCGGTCGGCAAACGAACGGGCGGTTTTCCGTTCGGTATCGGCGACCATGAGTGCGGCGAGTGCCAGGATGAACAAGGCACCGGTCACGACAAGAATGACCGGCAGGGCGAATCCCGCCACGCTGGAATCATGGAGTGGTGGCGGACGGTTGGTCATGGTTTCCAAAGCGGATGAGTGTGGAATAAACTTCGAGGTTCGGATTGCGGCACGCTGCCGATGGCGGACCTATCGGAACCGCCGCCGCACTCGCGCCATCCCAGTCCGCCGGAGTTTGGAGTTTTGCTATCAGATCACGGCGGGCGAGGACCAGGCGCACATCGAGCGCCTCGGGACCGGTGGCACCACCGGGTGTCCAATCCACCCATTCGCCGGCAGGATCGCGGGACTTTGGCCGGGCCATGAACGAGACGACTCCGAGGGCGACAGGTTCGTCGCTGTCGTCCTGGCGGGTGATCAGCGGTCGGAGTCCGTCATTTTCCAGAGCCATGAAAGTGGCCGTGCTTTCCCGGCAACCGCGCATCAGGCAACGCACGGATTTCCCGTTGAACGACAAATCCCTGATAGCATAACTCACCGCGCAAAGGTCGCCGATGCGGCCGGTATCCGATTGGGCCATGGCGGGTTGCAGACAAAGGAATCCCAGCATGTCAACAGGCCACGAGGCGGTGGATTTTTCCATCACGCCATCCTGGTGGAACCGTGCGTTTGCCAGATCCGCGGCGAGTTGCGAGAACAGTCCCCTGGCTTCGCGTTCGGCCGCGATGCCGCCGCTGATCCGCTCGTAGCCGGTGCCGGTGTTTCCCAGCATGGCGGCTGCGGCCAGCAGCAGGATGGAGCCGATCGTCAACGAAACGAGCAGCTCGGTTAGAGTGAATCCACGGCACCGGCGATGATGGAAAGTCATGGCATCAGGGTGTGGAAGGCGAGTTTGCGGCGTTTGTCAACCGGTGCCGAGGCGGGAAATTCCAATGATAGGTGAACCGGCAGCAGCGCGGTCCCTGCCGCTTCCGCAGGTGGCGGAGATGATGACATCGCCGCGATATAGCGGACGGCGATGCCATCGAATTCGCGGGTTCCGCAGGCGTAGTGCGTGCGGGAAATCCTCCCTAACAGTTTACCATCGGCGGAAAACGCGAGGGCCCACACCTCGCCGGTTGGCGGGAACACCTGGCCATTGGAGGTGGGTGTGAAATAGCACGGGCGCCCGTCGCGTGAGGCGCGGATTTCTTCGATGCAGGCGGGGATGATCCAAGTGCTGTGCGTTTCCGCCTGCGAGACGAGTCCGCATTTCCCGGCTTCCGCCAACACCCCGCACACCAATGGAATCGCCACCGCCAGCACTCCGGTGGCGATGACCGCCTCAACCAAGGTGGAACCGCAGCGGAAATGTTTGTTAGATCGGGCGGGTTTCATTTGTCGATGCGGTAGGGCCGTGCGGAAACGCGGCCGATTTTCATGAGGATTCCGGCGGTGGGGCCGGACGGGTTGCTGCGGATGGGCACGGCCTTGCCTGCCTGATAGACAGACGCGGCGGCGCGCACGGTCACGGGCGCGGTGCCAGGCGGATAGATAAGTTTTCCGCAGGGATTGAAGGCGATGGCATGAACGTTGACGGTCAGGTGCCGCGGAACGTCGCAGGTGAGGGTCAACTTTTCGGCGTCCATGGGATTTCCCACGTCGTCACCCTTGCCGCCGATCAAGGCGATGCCGGGTTCCATGGGGTGCCAGCGGCCCATCATGACCGCCTTCGGTTGGTCGGTTAGAGAATCCGGCATGCCGTCGAGTTTGAAGATTCCGAGGTGGCAGCGTGGGTCGCGGGCCGGGAGGTCGGCGGGTTCGGCGAGGGCGAGGACGACGCATGAGCGGGACGTGATGGCGGTGATTCGGGCCTGTTCGATCAGGCCGGCGAGCATGTCGGTGTCGGCCTTGTTGGGATGGTTGGCGGAGCCGAGGATGTGTTCCAAGCCTGCGGCTAACAGAATAACGGTCACCGCCATGACCGCCATCATTTCGATCAGGGAAAACGCGGGGTTGCCGCGGCCAGGATGCCGTTGTATCGTGGACATCTCCAACATGGGGTATGAGTTCGGGGGAATGGCTACGGGGGTTCGCAATCATTTTGAGCCAGCACGAGACGGCGGGATCCGCCAGGCATGCCAACTCAAACGATAACATTTAACCCAAGCGCCGGATTGCCGGAAGAAAAAAACGCCGGAAATTGAAAAAACAAATGTGCTGGCGTCGTCAAAAGCGCGATTTACGGCACCGCTTTGGGTTTTTCGGGTTCCTTGGGAGGATCCTTCGGTGTTTCCTTGGGCGGTGTCGGCGTGGGTTCGCTGCCGAGGAAACCGTCGAGCAAACCACCGGTGACATCATGCATCGCCTTGCTCCCTTGTTCGATGATTTTCAATCCCTGATCGACCGCCTGGGTAGGAGAGTCGCCGAGGATCGAACGGGTGAATTTCAACACCTGTTCGCCGGTTTCGGGGATGATCTCGAACATGCGCTGGCCGGCTGCGGTTTTCAGCCGGTCTGACAGATCCTCCACGGGGTTGTCCAAGGTGCCGGTGATCCGCAGCGGCGCCCACACCAGTCCGCGCTCGCCAGCCAGAAACACCTTCGTTTCCGCCCCCGGAATCGACGCCAGCGTGCCGGGTGCCAGGCCGAGACGGAAGGTGCCGTCGAGTTCCCGGCCGCGGATGAACAGGTTTCCCTCAAGCCGCGCCAAGCCCTCGCTGCCAAGCACCAGCTTGGAGAAAAGGATCTCACCGTCTTGCCACCGCCAATCGGTGCTGGCCTCGCTCAGCGCGAGTACGCGGAACCGGCGGGTGTCCGCGTAGGCGGCAAGCGCGTCGAGCACCGGCAGGGCGGTGAGCACCCCCTTTTGGATGGTCAAGCGTCCCCGGGCGATCGCCGCAGCGTCATGATTGTCCAGCGTGAACTCCGAACTCATTTCGCCGGCGCAACGTTTCGCCCAGGTCTCATTGAAAACATCCTCGCATCGCACGCCGGTTGCCGACCCTTCAAGCGTGTAGCGGCCAGCCGCCAGATCCCACTCGCCGGAGAGTTCGAGGCGGCCGTCCTGCCATGCCCCGGCGGACGAGTTGTTGAGGAAAACCCGGCTGTCCTGATAGCGCAGGCGGGCCCGGTTCAAGTGGAGTTCCGGCACCCACGAGAATGGCAGGCGGATCGCTCCGTCCGCCAACTCCACCCGATAGGCCCGCTTCTTTTCCGCCGGTTCCACCCGCAAGCGCACGCGGCTCACCGACACCGGTCCCGCATCGAGCATCGCCTTGACCACCACCTCGCGCACATCGATCCCCTGCACCTCGACCTCGCGCGGCAACCAGCCGGATTGCCTGGCTGCCGGTGGCGCGGGCTTTTTGA
>Ga0118677_10013876_pt1 | contig 11497 bp, 9 predicted proteins | sample AliMusrvi5mmetaG_FD_86154 | JGI IMG/M metagenome (GOLD analysis project Ga0118677, IMG submission 86154) | reverse complement strand
GCACCGTCGCCACCAGCAGGTCGACGATCACGAACGGCAGAAAGAACCGCACGCCGATCAGGAACGCGACCTTCAGTTCGCTCAGGGTGTAACCGGCCACCAACGACGCCGTCGGCACGTCGCGCCAGGCCAAGTCGCTCCTGGCGGCCAGTTGCTTGTCCAGGAACAGGCAGACGTCCTTTTCGTTGCGGGCCGACTCGACCTGCGTGATCATGAACTTCCGCACGTGCGTTTCGCCGGCCCCGAAGGCGTCGGCGCACTGGTCCGGTTCCTCAGTTTCCTGCCATACATGTCGAAGTCCACGCCGGAGTTCGACACGGACCAGGAAACCGCTGAGATGCTGCAGGGGAACTGCATGGCGTTGACCGAATACACCGGTACCGCAGTGAACGGCGTCGACAACCCGGCCGACTCAAAGGTCATTGGGATGATCGATTTTGCGTCGACACCGTCGCAGGTAAAGTCCGGCCCTGCTATCGGTACGTTCATCTGTGGTGTAGCGGCAGGGGCGAAGAACACCCCGGCCGCGTTGAAGTTCCTCGACTGGTTCACCAGCGACAAGATCCAGCTGCAGTTCTCTCAGAACGGTGGTAACGCGGCTGTAACCAACAAGGCGCTCACGGACCCAACAGCGGCGGCCAAGTACCGCTGGTTGCCGGCGATCGCCGACTCGGTCAACAACAGCATTCCCAAGCCGCGCACGCCAGATGAGCCCAAGTTCGAGGACATCCTCGGTACCCAACTCAACTTGGCGATTGTGGATGCACTGGGCGGTGGCGACATACACACGATCGCAACCACCCGCCTGAAGAACGCAGCAGACCAGATCACCGCGATGTTGAACCTGAACAAGAGCATCTACTTCGGCTAGAAGTTCTGATCTGTTCCAGCACCACGAATAGGCAACCAAGAGGCGAGGCCCAGCGATGGCGACAAAGACGGCGGTGGCTCCAACCGGCCACCGAGCCCGTCGCTGGGATCGAGATCGGCTATTGCCCTACCTGCTGCTAATACCGGCAGGTATCGCGCTAGCCCTCGTATCGGTTTACCCAATCTACGAAGGTGTGCGGGCTAGCCTTACTCGCTATCTCTTTGGACGGGCGCACGGCAGTGCTGGCCTAAAGAACTACACGGACGTCATGCACGATTCGACGTTCTGGTCGGCCATGGGCGTCACGACGAAGTTCGTCTTTATCTGCGTCGTCGTCGAGACGTTGTTGGGGTTGGGCTTGGCCCTGTTAGTTGTCAAAGAGGTAAAGGGCATCAAGTTCATCCGGATGTCCATTCTCGCTCCTATGACTGTTGCGCCGGTGGTTGTCGGCGTCATCTGGCGGCTGATCTTCTCGTCCGAAACTGGTTTCGTTGACCCCGTATTCACAGCTCTAGGTCTCGGGGCACCCCGCATGCTGACCCACGAAGCTACGGCGTTTTGGGGTCTGGTCATGGTCGATGTTTGGGAGTGGACCCCGCTGCTGTTTTTGATCTGTCTGGCGGGCCTTCAAGGTCTGCCGCAAGAGCCGCTCGAGGCGGCGACCGTCGATGGCGCCGGCCCGATCCGGGTGTTCTTCAATCACACCCTGCCGTTGCTCATTCCGGTGCTGGCCGTCGGAATTATTCTGCGGCTGATTGATTCAATCGGCACGTTCGATCAGATATTTGTCCTGACTCGCGGTGGGCCTGGTACTGCAACCCAGTTGATCAGCATTTACGCCTACAACACTGCCTTCAATTTCACTGACTATGGTCACGGAGCGGCGATGCTGATCGCGCTGCTCGTCTTTGTCTTCCTGCTAGTGCTAGTTGCGGTGTCACTCATGCGGCGTGCTGCCCGGAAGTCCTCGTGATGTCGCGCTTTGCCACACCTGTGCGTGTGGCCACCCTCATACTCGTCGTGTTTGTTTGCCTGCTGCCGTTCTGGTGGATGTTTGTTGTCTCCTTGCGCAAGCGAGTCGACATCTTCGGCGGTCCATCGCTATGGCCCTCACACGCGACTTTCGCCAATTACACTGCGCTGTTTTCTGAGTACCACATGGGCGCATTCCTGACGAATAGCACCATCGTCGTCGGGGCCTCGGTGCTCGTTAGTTTGTTGATTGGGACGCCTGCCGCCTATGCGTTGGCACGCTTCAAGTTGGCGGGTCGACTCAACAGTTTTGGTCTAGTTGGCGCCTTGTTGGTTCGGATGGTTCCACCGATCTTGCTCGTCGTCCCGTTCTACATCGTGCTAGCGCACCTTGGACTTCTTGATAGTCGACTTGGGTTGACCGTGATCTACACCGGGATCAACACCAGTTTCGTCATCTGGATGATGCAGAGTTTCCTGGCTGAGATCCCAAGCGAGATCGAGGAGGCGGCCCTGGTTGACGGTGATAGTCGCTGGACTGCCATGCGCCGCATCATGTTGCCGCTGGCTGGACCGGGTCTTGCGGCTACGTCCATCTTCGCGGTTATCACGACCTACAACGACTTCCTGATCGCCTTGACCATGACGAGTACTCCGCAGGCCCAGACGGTTCCCGTTGGAATCTCGACGCTTATCGGCAAGATTCAGGTTCAGTGGGGACCGATGGCTGCCGCCGGCATCATCGGCGCCGTCCCGATTCTCATCTTCGCGATGGCCGTGCAACGCCATTTTGTTCGAGGTATGACAATGGGCGCGGTGAAGTAGGCAACTTTCCCAGCTCGAGCCCCAAACTCCACCTGATTCTAACGAAAGGCAACACAGCCATGCAGATCGGACTTCTCACCGACGCTTTCGACCACTTGTCCCTTACCCAGACGCTTGCTTGGTGCGCCGAGCGAGATCTTTACAGCGTCGAGTTGGGCACGTGCGGCTACTCAGGCACACCACATGCGAATCTGGCTGAACTCTCTGCGAGCTCGGAGGCGCGCAGCGCATTGCTCAGCGAGATCGCCGACCACGGGCTGAAGCTAGGCGCGCTGAACGCATCTGGCAACCCGCTGCACCCCAACACAGACATCTCCGACAAGCATGCAGCAGGGATGCGCGACACGGTCAAGCTCGCGCAGGAACTTGGCGTCGCCAAGGTCGTCGCAATGAGCGGCACCCCCGGTGGCCCCGGTGGCGGCAACTGGCCGGTCTTCGCCGGTGGCGCGTGGCTTCCGGACATGGAAGGTCTCTGGGATTGGCAGTGGGAGAACGCAATCAAGCCCTTCTGGAGCGAGTTCTCCACTTGGTCTGCGTCGGTCGCGCCAGACGTCACCGTATGTCTCGAACTCCACCCGGGCACCGCGATCTACAACTCGGAGTCCTACCACCAGTTGCGTGAAGTGACCGGACCCAACGTTGTCGTCAACCTTGACCCGAGTCACTTCTGGTGGCAGGGAATGGACCCCATCACCGTTATCAATGACCTGCCCGGTGCGATCGGCTGGTCGCACGGCAAGGACACCCTGATTCGTGCCGACCGGATGGCAACAATCGGCGCGCTTGACTACCTGTGGCCGCGCGCTGCTGATCAGATGTCGTGGCACTTTGCCGCCGTTGGCGGCGGTCACTCGACTGAGTACTGGGTCGGACTGATCGCGGCATTGCAGGCTGGCGGATACGACGACACGATTTCTATCGAGCACGAAGACCCGAACCTAACCTCTGAAGCCGGCGTTCAGGCTTCCCTTGACGGATTGCGCGCAGCGCTGTCCGCCTGATTGAAACGTTTCCCCTGAAAGAGGAGTACTGAAATGATTGCCGTCGCGAACGCGCCCATCAGTTACGGGGCCTTCGAGTTGACCGTAGGTATCTACCCGAACGTTCCCGACGGAGTCGGCGTTCTGGACCGAGTTCGCGACGCTGGCTACGCGGGCGTTGACCTTGGCCCAGTTGGCTACTTCGGTCTTGGCGCGGAGATCGCCGAGAACCTGCGTAGTCGCGGGCTCGGGCTAACGGGCGGATACCTAGAGTTGCCATTCCACGATCCGGCCGGCATGCCGGCTGCATTGGTGGAACTGGCTTCGCTGGTAGACGTGTTCGATGCGGCAGCACCGGTGAACGTTGAACTAGGACTGCCTGCTCCGCGGCCGACGATTGCAGTCATCAGCTTGCCGTATCGTCGCGCCGTTCCGGGTCGTGCGGTCAATGAGCCCGAGTTGGGTTACACCGAAGAGCAGTGGGCGACCTTTGCGGAGCAGGCTGAGATCGCTGCGAACTACTGTCGTGACCGCGGATACTCGCCCGTCTTCCACAACGAGACTGGCACTAACGTCGAAGCGCCATGGGAGTTGGAGAAGGTTCTCGAACTCACGAGTTACGACCTGTGCTTAGACACCGGGCACCTCATCGCGTGTGGTGGGGACCCAGTTGCCAGCCTGCGCAAGTGGAGCGACCGGGTGACACACATCCACGTGAAGAGCGCCTACCGCTCGCGGATGCAGGATCTGATCGACAAGAATGGCGACGTCGAGATGATCTGGTCGCAAAAGATCTTTGCACCGCTCGGAGAAGGCGACCTCGATCTGCCAGCACTCGCAAGCGCGATTCGTGACATCAACTACGAAGGCTGGATCGTCGTGGAACAGGACATCTTCCCCGATGAGGGCAGCCTGCCGGGCGCCGAGCAGGACCAGCGCAACAACCGAGCGATTCTCCACGACCTCGGTTTCTAGGTCGCTTGGCCAAATCGGCCCAAGCGACGTAGGCGGCGATTGAAATAATGGACGGGAACAAACTTGGCAGCCGTGTTAGGCGGGCTAGGGGCTGCGGTCTGCTGGGCGATCGCCACGATCTGTGGCTCGCGGAGCAGTCGGATTGCAGGGTCGGCTGCCGCGCTGGGGTGGATCGCGCTCTTGGGCTTGTTGGCCGCGCTACCGATATTCGCCTTCAACACCACGGGCATCCATCTAACGGCCAGCACTTTGGGCTGGCTGTTGCTGACGGGCACCGGAAACATGGTGGGTCTGTTCTTCGAATATCAGGGCTTCCGGCATGGCCCGGTCGGAGTTGTGGCATCAATGGCGTCCACCGAGGGCGCCATCGCTGCACTGATCTCATTCATGTCAGGCGAGCGGCCACCTTTGACGTTGGTGCTTGTCTTGCCGGTCCTGCTGCTTGGGCTGGTCTTAGTCACTCTGCCGTCGAACGTCAAAGGCGATCGGCCGACCCACTGGGTGCCGACGATTCTGTTCGGAGCTGCCAGCGGGCTGACTTTCGGCGTGGGGCTCTACGCGACCGGGAAAGTCGGCGGACTGCTTCCGGCGATCTGGTCGGTAATGCCATCGCGGATTCTTGGCATCCTAGTTCTGACGATTCCGCTCGGACTAGCTGGGAAGTTGCGCGTCCCACGAGCGACCTATCCTTGGACGGTCGCCGGCGGCGTGGCCGAGGTAGGCGGCTTCCTATGTTTTGCAACTGGCAGTCGCCACGGAATCGCGTTACCGGCGGTGCTGGCCTCGCAGTTTGGGGTACTAGCCACGGTGGGTGTTGCCGTGCTATTCCGCGAACGGATAAGCCGGCGTCAGACTATTGGCGCGGTACTTGTAGCACTCGGGGTCGCTGCTGTTGCAGCGGCAAGGGCGGTGGGCTGAAATGAGCGTGGCACGTGCAGCAGTAATGGTTGCTCCCGGGAACGTTGAGGTCCGCGAGTTCCCGCTTTCGAAAGTCCCTTCGGGTGGCGTCCTCCTGCGCATGAACTTGTCGGGGATCTGTGGCACCGACAAGCACACATTTCGCGGCGAGTCCAAGCAGTACGCTGGCACGGATCATGAACGCGACGTCACGTACCCACTGATCTGCGGCCACGAGAACGTAGGCGTGGTAGTCGAGACCAGCGAGGATGTCTTTGCGAGCGATGGGCGCCCGCTACGACCTGGCGACCGAGTAGTGCCGGGCGCAAATGTCGCGTGCGGTCACTGCTACTTCTGCCTGAATGACTACCCCTATTACCTGTGCGCCAACCTCGACGATTACGGCAACTCCCTGCACTGTGGGATTGCGCCCTACCTTCTCGGCGGCTGGGCTGAATACATGTATGTCCTTCCAGGCACCCCGATCTTCCGGGTGCCTGACGAAGTCCCGGACGAAGTTGCTGTGATGACCGAAGTTATGGCTGTCACCCACGGAATTGAGGTGGCGCAGGCAGTTCTTGGCATGTTTGGTGCCAACCGTTTTGCGCATTCAGTCGCCGTTCTGGGAGTCGGCCCGCTAGGGCTTTGCCATTTGGCAAAGGCTGAAATGCTGGGTGCCGCAAAATTGATCGCGACTGATCTATTCGATTCACGGTTGGCGCTGGCCGAGCGTTTCGGTGCCAGTGTGACGATGAACGCGGGTCGGACGACGCTGGAGGAACGGGTAGCTCTCGCGCGTGACGCCACCGATGGGCTGGGCCCGCAGATCGTGGTCGACTGCAGTGGCAAGCCCGAAACATTTGTTGAGGCGTTACGTATGGTTCGACCCGGGGGAGTTGTGGTTGAGGCGGGAACGTTCGTTGATATGGGTCCAGTGATCGTGAACCCGAACATAGATTTCTGTACTCGCAACGTGAGTGTCATCGGAATCGGTGGCGAGACTGCGGCCGCTTACGAGCCATCGCTGCAACTTATGGCCGCCAATATCGACCGCTTGCCGTTTCGCGAGATCGTGACGCATCGCGTACCGCTTTCGCAGGCACAAACTGGCGTCGAGATCGCGATGCAGCCGAGTTCGATGCAGGTCGCAGTTGACCCCTGGTCTGACGCAGCATGGAGCTCACCGCTCGTCACAAAGACCACCTAGTCCAGATTCAGTAACACAACAGTTGGAGGAGAAATGACGCAACGTCTGCGGGTCGGTGTAGTTGGTGCTGGTCTGATTGCCCAGGTTATGCACCTGAACTACCTTCGCGAGCTCGACGACCGCTATGAGACGGTCGCCATTTGCGACATCTCCGAGGACGGCGCTCGAAAGTGCGCCGACCAGTATGGAATTGCGAATGTGTACACGGACTGGCGGGTGATGCTCGAGTCTGGTCTGGACGCCGTCTTGATCCTCACAAACGGCTCGCACGCTGACATTGCCATTGCGGCAGCTAATCGCGGCATCCATGTTTTCACAGAGAAGCCAATGTGCTTCTCGGTCGCTGAAGGTAAGTCGATGATCGAAGCCGCTGCCACCAATGGCATCACCCTCATGGTTGCGTACCCTAAGCGTTTCGATCCGGCATACGAGCGGTTAGCGGCTGAGCTCAAGACCGTTCAGGATCTACGCTTGGTGCGCGTTACCACTTTCGAGACGCCAATTGGCGCCTACGTTGACTACTACAAGTTGACGAAAGACGTTACGCCACCCCCGGCCGACATTCTGGCCGCGCTGCGAGCCGAAAGCCGTGCCACTTTGTCAAGTGCGATTGGTTCGAACGACGATTTCCTAGTGAAGGAGTATCACGAGATTCTGCTTGACAGCCGGATCCATGAGATGAACACCTTGCGCAGCCTGCTGGGCGAGCCCACAAAGTTGGACTACGTCACGTTGCGGCCGACTGGGGTGACCGCGGTGTTGCATTTCGGTGATGTCCCCGCCGTTATCAACTGGGTGGAGCTTCCTGGCATTACGCGCTATCGCCAAGAGTTCTCCTTCTTTGGTGCGGACCGCAGGCTCACACTTGCGTTCCCCTCGCCGTTCCTGCGCAGCGCACCGACGATTCTCGAGGACGAGGGTGGCGAGTCGGATTCCGGTCGCTCCTGGCACAGCGAGGAAGTCACTTCGTACGACGAAGCATTCAGGCGTGAACTGATGCACTTTCATGATTGTGTGGTGAACGGTCAAGAGCCGTTGACCACCGGCCTCGACGGTCTGCGCGATGTTGCGTTGTGTGGCGCATTTATTGCCGGCCACGTTTCTGGTGCCGCGATCGAGCACCCAAGCAACTTCTAACTCGCGAATCGAGAAGGGCGGACGTCGTGTTTCGGATAGCAGTGGTTGGCGGCGGCCGAATGGGACGTGTGCACGTGCGCGCATTGGCGGATTCAGCGAGGTTGCAGGTATCCAGTGTGGTTGAACCTTCGGAGCAGGCGGCAGCAACTCTTCCAACTGGTATGCCGGTTTATGCCTCCGTGGCTGCAATGCTGGATGCTGACCGACCCGACGGCGTGATAATCGCGGCACCTAGCGGTTACCACGCCGACCTAGTCGCTGAGCTGGCGGCCGCAGGAGTGTCCATCTTGTGTGAGAAGCCCTGTGGTGTGACGGTGGCCGAAACAACGGCGGCGGCCGCGCATGTGACGGCTGCTCAGGTTCCGTTTCAGGTGGGTTACTGGCGTCGATTCGTTCCAGAACTTGTCGACTTGCAGCGACGCATCGCAGATGGATCTGTTGGCGAGTTGTACCTAGTGTCCTGTTGGCAGTGGGATCAGGAGCCTGCTTCGGCGCAGTTCCGTACCACAAGTGGCGGCATCTGCGTGGATATGGGCGTTCATGAGTTTGACCAGATCCGCTGGCTAAGTGGTCAGGAGATCGACGTACTCCATCTGGTAGCGCCGACCGCCGAATCCGATCAAGCCGTGGCAGGGGATCCAGAAAGCTTGCAGTTGTTGGCGTCCCTTTCTGGAGGCGCTGCTGCCTCGGTGTCGCTTGGGCGCCGGTACCCGCCCGGCGATATGGCTCGGGTCGAGGTCTTCGGCATGAACGGCGCTGAGGCGCATGAATTCCTGTCTCCAGCAACCGGCGAGGCAAGTTTCCTGGCTGCGATTCGAGAGCAGTCGGAGAGCTTCGCGCGATACGTCGGCGGAGCGGCCCGACAGGGCGCTTCGATTGATGATGCCATCGCAGCTTTGACGGTTGCGGAACAAGCCGCGGCCCAGTTGCGCGACCTGTTGGCCTGACATGGACGTGGGTGTCGGCATCGTTGGCTATGGCCTAATGGCCAAAGCTCATACGTTTGGGTACCGAAATGCGTCAGCGTTCGGATCCTTGGCAGCCAAACCCAAAGTAGTGGCGATGTCTGGGCGTAACCCAGTGGCCCTCGCTGCAGCCGCTGCTTTGTACGGCGTACCAGACACCACGTCTGACTGGCGAACTCTGCTCGATCGCGACGACGTTGACGTCATCGACATCTGTACGCCGCCGGGAACGCACGCCGAGATCGCGATCGCTGCTGCGGCTGCAGGTAAGGCCGTGATATGCGAAAAGCCGCTAGCCGCTTCGTTTGCCGACGCACTTGCTGCAACTCGAGCGGTCGAAGATTCCGGGGTAGCGAACGCCGTGGGATTCAACTATCGACGTCTTCCAGCATTGGCATTGCTGCAGCGGCTGATTGCCGATGGTCGGATCGGTCGAGTTCTTACTTGGCATGCGACGTGGTTCACAGATGAGTTCGCAGATCCAGAGATTCCCTTCGACTGGCGCTTCGATCTCGCGATGGGTGCGTCTACGTTCGCTGATTTAGGGAGTCACCTGATAGATCTGGCACTAACGCAGGTCGGTCCGGTTGATGCTGTTTCCGCGCAGACGCAGACCACGATTGCCGAGCGATCCGGTCAGGCGGTCACCGTCCCAGAATCGTGCTCGGCCTTGCTGCGGTTTGCTTCGGGTGCCAGTGGCGTCATTGATCTGGCTCGCAACGCGGTTGGCAGGCCCTGCGATTTCGTGGTTGACGTTTCGGGGACTGAGGGCTCGCTTCGGTTCGACTACGCCCGGCTAAACGAATTGTGGTTCAGCCACATCGACGACGATCCCGAACTTTATGGACCACGTCGGATTCGAGCTGAGCACACCACCCATCCGTATTCTGCTAACTGGTGGCCAATCGGCCAAGGCGTTGGTTACGGTTCGTCTTTCGTCAATCAGGTGGTTGCTTGGTTTGCGGAATGGCCGCCGAAGACTTGGGACCCGGATTTCGCTCAAGGCACTCGGGTTCAGGCGATTTGCGACGCAATGGAACGCTCGTCCCTCTCGGATCACTGGGAACAAGTGCCGACTTTCGATCTCAATCCTGCAAACAAACTCTGAGGAGAATCATGGAGCAACGTACTTTCGGTCGACTCGGACGCGATGCTTCCGTAGTTGGTTTGGGTTGCTGGCAACTCGGCGCCGACTGGGGTGCCGTCGACGACGGCGCGGCCATGGCGATCCTGCATGCAGCCGTCGACGCAGGTGTCACCTTCTTCGATACGGCTGACGTCTATGGCGACGGTCGCAGTGAACGATTCGTCGCCCGCCTACTCAAGGAGCGTCCCGACGAGAAGATCTTTGTTGCGACCAAGACTGGTCGACGGGCGCCGGCGCAATTGGATGAGCACTACACCGAAGCAAACTTGCGCGGCTGGGTGCATCGATCGCTAACTAACTTGGGCGTCGATCAAATTGATCTCGTGCAGTGGCACTGCCCGCCCACGGCGACGATCGAACGAGACTCGATGTATGACTTGTTTGATGCGCTCACTGACGAGGGACTGATCGCGGGATACGGCGTAAGTGTTGAGACCGTCGCTCAGGCCTTGCACGCGATATCGCGGCCGCAGATAAAGAGCATTCAGATCATTGCAAACGCGTTCCGTTTGCGCCCTTTCGAGACCGTGATGCCCGCTGCGCTGGCGGCCGGGGTCGGGATAATCGTTCGCTTGCCTCTGGCATCTGGGCTGCTGGCCGCAAAATTCACCTCCGCCTCGGTATTCGGCGCCGATGACCACCGCAACTACAACCGCGAAGGCGCGTCCTTCGACGTTGGTGAGACCTTCAGCGGCGTGCCGTATGAGTTGGGTATTGCGTGCGCGCTTGAGCTTGGCGTCGACATCGGCGGTCTGGATGCCACGCTGATGGTGGGCTTCCCTGGAACCATCGCCAGCGCGTGGCAGCAGGCGGGCCGCGCGGGCAGAGGGCGCGAAGAGTCGCTCTCGGTGATGATCGCCTATGACAACCCGCTGGACCAGTACCTAATGCGCCATCCCGATTACTTTTTCGGTAGGCCGCATGAGCAGGCCATAGTAGATCCCGACAACCGCCGGATCCTCGGGGCGCACCTCGTTTGCGCCGCATTCGAGATGGCGCTTGAGGAGAGCGATGTGGCCGGCTTTGGCCCTAACGCGCCGGGTGTGCTTGCGCAATTGGAAGAGGATGCGGTGCTGCAGCGTCGTAATGGGCGCTGGGTTTACCGCGGGGACGGGTATCCGCCGTCTCAGGTGAATATTCGCTCCGCATCCGCGGAGCCGTTTGAGATACGGGACGTTACTCAGGGAGACGCTGTTCTTGGAACCATTGAGCTTGTGTGGGTCTATCTGACAACGCATCCTGGCGCCATATATCTGCATCAGGGCGAAAACTACCTCGTTCAAGAGCTGGATGAGGTTAACAAAGTCGTATCTGTCGCCCCGGTAGAGGTAAACTACTATACGCAACCACGGGAGAACATACACATCACCGTGCTATCGGAACTGGAGAAGCGTTCTCTTGGCTGCACGACAGCTTACTTTGGCGAGGTGGTCGTCACTACGCAGGTTCTGGGCTATCGCAAGAAACGCCTTGTGACCGACGAATCCGCCTGCATGAACGGCTGGAACAGCCTTTTCTGGA
>Ga0118677_10013875_pt1 | contig 11500 bp, 12 predicted proteins | sample AliMusrvi5mmetaG_FD_86154 | JGI IMG/M metagenome (GOLD analysis project Ga0118677, IMG submission 86154) | reverse complement strand
GCCTGCACTTTGCCGCCCGCGGTGCCGTGGCGGTGGCCGCCGATGGTGATGCGGGCGGGGTCGAGGTTGAAGGTTTCGGCGTGTTGGCGCAACCAGCGGATCAGCTCGCGGGCGTCGTCGATGGCTTCCAGCGGGCCGGTGCCATGCTTGGAAAAAATGCGGGTCTCGGCGGCCACCGCCACGGCACCGCGGGCGGCAAAGTGCAGGCAGTGCGGGACAAACTGGGTGTGCATCGGCGCATCCCACAGCCCGCCGTGGAAGAAAACCACCGCGGGCCGGGGTGCGGCGGCGATTTTCTTGGGCCAGAACAGGTGCGCCAACACCTCCCCTTGCGGCGTCTGGCGGTAAACATACGACGACGCCTCTTCGAGCATCTTCCGGTCGCGGGCCTCGCCGAGCGGTGGCGTGTTTTGTAAAATTCGACTCATGTTCTGGGACTTTCTGGCAGCGCGAGCGCCTCGCGCACAAAATGTTTGTTGTGAAAACCCCCATCTTGTCCAATGGTTTCGCCGATGAAGGTTCATATTCTTGTTCTCAGTGCCCTCTTGACGACGTTTTCCGCGGCGCAGGTCGCCTTGCGCCCGGCTTTGGAGAAAACCTACAACACCTGGCGCGACGCAATCATCCGGCAGGATGCCGCTGCCTGGCAGCGCGTCACCGCCACCCACCGCCGGGTCGAGGTGCACAACCTCATTGTTTCCCAAAAGCTGCCGTTTCCGGCGTCCGTCTTCAAGCTACCGACCCCGCCACCCGAACTCAAGGGCCTGACCTTTCTGGATGCGAAACAAAACGGTCCCACCGCCACCGCCGCGTATTTTGGCAAGATCGACTTCGGCGTCGGCGGCACCCCCACCGACAACCTGCTGGTGCTCGCCTTCGTCAGCGAGAACGGGGAATGGCTCTACGACCGGGCGGATTTCGTCAATCTTGAGGCGTTGCCGGAGGTACGGCGCGAATTGGCGGCCGGGGACCTGAAGTATTTGAAAGAAGCCCCGGAAGCCCAGCCGTCCGGCAAGATTCCAATGGCCCCGATGGAGGCGCCGACGGCCAAGTACATTGCCAAAGTCTATGTGTTCAGTCCGGGCCGCGAGGTGAAGGTGCAGATCAACAAAATCAGCCATCACCGCTTCGCCAACGCCAAGGAGGCCGAAATCGTCATCGGCGGCGCCGTCGATGGCCTCAATGAAGTCCAGTACGGCATCACCAAACTGCCCGGCGGCACCGGCACCGAGGCGCTGACCGTCCGCGTCTATCTGCTTTCACAGGTCAAGGACGTCAAGCCGCTCAAGGTGTTCGAGTACCAGGTCGCCGAAAACGGCGTGCCCAAAGCCTTCGACACCGGCACCTTCAACGTCGATGCCGCCATGGTCGCCAAGCTCATGGGCAAGGACACGCCACCAAGCGCGCCACGGGCAGCCCGCCCGTAAGAGGGGCAAGAGGGGAACGGGCGGCTCGTCCGTGTGAAAGAAGACGCAAGACTACAACACGCAAGACCAGAGGGGCACGGGCGGCCCGCCCAATACAGTTCGTTTAGCCCATTGCATTGCAATTGACAGGCTCCGGGCAGGATGCCCGGACCACGGTGGCGCGGGCATCCTGCCCGCCGCCATTCTTCCTCTGCTTTCCTGCGGCGACTATACGAACAGTATTGGGCGGCCCGCCCGTGTGTTTTGAGCCAACAAAGGCACTCACCTATCCCTTCTTCCACTCGCCCCACTTGCGTCCTGGCGGCGGCTTGGGCTTGAAGGTGGAAGCCGGCAATTCGTCATCGAATTCCGAGCGCTGGCCGATTCCGCGCAGCAGCCCGCTGATTTCCTTGGCCTCTTCTAACAACTCAACCAGGCGCTCCTGGCTCAGGCCGGGTTGCTTGAGGTCGGCTTTGACCCGCGCGTCGCGGCGCTGCAAGACGGTGGCCGAGAGCATGGCCAGCGCGTGTTCCGCCGCCAGCACACCATCCGCGAGCCCGCCTTCCATGACCGCCGAATCCCCAGCCCCCAGGGCAAGCCGGTCCGCCTCGGGCAGCCCGCTCAGGAGCGTGTTGACCGCAGCGTGCGACGCCGGATCGGGTGCCGCGGAGAGGATTCTTTCTAACAAGCCAATCCCCTCCAGCCAGCGCTTAGCCTCATGCAAAGTTTCAAATTGGCCAGCTAGAAAATGTTGGGCCGGGGCGCTGGTGAGCGCGAGATGACACAAAAACCCGACGTTGCGGTGCAGCGGCGTGGGTTCGGCGGCCGCTGCGTATTCCGGTTCGGCTTGGCGGGTGGCGGCAAGCGCGCGCTGCGGTTTTTGCAAGGCCTTGGCAATCGCCCCGCGCAAGGCCGCACCCGACGTCTGCAAGTGGGTGGCCACCACGTTGATCTGATGATCGCGCGCCACCGCGTCGGACATCGCGGCTAACAAGCCCACGCACTCGTCCGCCAGAGTCCGCCGCTCCGCTGCGTTTTCAAACGCCCCGTTGGCCTTGGCCCGACCCAGCTTGAAATCAAAAAATTCGCGCGCCTTGCCTAGCAATTCACGGAATGCCTCTGCGCCATGCGCCTTGATAAAAGTATCCGGGTCATCCCCGGCGGGCATTTCCACCATTCTAACCGACAGCCCCTCCGTCACCAACTCGCGAAACGCCCGCTCGGAGGCGGCGATGCCCGCCTTATCGGCGTCGTAGCACAGCAGCACGCTCGACGTGTACCGCCGCAGCAAATGCGCGTGCTGAGGGGTGAAGGCGGTGCCGAGAGGGGCGAGCGCATGGTCGATTCCCAGTTCATGGCACGCGATCACGTCGATCTGACCTTCGCAGAGCAGCGCGGATTTTTCCCGAAGGATCGGCTTTTTCGCCCGGTCCAGGGCAAACAGGACGTTGGACTTCTTGAAAATGAGGGTCTCCGGTGAGTTGATATATTTGCCGCTATTTGGGTCCTCGCGCAATTGGCGGCCGCTGAAGGCAATCACGTCGCCCATCTCGTTGCGGATCGGAAACATCAGCCGGTCGCGGAATCGAACGTACAACCCGGAATTTGGGTCATCCGGGTTACGCAGTGCTGCCAAGCCCGAGGCCACCAATTCCCGGCCGCTGAACTTTTTCGTTCGTGCCCAATCGAGAAACCCCTTCGCTTGCTCTGGCATCCAGCCGACCAGCCAATTCGCCGCCATTTCCCGCCCGAATCCACGTCCTTTCAGGTATTCCCGGGCGTGACTCGCCGCAGCATCCTTCAGCAAGCGCTCATGCATGAATGCCGCCGCCTCCCGGTGCACATCCAGCAAACGCCCCCGCAAGCGCCTCGCCTGATCCGCCTGCGGATCGAACACCTCTGCCTCCAGTGCAATGTTAGCTCGTGTCGCCAGCCTGCGAACCGCCTCCATGAATGGCAAATTCTCGTATTCCATCAAAAACCCCAGCACGCTGCCTCCCTTGCCGCAGCCAAAGCATTTAAACGTCTGACGCGCCGGATTCACTGAAAACGACGGCGTCTTCTCGCTATGAAACGGGCAATTCGCCTTGAACTGGCTGCCTGCCCGCTTCAGGGGTACATACGTCCCGATCAACTCCACGATATCCGTCGCGGCGAGGACTTTCTCAATGCTGTCTTTGGAAATCTGGGACACGGACTCGGCTGGTGCCCGCCCACTATGACCCGTCCATCTCCCAAAACAACGCCCGAAAACCAAAAATTTATCCTCACCCACTCGAATGTCTTGCCAAGCCTCCCGTCTCTGGCTATTTCTCCCCCTCCCCGGCCGCACTCCTCCATAGTGCCCGGCCCTCCCCAATTCGCGCGCTTAGCTCAGTGGTAGAGCACATCCTTCACACGGATGGGGTCGCAGGTTCGAAACCTGCAGCGCGCACCATCTCAAAATCGCATATTGCCATAAGGATTCCAGCGATTTCGACTGAGACAAGAACAGCGACTGTGTCCTAAACTGTGTCCTATTCAAAACCGGTCGCTTTCGACGTGCCGCACTTCTGAAAAACGTGCAGGCGAAGCTCTAAGGAGACCGTTTTTCTGCGGCAATGTTGTGCCGACCAGCGGTCTAAAAAGGGTGAGTCAAATCAGGTTATCGCGGAAGTTCGTCCGGCAGCCAAGATTCCTGGATTAGCCCGAGTGGACGCACATCCCCATATTCGGCCTGCATCTCGATATGTCGTTTGGGAAGATTCGTTGCCGGAATCCCCATGGTTTAGGCCGGTCGCATGCCACAACCAGGCGGAACGGGCGATTTGATTGCTAGATTCTGACAACCGGGCCAGCCGTGCGCCTTCTAACGCCGGCATTGCAGCTACCGGACGATGGCCCCATTCTCGGTCGCCAGCCATCGTTCCATCTTCGCCTCCACCCACCATGAAACCCACCTACATCCTTGGCGACCACCATGGCGACTGCGGTGCCGTGCTTTCCATTCTGCGGGAACGCAATATCCGCGACGCCACGATCATCCATGTGGGCGATGGCGGAGAGGGATTTCCCGACTGGAGGCTGACGACTGCCGGAGACCTGGACCGACATTTTGCAGCGCTGGGAATCGAGTATCTGAGCATCCGCGGGAATCACTCCGACCCCGGATTTTTCGACGGGAAGGTGATGTTGCCAAATTTCAAACTCCTCCCAGATTACACCACGCTCCATATGAATGGCCAGTCTTGGCTGCTCGTGGGAGGCGCCATCAGCATCGACCGGATTGACCGGGTTATGGGTCGCTCTTGGTGGCCCGGAGAAACTTTTGAACTGAGGGAAGACGACCACGTGGGACTTGAAGACACACTTCTGTTCGCCCAGGGACCTGTGTTCTATTCCCGTCGTGGTCATTCCGGCCTTACGATCACGGTCAACAAGCAGAGTTTCAGTGAAGCTGACGGTGTGAAAGCCGAGATGACCGGTCGGGAAATCGCACAGCTTGTCACGGACCAGCCCAGCGAGGTGAAGCGCCTGCAAGGTGGCCAAGAAATCGTGATTCAGCCGGATGAGAAGGTGAAGATCCACGACTGCGAAGAATTCACCGTCTTGCGCTGCAACGTGGTTGGTGGGTTTGAAAAGGAACGGACGGACGGTGAGATCTCGGTCTTGAAGTCCAATGGCGCTGAAGTCGAGGTCATCACTGCTCCCGTCAATGCCGTGCTCTATCGAAACATGCCGACTCGCGGAGGTTGTCCCCACCTGCAATCCACCGACGTGTTGGTGGCGATCCCAACGGGCTATCCAGGCGTGATGCTGGATGGCGCCTATCTGCCGGAAGGATCACCGCTCTTGGGCAAAGTCGCCGGACAGCCCAAACAAGGAACTATCCAAGCGGATGGCCGGACCTGGGAGCTCGTGAGCTACCATCCACACAACGGTGGTGGAGGCGCGCCATGGAATCCAAGTCGGCATGGCATTCACAGCTACTACACCGAAATCCTCTCATGGATCCAAGCCGCAGCCGCATGAATCAACGACTTCAAGTGAACGGCCATCGAGGAGAATGCATCGTCCGGTGCTCCGGGGAGCAGCGCGGTCAGTTGGACCGCCTGCTCGACAAGCGATATCCGGATGCCGAATGGGGAACATTCTTCCGATTCGGATACCGGGTGACGCCGTGGGGTGTACTTGTAACGGTGGTGGATCTACTCAAGCCCAATCGAGGGGATTTTGATGAGACAAGCCACGTTATGGAATTCACGACGGGTTACATTGGTCGCGGACTGCGGTCTTTTGACGAATCTGGATTTGGTGTCGGCTTTATCCATTCTCATCCCGAAGGTTGCGATCCAAGGCCGAGTTTCTCAGACGAGGAAATGGACCGCTACTTCGCAGCGGAATTTGAGAAATTCAGCGATGGCCGTCCATACAGCGGTTGCCGCAATGGGCGCAGGATACGCTCAAGGTTGGCTTACGGGCATCTCGGTGATGCCTGCTGACCGTTTTCAATTCGATCTCGGAAAATCTGGCTTTGCTTTTGTGCCGGATCATCGGAAGCCGGAAGGCGATTGTTCCTGCCGAAAGTGCGTCGGTTTTGCCGATCAAGGTCGAGCAGATTTTACTGTTTCCTATCTCGATGAAGGTGATTAATGCTGTGGCCTATGTACGGACTTTGGCCGATCACGGTCCATTTTACGCGACTCGTCGGATAAATCCTCCGCGAAATGCCCGAAGACACAACGCCACACCCGACACGCCCCACTGAAATACAAGTTCTCCATTTAGAAGCCGCGAGGGCTGCGAAGGTAGGGAAAGATAACGCACCAAAATACACCCAATGCGCACAATTCACTTGACGGGTTAATTCTACATTGCCAGTGAATCGTGCGTGCTTTCCCTGAAACGGCAATTTTTCGATCATCTGGCGGAGGTCACCGGCTCCGTCCCGGATCTGGTCTCCGCCAAGGTGGCTGGCTTGCCCCTGTTCCTGCGCGAGCGCTACCAATTCGGCCGCACCCGGCTTTTCGGCCAAGGCTTCCTATTGGCGTTGGAACAGGGAACCCCCGAATCCGCCACACCCGGTGAATATGCGAAGCATGCGGACACACTGCGCACCCAGGCCGGCGAGCCCGTCGTGCTGGTCCTGGCCGCGCTGCCCTCATACGTCCGCAACCGCATGGTCCGCTGCGGCCTTCCGTTCATCGTTCCCGGCAGCCAGATCTTCATTCCAACTGCCCTGATCGACCTGCGCGAACGCTTCCGCCAGCCCAAGCCCAAGGCCGGCAAACCCCTCACGCCAGCCGCTCAATGCGTGCTGCTCTACCACCTCCAGCGCCAGCCGCTGGAAAACATGCCCCTGCGGGAAATCGCGGAAAGGATCGGCTACTCGCCCGTCATGCTTACCAAGGTGAAGGCCGAGCTGCTCGCGGCGGAGCTGTGCGAACCCAAGCGCATCGGCCGCTCCGTAGCACTGCACTTTACAACCGCTGGTCGCCAGCTCTGGGACGCCGCCCGCCCATTGCTTTCCTCGCCAGTCGCGAAAACCGTCTGGCTTCAGGGGGAAAAGCCTGGCCACCCCGCGCTTCAGGCAGGCCTCACCGCCCTCAGCCGCCTCACCATGATCGCGGATGACCGGTTGCCCACCTTCGCGCTCTTGTCGGAAGTGTTTCAGGCCAATCTCGAACGCGGAAACTCCCGCGGCTGCCCCGGCCCGGAGGACGCGGATCTGAAAATGGAAGTCTGGGCCTACAATCCCCAACTTTTCGCCGATAACGGATCCGTCGATCCGCTTTCCCTCTTCCTCAGCCTGCACGACTTCCCGGACGAGCGGGTCCAGCAGCAACTCGAACTCCTCATCAACGAATTCCCATGGTGAGAGGTCTCGAAATCTTCCGCGAACGTTTCCGGCGCTTTGAAGGTGCTTTCGTCCTCACCGACGAACACCTCCAGCGCGTCGTCCGCGCCTATCAGGACTTCAAAGACGAGCCCGGCTTCACCCGCGTCGTGCTCATTGAGGAAATCCGGGCGAAGGAAGGGAACCTGAGTATCCCGCTGTATGTCGGTGGGGAAACGCAGGCGCAAACAGATGCCGCCACCAAAACGGCCACCACAGCGTTGCCCGATGCTCTCACGGGCTGGCTGGAAAGCTCGCGTAAAGTCCGTGATTCGTTGCAACCTCTCCTCACCGCCCCCGCAAAATGAGCAAAGCAAAACCAAAACTCACCATCCTTGTTTCTTCGACCGTTTACGGCATCGAAGAACTGCTGGATCGTGTTTACACCCTGCTCACCGCATACGGCTACGAGGTTTGGATGTCTCACAAAGGCACCTTGCCGGTTCGCTCAAACCGCAACGCATTTCAAAACTGCCTCGCTGCGGTTGAAAAATGCAACTTGTTTCTTGGCATCATCACGCCGCACTACGGCAGCGGGCAGGACACTGACAATCCTGATGAGCCCTCCATCACCCATCGGGAGATGCGGCGAGCCATCGAGTTGAAGAAGCCGCGCTGGATTTTAGCCCACGATCATGTGGTTTTTGCCAGAGGGCTGCTGCGAAACCTGGGTTTTGAAGGCGCGGTAGGCCGCAATAAACTCAAGCTCAAGAACCGCCCGATCCTCGATGACCTGCGGGTGCTTGATCTTTACGAGGAGGCGACGATTGACGCCGACAAGACGCCCTTGGCCGATCGCGATGGCAATTGGGTTCAAAAGTTTCGCTCCACAGAAGACGGCTCTCTCTTTGTGGGCTCGCAATTCTTCCGCTATCAGGAGGTCGAGGAATTCATCAAGGAGAATTTCGAGAACGGCTCGCCACTCCCACAGAAAGGAGGTGAGACATGACACCACACCAAATTCAGGAGCTGCTTTCCCTAGGTGAAGGGCAACGCGTGGAGTTCAAGTCCACTGTGAGGAATGTGGATGCCCTTGGCCGGGTCATTTGCGGATTTCTCAACGCCTCCGGTGGTTACCTCATTTGCGGCGTGGACGACCGCGGTGCGGTGCCCGGTGTGGATGCTTCGCCGGATGCCCTCGCCATGCTGGAGAAGCGCCTGCATGAAGGCGTTTCCCCCAAGGCGCTCGTTTCGGTGCAAACTCAGGATTTGGGAGGCAAGCCGGTCATCGTCATCGAAGTGCCCGCCGGCAAAGACGTGCCCTACGCCTTCCGCGACGTGATCTATATTCGCTCGGGCGACGCCACGCAAAAAGCGGATGCCGAAACAATCCGCGATATTGTGATGCGCCGTCAGATCGAACCGGAACGCTGGGAGCGCCGCTTCTCCCTGGCGGATGCGCAATACGATGTGGCTGCCGACGAGGTCCGCTCCGCGATTGCCGACGCTCACCGTTCCCGCCGCGCTTTCTTCCGCAACGAGGACGACCCGTTGATGGTGCTCGAGGACTTTGCCGCGTCCAAATACGGCCGACTAACAAATTCAGGGGATGTCCTGTTCACCCGCAATCCGGCCCTCCGACTGCCGCAGGTTCGCATCCGCGCCATGTGCTACAACTCCGACAAGGCAGGCGACACCTACCGCGACATGAAGTCGTTCGAAGGCCCACTGCACGCCATCTTCGAGGACACATATACCTTCATCGTCCGCAACACACCCACCATCGCCCGCTTCGTCAAGGGCAGCCCGAAACGCCAGGACTCCCCGCTCTATCCCGAAGCCGCCGTGCGGGAAGCCCTCATCAACGCTTTGGCCCACCGCGACTACAGCGCCGCTTCGGGTGGCGTCAGCATTCATATTTATCCGCGCCGGCTCGAAATCCATAACTCCGGCTGCCTGCCCGATGGAGTCACCACGGACAGCCTAACAAAAGGCCGACTCTCCGTTCTCAGAAACCCTGATATCGCCCATGTGCTCTACCTGCGCGGCCTCATGGAAAAAGCCGGCCGCGGCAGCGTGCTCATGATCCAGCAGTGCCGCGATAACGGTCTCCGCGACCCGGAATGGCAGTCGGAAAAAAATCTCGGCGTGACCGTCACCTTCCATGCCCCCGAAGTCACCCCTCAAGTCACGGCACCAGTCACGGCACCAGTCACGGCACCAGTCACGGCACCAGTCACGGCACCAGTCAGTGAATCCATCGTGCGATTGATCCGCCTGCTCGGCGAACAGGGTCCCCTTGGGAACGAGGAAATCCGTAGCGCTTTTGCGCTCAAAAGCCGCCGCCGCCTGCGGGAAACCTACATCACACCCGCGTTGAAAGAGGGTCTGGCAGAATACACCATCCCGGATAAACCCAACAGCCGTCACCAGAAATACCGCCTCACAACTCTCGGCAAGGCCGCCCTTGCACAAGCCAATTCGTGACCTCTCTCCCATCCGTGCCATCCGTCAAATCCGTGGTTTCAAAATCGCTCACGCCCAACCCCCACTGGGCCACTCTCCCGCTCTTCGACCGCACCGGCTGGAAGCGCATGGCTTTTGGCGACTTCGCACAAAGCATTGGGGATCGAGCTGAGCCGAAAGACGCGCAAGAAGATATCTATGTGGGGCTGGAGCACATTGACTCGCAGTGTCTGCACATCCGGCGGTGGGGAAAGGGCAGCGATGTCATCGGTGGCAAGTTGCGCTTTAGCAAGGGCGACATCATCTTTGGCAAACGCCGCGCCTATCAGCGGAAGCTGGCCGTGGCGGAGTTCGACGGCATCTGCTCCGCTCATGCCCTGGTCGTGCGGGCTAATTCGAAAGAGGTGCTGCTGGGGTTCCTGCCCTTCCTCATGATGAGCGCCCGCTTCATGAACCGCGCTGTCGAGATTTCCGTCGGCTCGCTCTCGCCAACCATCAACTGGTCCACGCTCAAACTGGAGACCTTCGACCTCCCGCCGCTCGACCAGCAGCGCTGCATCGCGGAAATCCTCTGGGCCGTGGATGCGTCTCTGAATCGCTATTCCGAAACCAAGAAGACGACAGCCCGGTGCGCCGATGCGGCGAGGAATGAACACTTCGCGTTGGGTAACCATTCCAACTCCCTCGTTCCCGGACCGTGAGGTAGGGAGGTGGGTCAGCGGAAATACTCCATCAAGAGGGCGAAGCGCTTACTGGTCTGGTGCTTTTCCTTGGGTAAGTCCCAAAGACATGAAGGTACCGTTAATTGGCAATGCCGAAGAACACCTGTCCGATGCTGGTCGAAAAGAATCCACGGTGGTAGGTTCTGGCAGCCTTCTTATCGTTATCCGTGGAATGATATTAGCGCATTCATTCCCGCTTGGGATCACAACGCGAGATGTGGCATTCAACCAAGACATGAAAGCTCTGGTTCCTGCCGCATCACATTCCGTTGAGTATGTGTTTCACTGGTTCCGCTGGGCGAAAGACAAGATTCTGTCTTGCATTTCAGACAGCACACACGGAACCAAGCGGCTTGCGATGGAAGACCTATTCGCAATGAAGATTCCGACGCCGTCACGAAAGGAACAGACACGCTTTGTCGAAAGCATTCAGGCCCCCGAATCTACTTCGAGCCTTGTTCTGCAGAATGCGCAGAACCTTACGAATCTCCGCACCGCTTTACTCAACCAAGCCTTCGCCGCCAAATGATCTTCACCGAATCCAACTCCTTCCTCCCATGAGCGTCCCTTCCGGCCAATTTCTCCTCTACACCGCGGCAGATGGGGCGGTGCGGGTGGAGGTGTTTTTCAAAGAGAAACCGTCTGGTTGACGCAAAAGGCGCTGGCGGAGCTATTCGGGGTGAAGGTGCCTGCGGTGGCCAAGCATTTGAAGAACATCTTCACCTCGGGCGAGTTGGCGGAAGGTTCAGTTGTTTCCATTTTGGAAACAACTGCCGCCGACGGGAAAAACTACGCGACCCGCTACTACAATCTGGATGCCATCATCGCCGTGGGCTACCGGGTAAACAGCTTTCAGGCCATGCAGTTCCGCATCTGGGCGACGCAGACGCTGCGGGAATTCATCACCAAGGGCTTCGTGCTGGACGATGAGCGGCTGAAACAGGGCAAGCGGGTCTTTGGCAAAGATTACTGTAACGCTCCGCGCTAATCACGGGAAATCGGGGGCGTTGGATTTCGCAATAATCTCGTGGTTGTCGTAACGGGGACCGTTGGTAAGGCGGTGGTATCCCGCATGGCAGGCCGCCGGAGCG
>Ga0118677_10013874_pt1 | contig 11501 bp, 9 predicted proteins | sample AliMusrvi5mmetaG_FD_86154 | JGI IMG/M metagenome (GOLD analysis project Ga0118677, IMG submission 86154) | reverse complement strand
GAGATAAGCAGGTGGATGTGATTCTGGTCATAGCCAATCTTTTCAAATTCGATGTCTATTTATTAATTACGGCTATTTTATCTGTAAAGAAAAGGTATTGTGATGGCTGATATACTCCTGTGTTTGCTCAAATCTCTTTCAAGAAAATATGTTGTTTGATTATGAAGAATGGTATCATACCAATGTTCTGTAATAAACTTAATCAGAATGACAGAGATGGTCTCTCCGTGTTGAAGTTCCTTTTCCCGCTGACAAAGATAGTCGTCGAGCGGTTTTATAATATCTCTGTAAGGCGTTTCAATAATGACCAATTCAAACGGTATTTTAAGTTCTTTCCACTGCTTGCGCAGTTGCTCGGCATGTTCGGGATGACGGCAAATATGAAGCGCGACAATATTATGCGAAATCGAATTGGCGTAATTAACTGCCTTAAGGAAAGGCTTGTTGATGTCATGAACAAGCAAAATACTTTGGTTTGATGATGTTTTACCGCCCTTATACACATAGGGGTTATATTCTTTTAAATCCAGCTGATTTCTAACAAAAGTATAGTGCCGGTTTATTCGGTACATAACGTACATAATGCTTGGAATGACTATGGCAAGCATCCATGCGCCATGGATAAATTTTGTGAAAAAAACAATGACAGACACAACCGAAGTTACCAAAGCGCCAAACCCGTTAATCCAGCATTTGTACTGCCAATTTTTTTCTTTGGTAGTTCTCCATTTTTTAAACATTCCATACTGTGCAATTGTAAATGAGATAAAAACACCTACAGAATATAAAGGTATTAATTTATGCGTATCGCTTTTAAAGGCTATAATCAGGGTTGATGCTATAATAAAAATAAAGATAATTCCGTTTGAAAAACTCAGCTTTGTTCCCCTGGAAGAAAACTGGTTTGGTATGTATCCGTCGTGAGAAAGGATATACATCAATTGCGGCAATCCGTTGAAAGCAGTATTGGCTGCCAGTATCAATATAAGCGAAGTAAATAATTGTATGATATAGTACATGAATGAATTGCCGAAAACCGCCGAGGAAATTTGTGATAAAACCGTGTGACTTTCAATTGGAATAACTTTGAGCTTTAACGCAAGGATTGTAGCTCCGCCGAAAATAAAAACAATTATTCCGCCCAACATATATAATATATGCTTTGCATTTCGTATTGAAGGGTCACGAAAGCTCGGAATGGCATTGCTGACAGCCTCCACCCCTGTCATAGCGGAACAGCCGGAAGAGAAAGCTTTGAGCAATATCAGCAAACCGATTCCGTCTACTGTTGTCTGAGGAAGGATAGATGAAGGGTAGGCAATCGGATGAAGGGTGCCTGTAAAGATCTTGAAGAGCCCCGTTATAATCAAAATGGCCATTGAAAAAATAAAGACATAGGTAGGCAATCCGAAAATTGTTGATGCCTCCCGTATCCCTCTTAAGTTAATTAATGTAATGATAGCTACACAAACAAGCGAAACAGCGACCTTATGCGCTTGTATCAACGGAAAGGCAGAAGCAAGCGCCGCAGTCGATGAGGAAATGCTTACCGCTACTGTCATAATATAGTCAACAATTAAAGCGGCGGCCGATAATAAAGAAGCGGTTTTCCCGATGTTGTCCTTTGCGACAGCATAGGCGCCACCGCCGTTCGGATAATGGTTGATAATTTGAGAATATGAAAAGATAAGAATAACCAAGAGCAGTAAAATCGATCCGCTTACAAAGGGGACATAATGAAATGCCATAAGACCAACAGCAGGAACAAGTACCAACAATATTTCTTCAAGCGCGTAGGCTACAGATGAAACCGCGTCGCTTGCCATTATGGGCAATCCCCAAAGCCTGGACAGCTTTTCGTGAGAGAGCTGGTCATTTCTCAGGGTTTTGCCTAAGAAGACATTTTTAATTTTGCCCATGTATTTCTCTCCTCTGAATGCTTAAATATGTGACATATTATCCGTTGCACTACCGGAACACATGTTTTTTTGTATTAAGATTTTATTAATATTTTATACCTGATTTTGAGCATTGTCAACATATTTGAAATATAATTATTGTTTATTATTACCAAATAAATGTTAAACTATAAATTAAAATTCCATTGAAATAAAAGTTTAATTGTTGAAAAGCATGAGCGGAGTTTTGAAAAGGATTATATGACAATTAATTTGACATTGAATTGAAAGAGCGGTAATATTAAACAGGCAAAACAACGGTAAGGTTGCCAACGAGCGATTTGAATATAGAGAGTATTGAAGCATTATGACTGCGCTGATAACTGTTTTAGGCGTTGTGCAGGGCGTGGGCTACCGCCCCTTTGTTGCCCGGCTTGCGCAGAAATTGAATATTACCGGCACCGTGATGAACAGCGGAGGCATTGTCCGTATTATCGCCAACGGCGAAGATTCGGCGATGAATCAGTTCATTCGCAACCTTAAAGAAAAACAGCCGCGAGGCGCGGATGTTACGCGGATTATAACCGAATGCCTGCCGGAGATGCATTATGAAAAGTTTGAAATAATCCCAAGCGGAAAGAGCACCGATGAAATACCGCTCCTTCCGCGCGACTTGCCGATGTGCGAAGTATGCGAAAAAGAGCTCGGTGACCCGCAGAACAGGCGCTATCGTTATCCTTTTATCAGCTGTGTGGCTTGCGGGCCGCGCTATACAATCATCAACGCCCTGCCTTATGACCGTGAAAACACAACGATGGACAGCTTTGAGATGTGCCCGGCATGCGGGGTTGAATACAGGGAGAGCGGCAACATCCGCTGCCACGCGCAGACAATTTCCTGCCGTGACTGCGGCCCTCAGCTGATTTTGCAGTTACCGGAAGCGGTTTTTCACAAGGGAAAAGCGCTCGATAAAGGCATAGAACTGCTGAAACAAGGGAAAGTGCTGGCGGTAAAGAGCATAGGTGGTTACCAGTTTGTCTGTTTGCCAACCGACACTTCTGCAGTTGAAAATTTGCGTCTGCTTAAACACAGAGACAGAAAACCGTTCGCGGTTATGTTCCCAAACCTCGGCGCGATAAAAGCGTGTTGCGAAGTAAACGGGCAGGAAGAAAATCTGCTCATTTCCGCCGCACGGCCGATTGTGCTGCTTCACAAAAAGAAAGAAAGCTTTTGCCCGGGCGTAAGCGGTGAAAGCCGTTTCATCGGCGCGTTTTTAGTCTACACCCCGCTGCACCGGCTATTGACGGATGCCTGCGGACCGCTGGTGATGACCAGCGGCAATCTGACCTCGGAGCCGATCATTACCAATGATGAGGATATGCTGAACCTGCGCTCGCCGTATCTCGCAGGCGTTTTATATAACCTTCGTGAAATTGTAACGCCGATGGATGATTCCGTCGCGCGCGTTGTCTGCGGCAAGCCCCAGTTAATCCGGCGCAGCAGAGGGTATGCCCCGCTGCCTGTCAAGCTGCGGCAAAGCGCCGGGCAAACAGTTCTTGCAATGGGCGGTGACTTAAAAAGCAGTTTTTGTTTATATAGCAATGACCGTGCCTATTTAAGCCAGTATTTCGGGGATATGGAAAACTACCATGTTTCGCAGGCCTTTAAAGAAAATCTGAAGCGCATGACAGAAATCTTCGGCATCAAACCGGATATTATCGCCTGTGACATGCATCCTCAATATATCACCGCGCAAATAGCGGAAAAATCCGCGCAGGCTGCAAATATCGAAAAAATTCAGATTCAGCATCACCACGCGCACGCCGCGTCTGTGATGGCGGAGCACAATCTCTCTTCATGTATTGCGGTAATCTTTGACGGCACCGGTTACGGTACGGACGGAAAGATTTGGGGCGGAGAGTTTTTGCTGTGTAAAGGCACAGAATTCGAGCGCCGCGCGCACCTCAATTATGTAACGCTATGCGGCGGGGACACGGCGGCAAAGAATGCCGGGCTGGTGACAAATTGTTACCTGAATGCCGCGGGTGTGGAGTCGGGCAGCAGCGATTATTTCCCGATACGCTCCGCTATTGCAAATAACATCAACACGCAGCAATATTCAAGCATGGGCAGGCTGTTCGACGCTGTCAGCGCGGTTTTGAAGTTAAAAACAGAGAATTCATTTGAAGGCGAATGCGCGATCGCTTTGGAAAATGCCGCCGCTGCTTATGAGAAAAGCGGAGGTAAACCAAATTCGCTGAAATTTAAGATAAAATATGATGATACCGGGATAGAAATAGACCAGATCGATTTGGTGAAAACCGTCTTTTCAGCCGTAAAACACGGAGCGGATGCAGGCGCTTTGGCATTGGGTTTCCACAGGGCGATTACCGAAATGGTGCTTGATGTCTGCGGACATATCCGGAAGAAAAGCGGTGAAAATGCCGTGGCGCTGAGCGGGGGCGTATTCGCGAACCTGCTGCTGACAGAAGAATGCGCGCGCAGGCTTATTGAAGCGGGGTTTGAAGTTTACCTCAACTCTGCGGTGCCGGCCAATGACGGCGGTATTAGTTTAGGCCAGGCATGGCTTTGCAGAAATATTCAGCGCAAAAATTGATATAAGATGAACTGCGCCGGCAGGTTACCAAGGCGCGGGAAAGGCAGGATTATAATATGTGTGTCGCTATGCCGGGCAAGGTGCTTGCTGTCAACGAAAACATAGCAGCCGTTGATTTCAGCGGCAATATTGTGGAAGCGCAGGCCGACCTGGTTTCGGTTGAACCGGGCGACTATGTGCTGGTGCATGCGGGCTTTATTTTACAGAAGCTTTCGCAGGAAGAAGGCGATACGCTCGCGGAGCTGTTCAGGGAAATTGAATCGTATGAATGAATTGAAAAAATATTTAAAAGATTATGACGGACCTCCTTTGAACATCATGGAGGTTTGCGGCACGCATACGGCCGAAATCTCGCATTGCGGTATTCCAGGGCTGCTTTCCGAAAATATTCATTTAATTTCCGGACCGGGCTGCCCCGTTTGCGTTACGGTGACGGACTATATTGATAAACTTACGGAACTGAGCCTTGCGCCGGGCATCACAGTCGTTACGTTCGGGGATATGCTTCGCGTAATGGGAAAAAATCAAAGCCTGAATGATGTGAAGGCTTTGGGCGGGCAGGTGCGGATGGTTTATTCGCCGATGGATACGCTGAAATTCGCGGCGGCGGACAAAACAAAAACCTTTGTGTTTGCCGCGGTAGGGTTTGAGACGACAACTCCTGTTTACGTAATGCTTCTGAATGAGGCTATAAAACATGGAATTACGAATATAAAAATATTAACTTCGCTGAAAACAATGCCTGCGGTCATTGACTGGGTATGCGAAAATCAGGGGAACATTGACGGTTTTCTTGCCCCCGGGCATGTTAGCACCATAACGGGCAGCGATATTTTTATCCCGTTGGCTGAAAAATATCAGCTTCCGTTTGCTGTGGCGGGGTTCGGCGGCGAGCAGATTCTGGAAGCGCTCTACGCGCTGGTAAAATGCAGGGGAAAAGCGAAGGTGATGAACCTGTACCCTTCCGTTGTAACCGCCAAGGGCAATGAAGCAGCGCAGGAAATGGTGAAAAAGTACTTTGTTCCCTGTGACGCCGCATGGCGCGGTATCGGTGTTATTGCCGGTTCCGGCATGATTCTCCGCGATGAATACGCCGCTTTTGACGCGGGCAGCGCCGAACTGACAGCAGACCACATCCACAACCCGAAATGCCGCTGCGCGCAGGTTCTGACCGGAGCAATTAAACCAACCCAGTGCCCGCTTTTCGGCACAGAATGCACACCGCAGGCGCAGCAGGGGGCATGTATGGTTTCCACGGAGGGCAGCTGTTACAACTATTTTGTAAACAAGAGGAAAGCGTAATGAAAATCACCATGACACACGGCAGCGGGGGAAAAGCAACCTCAGATTTGATTGCGAATATATTTGCCAAACATTTTCAAAACCCGGTTTTGGCGAAGATGGAGGATTCGGCTGTTGTGCCGGGTGCCGCAACCCTTGCCATTACCACCGACAGCTTTGTTGTTACTCCTTTGTTTTTTAACGGCGGTGACATCGGCAAGCTTGCCGTATGCGGTACGGTAAACGACCTTGCCGTGAGCGGAGCTGTGCCGAAATATCTGACCTGTGGGTTTATTTTGGAAGAGGGAGCGGAAACGGAAGACCTTGAAAAAATCGCGGTTTCGATGGCTGAAACTGCTGAGGAAGCGGGCGTGGTCATTGTCGCGGGGGACACAAAGGTTGTGGAAGGCTCCGGCGGAATTTACATCAATACTTCGGGTGTTGGCTTTTTGGCGGACAGCTGCTGCGTCAGCGCGGCAAACTGCGCAGAAGGCGATGCCGTTCTTCTATCCGGAAATTTGGGCGACCATCACGCGGCGATTTTGAGCGCCCGCATGAACATCGCCAATACCATTCAAAGCGACTGCGCGCCGTTAAATGACATGACTGCGGCGCTTATGAAAAGCGGCGTAAGGGTAAAAGCGATGCGCGATGTGACCCGCGGCGGTTTGGCAACGGTGCTTAATGAATTCGCTGCGGCCTCTCAGTGCTGTATTTTGCTAAACGAAGAGCGGATTCCCGTTTCTGAACAGGTTCGCGGTTTCTGCGGCATCCTGGGGCTTGACCCGCTCTACATGGGCAACGAAGGCAAGATGGTTGCGGTGGTTGCCGGGGAGGACGCGCAAAAAGCATTGAACTGCATGAAAAACTGCAAATATGGGGAGAATGCCGCGGTTATCGGTGAAGTCGCTTCGGGGGAAGCCGAAACAGTGCTGCTTAATACCTTAATCGGCGGGATTCGCATTTTAACGGAATTGTATGGAGAAGGTTTACCAAGGATTTGCTGACAGGATGACTTTTCAAGAAAAAGGAGCATAGAAAAATGGATGAAAATGATAAGACAAACAACCCGCATATGCACACGGATAGTAACGGCGCAACCTACACACATTCGCATACAGGTGAAACCCAACATAAACATTCCCACAGCCATTCTCCTCAACACAAGAAAGCGGTTCTGGACCGTCTTTCGAAGGCGATAGGCCATCTTGAATCGGTCAGGCGAATGGTTGAGGATGACAGAGACTGCAGCGAGGTGCTTCTGCAGCTGCTCGCGGTTAAATCGGCGCTGAACAGTACGGGAAAATGTATTCTCAAAGAGCATTTGTCTCACTGCATTGTCGATGCCGTCGAGCACGGCGACCTGAGTGCGGTAGAAGATCTGAATAAGGTTATCGAGTATTTTATGTAATAACATTTGAATTGAAAAAATATCCCCCCTACGGGCTTGCATGATTGATAACGGTTTATTACAATAAATACAAATCAAATTTTGGAGGTATATTTTGTGAAAAGTACAAAAATTATTCGGATGGTTATTGCTGCGATGTGTATCGCCGACGGTGTTGTTTTGCCGATTGCACTTCACACAGTGCCTAATGCCGGCTCTATATTTCTGCCGATGCATATACCTGTTTTGCTTTGCGGCTTGCTTTGCGGCCCGTTTTACGGGTTAGCGTGCGGCATTCTTGCCCCCTTGCTTTCCTTTCTGCTGACCGGGATGCCGCCGATGGCGTTTTTGCCGAGTATGCTGTGCGAGCTTGCTGTCTATGGCATTATGGCTGGAATTCTTTACAAAGTTGTAAAAACAAAAAATAAAGAGTTGAATATTTATATTTCACTCATTGGGGCGATGCTTTGCGGGCGGTTGGTTGGCGGTATTCTTAACGCATTGATTTTCAGCGTAGGCAAGTATTCGATGCATATATGGCTGACAAGCTCGTTTGTCACTGCGCTGCCCGGGATAATCATTCAGATTATTGCTATTCCACTTATTGTTTTCGCTGTTGAAAAGTTCGGTGGCCGGTACATGAAAGAGGCAAACTAATGGAAAAAGCCGCATGTCAAAACGGTTTAGAGGAAATGAAATATTTCTTTGACAGCCTTTCCGCGGATTGGGATTCGCATCATATGAATAACGATGAAAAAATTTCTGCAATTGCAACAGCGGCAAATATCAGGCCCGGTGCAAAAATCGCGGATATTGCCTGCGGCACTGGAGTTTTATTGACTGAATTGCTTTCCCGTAATCCTTCAAAAATACTCGGAATAGACCTTTCCAACAAAATGATTGCGTACGCCAGCGAAAAATTCGCCGACCCGCGCCTGGAACTGGTTGCCGCCGATTTGTTTGAAGTGAAAGAAACAGGATTTGACCTGGCAATTATCTACAACGCTTATCCGCACTTCCCGGATAAACAAAAACTGGTGAAGCATATTTTTGAAATGCTGAATGACGGCGGACGTTTTATGGTTGCGCACGGTGAAGGCAAAGAAAAAATAAACGGGCGGCACACGCAGGGAACAGTACATCGGCTTTCGTGGCCTTTGCGTCCTGTTTTAGAAGAAGCGGCGGAATTTTCAGACTTATTTCATATTGATATTATGGTTGACACACCGGAATTATATATGTTTTCGGGGTTAAAGAAATGAACGCATGTATCAGCTTACAAATAATAGATAATTAAATACAATTACGATATATTAACCTTGGTGGCAGTGCATATAATTGTTTTAATATGCCTGCCATATTTTTGCAAAATTTAACAGGAAAATCAATAGTTTGACTCAAATATATTGAAGTGATATACTGAATTAATATAATCGGCAGAATTTATATATTACGTCGGATTAAACAGGCGCACACGATAATCTTCGATGTTCGGGCAAGGAGGAATCCGGTATTTATACTTTAACGCCGCGTGTTGAAAAACTGCGTGAAAACGCTTTGAATTGGAAAGAAACCCAAACGGAATATATCGGGCAGCGGTTATATCCTGCCCTTAAAGGCTTGGCGTCCGCAAATACCGATATGCCCTGGATGATGCGGAGAAGCCTGATGCTTGCAAGTGTAATCGCCGATTCGGCAGCCGTCATCAAGGATGACGAATTGATTTTCGGGTACAATTACTACGGCAGCGATGAGGCGATGTATAACGAGCTTGCGATTTACCCGCGAATGGAAAAGGGAAAGAAAAAACTAACCGATTATTTGGAGCAGGGGAAATTAACGGAAGAACAAATCGGCTTTGTCATCGGCGCGCTTGACAGCAGCGTGAAATATACAGCGCATACGCCCTATGTTCCCGACGCGTCCGAACAATATGCCGATGCGAGCAGCGAAGGCGCCGTATGGTCGCCCGGGGTTGCCGAAAATCACACCGTGCTCGGTTATGAAAAGGTTTTAAGGCTCGGTTTCTCGGGTATTCTGGCGGAAATCAAAGACGGCTTGAAAAACCTTGACCTGAATGACGCTGCATCTGTAAAGAGAAAGCAGCTTTTGGAGTGCGCGGCTGTTGTCACGGAGAACGCATGCAATATCGGCAAACGCTACAGGAAAAAAGCGGAAGAAAAACTAAAAAACTGCCTGCGTTACGAGATTGCGCAGGATTTGAATAAAATGATTGAGGTATTGGACAGCGTTCCGTATGGCCCGGCTAAGACCTTTCACGAAGCGGTGCAAAGCCTTTGGTTCGCACACATTATCAACACATGGGAGGACGGAATAAACGCCAACTCCATCGGCAGAATTGACCAAATCCTTTACCCGTACTATAAAAAAGACATCGAAGAGGGAAGAATAACAAAAGAAGAGGCATTTGAACTGCTGTGCTGCCTGTGGATAAAATTATACAGGGATTATGATGTGCAGCAGGCAATGATAGGCGGCGTTGACCAAAACGGAGATGACGCATCCAACGAACTTTCAACCATGATACTTGATGTGACGGACGCGCTCGGGTTTGTCAGGTGCCTGTCGGTCAGGCTCCACAAAGGCAGCCCCCAAAAGCTTATAAAGAGGGCGCTTCAAGTTGTCGGCAAAGGCAACGGTATTCCGTTCTTTTTCAACGATGATATTTTAATTCCCGCGCTTGTCAGCAACGGCATCGAACTGCGGGACGCGAGGGATTACGCGGCAATCGGCTGCGTTGAAATTACAATCCCCGGCAAAGCAAACCCTCACGCTGTGAGCAACAGGATAAACCTGCTGAAATGCCTTGAACTCGCGCTGAATGACGGTGTGAGTTTGACAACCGGCGAACAGGCCGGCCCGAAAACCGGCAGTGTTTCAAAAATGACCTGCATGCAGGATATTGTGGCCGCGTACAAAAAACAGGCGGAATATTTTACCGGTATAGCATGTTTCGAATCGAACCGGCTTGAACTGCAGAACAGCCTCACGCTACCCATGGTCTATAAATCGATTTTAACCGAAGGCTGCCTGAAAAGCGGCCGGGACTTCAACGACGGCGGCGCCAAATACAATTACCACGAAAGTATGCCGATGGGCATCCCGAATGTTGCCGATTCGCTGGCGGCTTTGCAAAAGCTTGTGTATGAAAACAGAAAATACACCCTGAAAGAGGTCGCTGACATTCTGAAGGGCAACTTCGCGGATGAAACTGTCAGGCAGGAATTTTTAAACAGAGCGCCGAAATTCGGCAATGATGATGACTTGGTTGACAGCTACGCGGCAAGAGTACTGGAACATTTTTGCAAAACACTTAAAAATATTAAGGGCATCAGCGGCCTCGGGTTCTTCGCGCAGCCGTTCACCTTCCTGTGGCTGATTGAAGCAGGCTCTATGACCGCCGCGACACCGGACGGCCGCAGGGAAGGCGAAAATATAGCCTACAGCATTTCGCCCATGCAGGGCAGGGACAGCAGCGGGCTTACCGCTGTGTTAAACTCCATCGCAAAGCTGCCGTCTAAAATGGCGGCGGGCAGCACCTCCGCCATTATTGAGGTTGACCCTGCTTTGTTTGAAAGAGATAAAATTGACCAAATGGTTATTATGCTGCAGACGGCTTTTCAAAAAGGCGTCGGGCAGATTCAGTTTAACGTCACAAATGCCGAAACGCTCAAAAAAGCGCAGGCAGAGCCTGAAAAATATCAAAATCTTGCTGTGCGGGTCTCCGGATTCAGCCAAAGGTTTTGCCTGCTGGATAAAAAACTGCAGGACCATATTATCGCGCGCACAAAGCACACAGGCTTTTAATCTCGTTTTTCGGAGGGCATTGATGAACGGAATGATTTTTGATATACAGCGGTTTTCGGTTGACGACGGGCCGGGGATCCGAACGATCGTTTTCCTGAAAGGCTGCAATATGCGCTGCGCGTGGTGCCACAACCCGGAAGGCCTGCAAACTTACCCGGAAATTATGTTTTACCCGCAGAAGTGCATCGGCTGCGGCAAATGTATTGAGGTTTGCCCGCATAATTGCCACACGAGTGAAGCCGGGGAAAGGCTTTTTTTAAGGGAACGCTGCGAGCGCTGCGGTGAATGCGCGAAGAACTGTTTTTCCGGTGCGCTTGAGGTTACCGGGCGAAGCGCGGCGGTTGGCGAAATAATCAATGAAATAAAAAAGGATGAATCCTATTATATAAACTCGGGCGGCTGCGTAACCTTCTCCGGCGGGGAACCGCTGGTGCAGGCGGATTTTTTAACGGAACTTCTGACCGAATGCAAAAAGATCGGGCTGCAC
>Ga0118677_10013873_pt1 | contig 11502 bp, 8 predicted proteins | sample AliMusrvi5mmetaG_FD_86154 | JGI IMG/M metagenome (GOLD analysis project Ga0118677, IMG submission 86154) | reverse complement strand
CACTCATTTATACATCCAAAGATTTACGAGTTTTTTAAAGATTGTGACGAGATCTGGCATGCAGGTGATATTGGTAACTACAAGTCGGCAGAGGAACTTCAAAAATTCAAGACTTTCAGGGCCGTTTATGGAAATATTGATGGTAGTGAATTACGGATGATGTTTCCACTTAACCTTATTTTTTTTGCTGAAGGGGTTAAAGTAGTTATAACCCATATCGGTGGATATCCAGGTCGATATGAAAAAACTGCAAGGGAACTTATTATTAAAGAGAAGCTGCAATTGTTTGTTACGGGTCATTCGCATATCCTGAAAGTCATGTTTGATAATAAACATCAGCTGTTATACATAAATCCGGGAGCTGCCGGAAAAGATGGACTTCATAATTCAACTACAATGGTTAGATTTGTGATCGATGGTGAAAATATGAGGGACCTGGAAGTTCTGGATATTCCAAGGGGATAATTATTAAATTACGAATTACGAATTACGGATTAGGAATTGCAAGTAATTGAAATTTACTTTTATGCAAAGACTTTTACTTTTGAAGAATGACTAGATTTCTGGAGAAAACAGCTGAATACCTTTATCAACGATACGGTGATAAAATATCTGAACTCTGCATTGTTGTGCCTAACCGCAGAGCAGGATTGTTTCTCCAAAAGCACCTTGGAAGCATTATTGGTAAGACCATCTGGTCGCCAGCTATTTTTTCAATCGAAGATTTTCTGCTAAATATTTCAGGCCTTCAAATTTGTGATCCAATACAGGTTTTGTTTGAACTTTATGAGATCCATAAAGCGCTGGAAGAACAAGATGCCCAGGCCTTTGATGAATTCACGAGCTGGGCCCAACAACTCCTAGGTGATTTTAATGAAATCGACAGTTATCTTGTTGATTCAAAAGAGATATTCAGCTTCCTGAATGAAGCAAAAGCGATTTCTGTTTGGAACCTCGACAATCGACCATTAACTGATTTTGAAAAGCAATACCTGCACTTTTTTAATTCTTTACAAACTTACCATGAACAACTGGGAAAACGTTTACTGGCATCCAATCTTGCTTATCCTGGTCTTCTCTTTAGAAAGGCTGCTGAACAAATAGGATTCCTACAGGGAAAAATAACCTGGGAAAAGATCATTTTTACAGGATTCAATGCATTGACAAAGGCAGAGGAGATCATTATTGACAACCTGAACGGTAGTGGAAAAGCAGAGATGCTCTGGGATTCTGATGCCTATTATATGGAGGACGATAATCAGGAAGCAGGTTTCTTTCTCAGAAAGTGGAAAAGGAAATGGAAAAATCAACCTTTCAATTGGACCGGCAATGATTTTGCCGTATCAAATGCAGTGATTAAAATCATAGGTGTTCCTTACCATGTGGGTCAGGCGAAACTTTGCGGAGAACTTTTGTATGAACAACTGCTAAAAGATCATCATGCTGAAGAGACTGCAGTTGTCATGATGGACGAACAGGTTCTTTTGCCAGTATTGAATTCACTGCCATTGGTTGTAAAGGAATTAAACATTACCATGGGACTTCCGCTACGTCAAACTCCTGTGTATGATCTTTTCGATACGATCTTCAGGATGCATGAGAACATATCCCGCTTTGAAAGAGCAGGATCTTATGATAAGTATTATTACCGTGACATTCTCCGGGTCATGCAACATCCATATACAAGGCGGATGGCAGGTGGACTTCTGAAAGGAAATTCTTTCATACTTGAGGAACTGATTACTGAGATTCGCACCGGGAATCGTGTTTTTTTGGGAAAGGAATAACTGATCCAATATGGAACCGGGATCTTTGCCGGAAACCTTGGGTTTTTTGAACCGGTATTTGAATCCTGGCAGGATCCGCATAAAATCACAGATGCATTACAAAAGATCATTGGGCTTTTGCGGAATGGGTTTTTAAGTGGAAATGAGCAAAAAAAATCGCACGCTGCACAAATTGAAATCGAATATTTATATGCCTTTTCGAAGATAATTCATCGTTTGTCGACCCTGATTGAGAAATACGATACAATCAAGAATCTCAAGGTTTTCCATTCACTGTTCAATCAGCTGGCAGGAATAATGTCTCTGCCATTCTATGGGGAACCACTGCGTGGATTGCAGATGATGGGAATGCTAGAAACCCGGGTTCTTGATTTCAAGAACCTGATCCTACTTTCTGTAAATGAAGACCTGATACCAAGCGGTAAAACGTCACAATCGTTCATTCCCTTCGATATCCGTCGCCATTTCAGGCTCCCTACTCATAAGCATAAAAATGCAATTTATGCATACCATTTCTATCGTTTGATCCAAAGGGCTAAACAGGTTCATATTCTTTATAATACTGAAAGCGATGAACTCGGGGGAGGGGAGAAAAGCAGGTTTGTTAAGCAAATACTGCATGAGTTAAGGAACTACAATCCTAATATTACAATTGATGAGGAGATCCTTGTGACTTCTCCACTTAAATCTCTGATTTTACCTGAAATTATAGTTCCAAAAACCGGGGAAGTTGAAGAAATCCTGATGAAAAAAGCTGGAACCGGTTTTGCGCCTACCTCCCTGAACAACTATATTCAGTGTTCCCTTAAGTTTTATCTGCAAGATTTACTCGGATTGAGGGAAGATAAGGAGATGGAGGAAACAATTGATTCACAGGTGCTCGGACTGGCTATTCATGAAGCGCTTGAAAAACTCTACCACCCATTTATTGATACAATTTTATCGGAGCAATCAATTGATGAGATGCTTTCCCTTTACCCGGCAAGACTCGATGAAGCATTCAGGAAAAAGTTCAAAGGATCGGATGTTACTTATGGAAAAAACCTGCTACTGGTAAAGGTTGCCCATATCCTGGTTAGAAAGTTCCTCGGAAAAGAGAAGGAAGTTATTTTATCCCTGAAAAAAGAAGGATCCTCAATAATAGTTTCCTATCTTGAAAAAAATGGAACCTTTTCCATTGAAACGTTTCTTCCTGCGGCCGAGCAGATTGCCGATGCGCTGGCACTCTTCCCAAGTCTGGACATCCTTGCCGTCCGCTTGCCGGTTGTCGGCGGTGACCATTCCCCCCTGGGCGCTATTCATGAAGATCCCCGTGCCGCCGCCTTTCTCGGCCAGGCGATCATAAAGGGGACCGATCAAATCCGGGCTGCAAATACCGAGGTCGTTCCCCAGCACCTCGGGGTGAATGGCGTAGTTGACCAGCGTGGCGATGGGTTTGCCGGAAGCGTCCAGCGCCTGGATGACATTGCAGCGCGGATCGTACAACTGCGGCGCGTAGTAATTGTAGGCAATCTTCCCTTTGGCCTCGCCGGTGGCGATCTTGAGCCGCACCGGCTGGAGGTGCGTGGCGGCCTCATGGAGCGCCTCCGCCATTCGGGCGCAAACCAGCTCCATATACTTTTCGCTGCGCCCAGTCTTACCGGTGAAGTCCTTGAAGCCATAACAATCCGGCGCGCTGTGCGTGTGCGTGACGCCAATCAAGATGTTCTGCGCCGGGATTCCCTTGACGGCGGCGCGGACTTGGTTGCCCAGCGTGGAAGGGAAGCCCAGGAAGTCCGCGCTGACAATTCCCACTATCGTCCCCTCTTGCTCCAGCACCAGAGCCCGCACGGTCAGGTCGCCTTGCATCCGGGTAGCCTTATGGCCCGCGCCTATTCCCCCGCTGAGCGGCAGCAGCGGATCCGGGTTGACGTTGCGGACGGCGATCCCGGCGCGCAGGGCCGCAAGGGCATTGGTGTGAGCGACAACAAGTGATAGCAGCAAGGCAAGTAGTTTCAAATTCATAGACTAAAGTCCCAGAATACACTGGCCGCTCGCACTGGCAAGAAGCGTCTGTTCTGCCACGGCAATTCTTATTATGGACGGATGGGAACGCCGGGTGATGGCACCCGGCGTGGGATGACTGCCATTTACCGTTTGAAGGTCCAGCGGTTTTGACTTATGCTGGGCATAGTGGCCGATCGTGATCGCGGCGTGCAGGACCCTGCGTTGGGGCTGGACGTCTAATACCGGCTCGGTGGCCGGAGCGTGCTCAGGGATCGACCTCAAACAAAACCAAATTGCTCACAAGAATCACTTAGTATATGAAACGCACCCTTATCGCGGCCGTGTTGCTCACCGGCCTGCTTGCCGTTCAGGCCCAGGAAAAGATGTCCCGCGAGGAAACGCTCCAGATTGCTTTCTACACCAGCTTAGACCTGAAGGCGATGCTCAACACTCCCATCCCAACCGATCCCGATGTCAAGCGCCCCGTGGCGATCAAGGACGGCGACTACGGCGGCCTGGTCCTGCCAGAGGCCAAGCTCAGCGCCGACACCTTTGCCAACGCCGGCAAGGAGGCGAAGTCGGTAGGGCAGATCTGGCTGCGCGGCCTGGCGCCGATGCATGCGGGCGAGGTCGTGCCGGCCTCCAAGCTGCGCACGGTGCATGTGAATGCGGGGGGCCAGGAGGCCGATGCGGTGTGCTGCGCCCTGGGCGTGTGCAAGGACGCGAATGGCGCACTGGAGTTGGTCATTTATGGCAAGGACAAGGAACCGGTGGCGCGAGCGGCGATGAAGGTTATCTCCGGCCAGCAGGAGAACCCGATTGAATTGTCGGCTGAGCGGAAGGATGATAGCGGCGTGCTCACCTTGAAGTTCCTGGGCAAGTACGAGGCGGCTTTCTCAGTCACCGCGCCTGAGCAATAGAGAGGCGCGGCAACGCGCGTGTTATTAACAACCCACTTTAGTGGGGTGTAAGGCGCCCACGTAATCTACAACCGCTTCAGCGGTTTAGAGTCCCCGCATGAGCATTTCCCGTCAGGTCCACGCTGCTTGGCTGCTCGTGGCGGCACTGACCGCCTCGGGCGCAGAAACCGGCCTGGGGCCGAATCTCTTTACCTTCGACCGGATGGGGGCCGGCGTTCCGGCGGGCTGGCGTCTGACGGAGGCGAATTGCCAATGGTCGGCCGAACCACAAGCGGGTCCGGTTGGCCCGGGCGCAGCCCGGCTTCGCTTCTCCGGCAAGGGGTCGGTCAAACTGGAGTCTCCCGCACGCCTCATGCGGCCGGAGGTTGCCCACCAGCTTCGGGTCTGGATCCGGAGCGAGCCGGGGGGCGCGACGGTGAGAATGAGGCTCCGGGACAACGGCTTCTTTCCCGAGGGCTCGCTGGGCGTGCCGTTGTCGGAAGAGCGTCCGGCCAACGAGCAGTGGCAACCGCTGGTCCTGCAAGGAAAGCCACCCCGCAGCAAAGGGGAGCACTATTACGTCGAGTTGGAGATCGCCGGGGAGGACCAGACGGTCTGGCTGGACGGGCTCTACGTGGGTGAATGGACCGACGCCAGCAACCAGGCAGCGGCCTTGCCCAAGCTCCACCCGGCTGGCGTCGTCCTGAAGCCCGAAGTCCCCTGGGGTCTGGTTACCGGCGAGGAACCGATGCGCGCCCAGGCGACGGTAGTGGGGGCAACGAATTCCGGCACCAGGCTGACGGTGCGGGCAGTACACACCACCGGCATCACCCAGGATCTACCACCGCTGCCGCTGGACGGGCGGCCGGTATGGAACGGCACCATCGAAGTCCCCGGCAAGCCGGGACGGCTATTCGGCATGACCCGGATCGAGGCTACAGTCGTCAGCGCGGCTGGCGAGCCGCTGTCCGCCATGAACGAGACACTGCTGGCCCGGGTTCCTCCCCCGGTCCCGGGGCCGCTAGCCTCCTCCCCCTTCGGCATCCATGTAGGGTTTAACGAACCGGAGCTCACCGTCGCCGCGAAGCTGGGCTACAAGTGGTGCCGAACGCACGACGCGTCGGGTTCGACCAAATGGGGCTTACTCGAACGGGAACAGGGAAAGTGGTCGTGGCAAGACGAGGCCATCGCGCTCCCGGAGAAACACGGTCTCAGCATCCTCGGCCTGCTGGATACCTCCCCACCGTGGGCGTCGGGGATAGCAGGCGAGGGCTATTGGAGCATCTACGGCGTGCCCAGGGACCTCGACGACTGGCGCAGCTACGTGCGGACGGTGGTGGGCCGCTACGCCGGCGTGATTGATCGCTGGGAAGTATGGAACGAGCCGTGGATGAACACCGGCAGCTTCCGCTTCTTCCAAAACGGCGACCCGCACATATACCAGGAACTGCTGAAGGCAGCTTACTCGGAAGCCAGGCAAGCCAATCCCAAAGCAACCATCGTGGGCATCGACACTTATCCGCCGCACTGGGACGAGGCGGTGCTGGCCGCGGGCGCGTATCCCTTTTACGACGTGCTGTCTTTCCACCGCTACGACCATTCGCTGCACGCGCAACCCAACGACGCCATCGCCTTCGAGGCCGCCCGGCTCCGGGGCATCCAGGCAAAGTACGGCGAGCCCAAACCGCTCGAACTGACCGAGGGCGGCCCCGATGTCGCCCTCTACCACGGATCGTTCTTTTCGTTCGCGGATGAGCGCCTGACCGGCGACTGGCAGCGCGGCGCGGACCAATACTCGCGGATGTTCCTCGCGGTCATCGCCGCGGGCATTCAGCGGTTCACGGCTTACTCCATTCACGGCGTGCCCCGCCACGGCGACCCGACCCATATGATGGTCGAGCCGGGGCCACTGCTCCGCCCGCTGCACTTGACTGTGTCCGCGCTCGCGCAGTTCGTCGAGGGGGCCAAGTACGAAGGCCGTCTGGCCCCGAGTCACGACATCAGCGCCCATGTGTTCTCGCAGCCCCAATCGCGGTATTTCGCGACGGAGCCAAGCACGGTGGTCGCGCTGATTGCCAACGGCGAGGCCCCGGCCCCGCTGCCGAAGACCCTGCCACCGCAGATTCGCTGCTTTGACCGCTGGGGAAACCCGACGGATACCCCCACGCAATCCCTCCGGGGCATCACCTACCTGGTGGCGACGGGCAACGCGCAGGCGCCCCTGCGCGAAGCCCTGAAGACCCCGCCCGAGACCCCGGCATACAGCGCGGGCGCCGAAGGCCTGGTCCAGGCTCTGTTGAGCTCATTCAACCAGGGGACACCGCCGTTGTGGTCGCTGTTCTCCCCGCTGGGCTCGCTGGCCATCCTCGCGGATGGCGACGCGGCCCTAAATGCCACCCGCGCGACCCTCAAAGATGACCCGGCGCTCGCGCAACGCTTCCGCTTGCCCGGCACAACGCTGTCGGCGCCGCCGTTCTTGCAGCCCGCCGGCGCATCTGTTGGCGGCTGGATCGAGTTACAGGCGGACGCCAAACAGTGGGTGGTGACCTTCTCCGGCGTGCCCGATGGGCCCGACGGGTCCCCTGCCCTGTGGCGGCTGGTCACGTTGACGCTTGTCCCGCGCGCCGGCGCCCTCTCGGAAGCCCAACTCAAGCCGGCGACCGACCTCCTCCATCGTTGGGAGCAAGGCGCCGGGAAAGGCGACGTCCTAAGCCTGCGGGAGACGCTTGCCGACCCGCCGTTCTGCGTGCTCGCGGCGATCCCAAGCCCACAAGTCCTCAACAACCGGGACTACTTCACAACCCTGCTGAACGGCATAGTCGCCAGCGGACTGAAGAAATCGTCCCTATCCCTGAGCCACGTCGCCGGCGCAGGCCGGGTCGCCACCGCCCTCGGTTTGTGGGAAGTGGACTCGCCTATAGTAGGCGCCATGCGTCTGGGCACGACCGCCACGCTCATCAACCGCAGCAACACCTGGAAACTCGTAACCCTCAGCGTGGGTCCCCAGTTAACCCCGGGCGGGAAGTGAACCGGCCAGGCGAAGTCTTGCGGCGTGACTGGAACCCAAGATCTGACCACGGAGGGAGACTGGAGAAAGGAACCGGGGTGTGCGGGTGCGAAGCGAGGGCATGTTGGGCGCTTTGCAGCAACGGTAGTGCTATGGTAGTGCTATGGTGGTACTATGGTGGTGCTACGCCTTGTGACCCCCACCCCGAGCCCTGGTGCCGGGGATGCACTCCCAACGCGAGCAGGTACCAATGGTCGCCCGATGCGGAGCCACTATGAAGTTCCTGGATCGCCTTCAAACGCCAGGTCCCCCACCGCGGCGCTTTAGGGCCCAGGCGAAACGGAGCCAACCAAGCCCCCCGACGCTGGCATCACTGCCAACGCGCCTTTTGGTTCAGTGGGAGTGCTAAAATAGATCGAATACTTTATTGACACCACAAGCTATGCATGAGACATTCATCTATGTAGTAAGGACATTAACCTATGTAGTAAGTTGGAAAAATATGCCATGTTGAACTGCTTATGAAGACAACCAAATACTCCTCCACAAAATCATTCAGCCGCTTTGCGGATTTTTGGGCCAGGCGGGCCTTCGCGGCAGCCGGCGAAATCGCGCTAATTCTCCTGCTGGGTGCAAGCACCCCGCGCCTAACCGCCCAGTCGTACAACTTCAATTCTGGCAACGATAGTGGCTGGACCCACTATAATTTGCAGACATTTCTAACTGGCGGCCCAGCCGTCCCGCCCGGGGCTACGCTCTACGGTGTTACGTTTACCAATGGATACAATGCTACGCCCAGCTTCACGTTCCCGCCAGACGGCGCGGGCGGCTACCATTACCGAATACAAAGCCCGGCCATAAATTTCGATTACTGGAACCTCACGCCTATTCCTGGACTCAGCGGAAATGGCGCAGGCCCTTCGCGGGCGGCGAGTTACCCGTCAACCCCCTATACGAACCAGTATGTAGTCGGCGTGGATATAGCGGCATTTAACCCTACGTGGAACCATTACTTCGGGCCGATCGCGCTCGCGCAGAACATCGGCCTGGGCACCTCCATCGGTTATGGTGGCCTGTACGGCGTGGCTAATAAAAACCTGTACCTTCACGCAATAGTGGGAGAACAACCCAATCCCGTGGGGCGACTGGCGAATCATGATGTGGTCCTAAAGTCAGGCCACCAATACCGATTGGTAATGAGCAGTCATAATGGCCAGACTCAACTGCTCCAGTTGTTTGATAAGTCGCAGCCGACTAACAGCCCGTGGTTGTCGGTCATTGCTATCGATGCCACTTACTATGGTCAACCCGGTGTCTGTGGTCTGCTCACCTATAACTACGATGAACCTCCGCCGAACGAGAATCCTGGAAACTCACTGACGGGCACCGACGCTACCTTCGATAACTATGACGCGTCCGCGCCGGCGGCAAACCAGATTCCATCTTTGTGGCCGGCTACGGTGACGGACCTGTATCCGCCACCCGGCGGCAATCCGTCTGAGTTCCAGCCCACGGTGAAGGTGGGAATTCTTGATCGTGAAACGCAGGTGAATAGCAGTTCGATTGTCCTCTATCTGGACGGCAGTTTAGTTCCGAACGGCTCCTTGACTATCGACATCACCGGCGTCCACAAGCCGCAGAACCCGATCACTACGGACTTCGCCGGAGCGACCGTTACTTACCTTGTGCCCAGCGTATATCCGGCCGGTTCGGTGCATTCCACCGCCGTCGTATTCTCCGACGAACAGGCCATCACACACTCGAACTACTGGACCTGGACCACCGTACCTAGCCTGTGGGCCAGCAACAGCCTGGCAGTCGGCAGCCTCACCTTACCGGGCTTTGACGCCCGGATGGTCCAGAGTGCCGCTGCAGGCCTGGGAGGGAACAACGGCACCAGCCTGCAAGGCGATCTTGTCAACTGCGTGGCCTCAGCGCAGGCCGTGCTGGCAGGGCAATACACCGTGGACCTGACTTCTACCAATTGGGTCCAGCTTGTCGCCTGGGCCAATAACGGGACTGACGGCGGGGCCTTAACCAATTTCCCGGGGTTGTGCATACCGCCAGCCAACCCCTATAGTTTCGCCGTCGAGGCCTTCGCCTACCTGCGCCTGACCGCCGGTCAGCATACGTTCTATGTGGACAGCGATGATGCCGTCGGGATTTACTCCGGCACCAACCTTCAGGACACTTCAAATGTCTTGGTCCAACAGGACTGGGGTGGGAACACGACCTTTAATTTCTTCGTCGAGGCGGAGGGGTTATATCCTTTCCACATTATTTTCGAAGAAGGCCATCCCGGCGCGCACTGCGTGCTGAAGAGTGGAAGTTCGTCAGGCCCGCTGGTAAATGATCTTGCCAATGGGGGCATCCCGGCCTTCTATCCGCTAGCGGTGAAGTCGGCCACTGCCGTTGCGGGGCCTTATACTGTCGATGCCGCAGCCAATGCCGCGAACGCACTAAGCACCGCCGCCGTAGCCTGTGATGGCTCGGGCACCGTCTATAATCGGTCACTGACTGGTGGAACCGTCACCCTTACGCCCGCTCCCGGAGCCCCAAAGTATTATCGCCTGGATGGGCCGCGGGTGAGCAAGATTACGAGCATCCAGAAGTCCGGGGCGGATCTGGTGATCAAGTTTAATTATCAGTAAGGCGTCTCTCAGGCCCACTCGAACCGGCTGGCCTTTGAAAGTCCAACACGCGCGTTGGAGGAGTGATGACTCCTCCAGCGCGCTCTTTTAATCGGGGCGCTAGAACGCCAAAGAAGCTAAGTGTCATTCGCCTGCCAGGACGTTGTGTTTTGGAGAAGGGTTTAAACCGGTGCGGGGGGGGGATTGGTTTATAAGTCCCTCGTTCAGACGCCTGCGGAACCAGGAAATCAGCTCAGGCCGCCGCCGGACACAACATCCCCCAAACCGTAGGGCCGCCGCCCGCCACCGACCGCTCGCCCACCAGCTTGAAACCGTGCCGCTGGTAGAAGGCGATATTCTTTGGATTCGTGGTTTCGAGGTAGCTGGGCAGGTTCCTGGACTGCGCCCGGGCAAGGCCATGCCGCAAAAGCTGCGAACCCCACCCCGAGCCTTGGTGCCCGGGATGCACTGCCAGCGCGAGCAGGTACCAATGATCGCCGGATATTGAGCGGGAATGAAGTTCCTGAATGGACTTCAGCAGCAAAGTCCCCCGCCACGTCGCCCCCAAGCCCAACCGTAACGGCGCCAATAGAATCCCGGACCCAAGCATCTCAGCCAATGCGCCTTTCATTCGCCCCGGAGGCAGCCAAATCGTCACCGCTTTTCCCCCACCGATCACCTCAGCGACTCCGGGCCGGAAGGCGCAGCGCAGCTCAACCCGAAACACGGCACGGAGCCTTTTCTGTATATCCGGGTCCGAGGGGAAAATGTAGGGGGTCATCGGGTCCCCTTCGAATGCCCGCGCGAGGGTCTCCTCGGCCATTGGGAAAGATGCCAGGTCCAGACGGGAGATCGAATGATGACTGGGCTGGGTTTTCGCAGAAATCATATTGCATTCCACTTGTGACAGAAATAGCGCCCGCGAGCAATCCAGTTGTTGGCAGCCACCCATTCGATTACGCCTCTCACATCCTTCTGGAGCGCGGACATTCTTGTCCGCCGGTGGGCTTTCGGGTTGACCCTCACGCAAAGGCGGACAAGAATGTCCGCGCTCCAGTCACCCGTACTAACAACGTTGGAAAAATGTGAGATGCGCACGGATCAAAACCGAGTGAAAAACCGCGATTGACTCGCCGCTGCCGGTCAGCTAGTCTGGCGTGCAGGTTTTATGAAAAGTTTCATTACCAATTGCC